>ERZ780198.1906-NODE-1906-length-17509-cov-5.416638_pt1 | contig 17509 bp, 16 predicted proteins | sample MGYA00510979_ERZ780198 | MGnify/ENA primary metagenome ERZ780198 (study PRJEB29588, sample SAMEA2158039) | human gut metagenome | biome: human gut; feature: human-associated habitat; material: faeces | place: Denmark | collected 2008/2010 ...
GACAGAGTCAGTAGAACTGACAGAGTCAGTAGAACTGACAGAGTCAGTAGAACTGGTGCCAAATTGGGCCTTTCTCTCGACCCACAAATACTGGACGGCCCTCGCGTATACGGAAATTAAAACTGTTTGATCCCCCAAAAACCCTCTCTATTTGTGATTCTTAGGGGTGTTTAGGGAACCTTTCCCCCACGACCCTTATAGATATATTAATCTGATTAAAACCAAAAAAAACATGAAAGCAAAACACTTTAAGCAGCTCGGGAAAAACTGGGCTTTGTACTCGGAAGTCAATACCAAGTACTGTAATTGGACCCCATCCATCGCAACGGTCCACGAAGGCATGATTTGGCCGAACGGCATTTCGGTCAAGTTCCTGTGGTTCGGCGTGACCCTCATTCACGTAAGCGAATAAATCAAAGATCCCCGGGGCCAAACGCTCCGGGGATTGTTGTGCAGAAATAAATTTTTAATTTGTATAAGGTTTAATTATATTTGAGGCATGGCACGAAGTACATATAAAATGAGTCCTATATGGAGGAGGGACAGAAAAGGCGAGACGCCGGAGATTTTGTAAAGCCCACCGATGCGGAGGAGCTTTATTTTGCATTCATTGAGTATTGCAAATTCATGAAGGATAACTATTTCTCCCAGGCTCACAAGAATAAGAATGGCGACGACTGCAGCGTCTACATTTCCCGCCCGATGACCATCGAGTCATTCAGGCTGTTCGCTGGGATCAATCCTGTTGAGTACGGGGAACTCACGGGGGATCCGGTAGCAGCTGCAATTGGTGGCACCATCGAGGACGCCATCAATTCCCAGCAAATTGAGGGAGCCCTGGTTGGCAAGTACGCTGCCAGCCTCATCCAGGTGCTTCAAGGACGCAAGACCAATGTCAACCTGACGGGAGGCATCACTCTCGAACAGATAACAGGAATGGAGGTAAAATAAAATGGGACGCCGGCTTCAATTTGACACCAAAGGCAACGAGAAGCAGAAGGAAGTGGCTCGGTTATGGCTTGATGACTCGGTCACTGACATTCTGTATGCCGGCACGAAAGGTGCTGGCAAATCCTACCTCGGGTGTTCCTTGATAGCCGGCGATGCCCTCACCTACCCAGAGACATTTTATTTTATTGCGCGTAAGACGGCTGCCGACCTGGTCCGGTACACTATTCCCTCCATCTACGAGGTATTTACCCACTGGGGCATCACGGAGAACTACTACCACTTTAATGGCCAATACAACTTCTTTGAGTTGTACAACAAAAGCCGCATCTACCTCATCGATGCCAAGTACAACCCCAGTGACCCCATGTATGAGAGGTTCGGTTCCATGCAGATGACTCGGGGATGGATTGAGGAGGGCGGAGAGTTTATCCGCGAGGCGAAGACCAACCTCCAGGCTTCCATCGGTCGATGGAAAAATGACGTCTACAAGCTGGCTCCCAAACTCCTCATCACCTGCAACCCGTCCAACAATTTCCTCTACACGGACTACTACAAGCCATGGAAGGAGAACAAGCTGCCTCCTTGGCGTCGGTTCGTCAAAGCTCTGCCCCAGGACAACAAGACTCTCCCAGACACGTACATTGAGGGGCTTCTCCGGAACCTGACCCAGTCGCAGATCGAGCGACTGGTCTTTGGCAACTGGGAGTATGACGATGACCCGAATTGGCTGGTCGACTATGATGCAGTGTGCGACATGTTCAGCAATGAGTTCGTACTCCCGACGGGCAATCGGTTCATTAGCACTGACCTTGCCGGGAAAGGGAGAGACAGTTGGGTGGTTGGAACCTGGGACGGCATGGTCTGTCGGATCCCCATCGCCAAATGCTTCTCGGAAGGCAAGGAGATGGAGGAGAAGATCGCCAAATTGGCCACCGGTCTGAAAGTCCCCCGGTCCAGCATCGTCTCTGACGCTGACGGACTTGGTTTCTACTTGGAGAGCTACCTGAAAGGCATCCGGGAGTTTCATGGAGGACAGTCAGCCATTGACTCCAAGACGTACAACAACATCAAGTCGGAGTGCGCATTCAAGCTGGCGGAGCTCATCAACAAGCGCCAGATCCACATCATCTGCTCTCCCGAAGTTCAGGAGAAGATCAAGCAGGAGATGACGGTCCTCAAGTCCAAGAACACGAACTCCGCTGAGCAGAAGCGAGAGCTCATCTCCAAGGACACCATGAAGCAGCTCCTCGGAAGGTCACCGGACTTCCTGGACATGCTCATCATGCGAATGATATTCGAGATCAAGCCGAAGGCGACTGGCATGAAGTCCGCCAAAATAATAATCCCCACAAAACGATGATACTGGACATCATAACCCTCATCCGCGACATGGTCAAGATGGTCAATCCTCTGGCCGTCTTTGAGTGTGACCAGGCTCGGATGCTGAACGTCAAAGTGGACACGATGGAAAGATTCGTGACAGACTCGGACGGCAATCGGGTATCGTCCGACTTTGTCTATGTTGAGGAGCCAACCACTGGCTACTACGATACCCCGTACCGGGGCTACCCAACTCAGCGTACCATCATGCAGGTCTACTTCTGCAAGTTTGAGCCGATGGCCAACGATGCCTACAAAGGCGACACGAAGTTCAGCCAGAACTCGCCCACCATCGGACGACTGGAGTTGAAGAGCCAAATCGAGGAGCAGATGGTCAGGCCTTTCCTCTACTTGCTCAAGACCTCTCAGCTGGTCAAGCAATATCCGGAAATCATGAACACTGTCCGGGTGCTGTACCCGTCTTCCAGGTTTGACGCCAATGAGGTAAGCGTTGGGCTGGAGTTCACCTTCAAACAGGACTGGTGCATTGAACTGTACAAGAACAAGATCTGGCGCCCCCTCCTCGAAGTGGTAAAGCCCGGGTTTGTCTTGTCGGGGCACACTCTATTCTTTGACCGACAGGACTTGCCCATGCCGGTCTATCCCCCAGTCTGGAACCAAGCTTTGGTGCACGAAGTGGGTTTGCCTCTATTGGCATTCACCATCTCGCAAACAAACAATTTTGTTGGACAACTTACTGTTGATGGGAATGGCAACTTAGCAGTAGATTACCCATGGACCGAAGAGGATGGGTGGAAAAAGTCGAGTGTGACGTATCCCGACATGGAACCCGGCTCTGAGTTCGTCGTTCATAAAATACATGTCGATGACATCCCCGAACAGTATTGGAGTCTCAAACATTGCTACATAAAATGATCCAGCGAATCGACATACAAGGCGGTCAGATGACGTTCGGCCAACGCATAGAGCTTGGCCGGATCATCACTGACAAGGAGATGACCGACATTGACAAGATGAAGGAAGGCATGCAATGTCTCGGCGTCAAATGGAGTCTCAGGAACACCTCCGAAATTGTCGAGTACTGGTATGAGGTTCTCATGGGCATCAAACACTGGATTGAACGGGAACAGACTGAGCTCAAGTACGAGCCCAGTGCTGAGGAGAAGGCAGCCGGCATTGCTCAATTCTCTTTGGTGGTTGGCGAGATGGCCACCATCACTGCACTGGCCAAAGACTACTCGAAGGATCCGGATGAGATTCTGGAATGGAAATACGGGAAGGTGTACAACCTCCTTTTCACCAACTTGCAGAGCCACCTCTTCCGGGAGCGACTGAACAAGGAACTGGAGCGTAAGGCTCAGCAGAAAGCCAATGCTCGCAAACCCAGAAACAAATGGCGGTAGGACTGGAACAGATATTGGCTGAGGGTCTCACCCAGATGAGGGACGAGATCATCCGGGCATCACAGGACGCCGGGCAGGAAGCCTCCGGCAGAACCTATGCTCAGATAACAGTCCAGACGGGACGAGAAGGGGAAACAGTTTGGGGAACGATCGAAGCTCCAAACTACTTCTACACTCTCATCCGGGGACGAGGTCCTGGAAAGATCCCCGCCAATTTGGGACAGATCATCATGGAGTGGGCAAAGCTCAAAGGCATCACATTCTCGGATCCCAAGGACCTGGTCCGATTCGGAAATGCCACTGCATGGAAGATAAAACGAGAAGGCTCAGAGCTTTACCGCAATCACATTTACGTTGACTTGGTCGACACTCCCGCTGATAACTTCGAGGAGTACCTGGCTCAGCATTTGGACAAGACAATGGAGGTCCTCATTGAAGAGGCATTCACTCCTGACAACAATATGGACCACGGATATATAATATAACGCGATATGGCAATTATCAATCAACCGGCTGAGGATTCTTTATACTCAGCATATTCGCAAATACCAGTTAAGACCGACAACTCAACACCTGGGCTTGAGATCAAGACTCAGAACTTTGACGAGGACAATATGGTCTCGTTGAACATTATAGACAATGAGGCGGTCGAAGTAATTGATAACAGTGGAGGTAGTAGTAACGACTATTCTGTGAAGTTTCCTCTCCGTAGAAAGGTGATACCCGGGGAATGGTATGCTTTTAGGGTTTATCGCGGGGCTGGAGTGGGTGCCACTTCACTTACCGTTGCTTTGTTCCAAGCAACCAGCTCGGGTAATCTTACCACTGTGATTGCTAAAACAAATATACCAATTGGTGACAACATGACGTGGAAGGTTCAGGTACCGCACATTGTTACAGCAGGATCCCCCTGCGATTACCTTGTCATTTTTGCAGGTATTGAAGGAGCAACAGCTGGAGTGAAGGTTACTCTCACAGGTATGAGTTTGGCCTACGGGAATAACTTTGTCGGCTATAGCCCCAGTCCAATTAAAGCAGCGAACTCACTAACTGAAAGCATCAACATCTACAGAGACTCGGGATTCGGGACGACAAAGGAATACGACCTCGGGTTCTTGGCAAAAGCCGGATTCCGGGAGGCATATCGAACATTTCCGTACATAGACCAATCCATCGGCTTTGCCATTGACTACAATCTCATATCGGCATATGCTTACAGAGTCATCGGCGAACTAAACTTCAATGTTCGATATGCCTCCCGGGGAGTTAGGGCTCGAGGCTACAACGCTAATTTCACCGAGTCATACTTAGGACTCGTACTGACTGACCGGGTTCCTGACAACGACAGGAATCTGTATGTAAAAAAATACCCCGAGTATCCGTACTACGTCACCCTATTCCCGAGAGGGTTTGTGGGGTCACCACGTGTCGCTACATCGATCGACGTTCGGGTTAAGCATTATGAAGATGTCGAAAAACAATTTGATATTTCTACCCGACTCAACATCCCCCTTGTGTACGAATTTGAGGATGCGGATGCATCTGAGGATGAAGCAGACTACGTAAAACTCAGACCTTCTGTAGGAGAATACTCTTCTCAAGCATGGAACATCATATTCGTCTATACGGAGGTACCTTGCAACCCATTCTACATTCGCTGGATAAACCAGAAAGGCGGATGGGACACTTACATGTTTGAGCAACACAAGAAGTATACGCAGGAGGTTGACCGGGGAGACCAATACGTATTAGCGAATTCCAGAGACCCCTATGTCTCACAGACGAGAGGCGAGTTAGCTCCGGAGTTTAAGAACATAGTCCAAGCAGGAGCAGAACAGCTTGATGAGAACGACTTCAACTTGCTCAAAGGAATTGCTCTCTCGCCTCTTGTTCAAAGGTTCAACAACTCAACCGGGGTATGGCAACGAGTCCTAGTAGATGACACGGACTTAACTTGGGACACCAAGACTCCCAGGAACACTGTTAGCTACGAGTTCCAGCTTATTGACGAACAAACTCAGTGGTAATATGAACTACGAACTACTCATGAAAGGCATTGACGGCAAGGTCTGGTCCCTGGACCTCCCGCTGGATGCTCCTGCGATGAATTACCAGATCAACAATCTGGCGGAGCTGAAAGACAGGAATGCCTCGTACTCCCAGCGGATCAGTCTGCCCAGGACGACCCATAACGAGCAAGCATTCCAATTCAGTTTTGTAGTTGGCTCAGGTTCGAGTGTGCCATACATGAAGTTTCCTTGCCAACTATTCTATGAGGGAGCACTCATATCCCCGGCTGGAGCAGTATTGAACATCGTAGACGTATCAGATACATCGATCGGGGTCCAGATCCTCGGGGCAACCGTTGACCTGTTCGACACACTAAACAACACTGACGCGAAGGACCCAGGGGATGGTATGTTCCTCCTCAAGTGGTACACGGACACAATGGGACAGACTGAGCGATACCTCTCCGGCCCCGAAAAGGCTAAAGTCCTGTACTTTTGGCTGTATGCAACTCTACAAAAGAACCCGAACTTTCCCCCTTTCGCCATGGAGGCAATCAGGCAAGTCAGTGAGTTGGACAAGTTCTACCCCCACCTCAACTGGTATGACTTGGTGACATGGATCTTCGATCGAGCAGGCTACAGTCTCGAGACCGACGTGGACCCCGTCGACCGAGCCGAAATGTTTTTGCCTTGCACTTACCCCGTTTTGGCAGACAACCCCAAGGCTCCGAAAGCATCCGGAATTGGCTGGATCCGGAATCCCTCGATTGGCACCACCGGGGTGACATGGAAAGGCTCCCCCGGGGTAACTCTCAGTGACCCGGTCGCCGGACGTTTGACTATAGGCCCCCAAGCCGGAACATTCAACTGGATGACTCTATGGGACACGACCATCACGTTTAGATTCTCGTGGTCCAATATTTCTGCCATCCAAAAGAGTAGTTTGGCAGTCAAAGTTACCCACTACAAGAACGACGGAACCAATGCTGTAGTGTTGACAAGGTCCTGGTCATCGGGGTCTTCTGGCAGCGCTTCGGTCGACATCCAGATGGAGGCAGGGGAGCACATACTGGTGTCTGGATCTCTCGCCATAGTCACTAACCCTAGCAATTCGTTTGACATGAGATTTCCGGTCAGCATTACTGCTCCTCCTGTGCCTGAAACTTCACCAGGGGATAAGCCCCAACCCGGACTAACCTATGACCTCCTGGCCTCTACTGGATTCAAAAGCTTGGGGGACATAGTCAAAGCATTTGTCCAGCTGTTTGGTCTAACCGTCGACGTTAATCCCGCCACAAAGGTAGCAAGAGCATACTCTATTCGGGAGTTTTACAACAGACGAAGTTCGTCCGGAAAGAATTGGTCTGACAAGCTGATAAAAGGAAAGGACACCAAACTTACGTTCCAATTGTCCAGCTATGCCCAGTCCAACGAGATGAAGTTAGAGGATAATAAGGACAACAACGTTACTGATTCGTACAAGTTCAGCATCCCGGACGTCAACCTCCAGCCCACCAAACTCCTGTTCCAAATTGGGTTCTTGGCAGGGCTCAACCAAAGACTCTATGATGCGGACATTACAAATAAGACTCATACACTTGCTAACTACCCTATCTGGACCGTCAATAGAGGTCGGATGGAGAACGGGGAAGTGACCGAGACGACTTGGGAGTACAATGTTCTAAGTAAGCCGATGGTCGTCCGCATAGATAAGTCTGACTATATGCGGCCCAAGGTGAGGGTAGGCCACACCCTTACCCAGGTACGACTATACCCGGCGTATTTCAGAAATTTGGATTACTACGTTCCTAAGTACTACGGCAAGCTCATCAACAATATACTCAAAAGCCCAAAGATCCTACAGGCCCAAATTCTTTTGGACTCGCTCGACATTCAAAGTCTGGACTTGTTCAACCCGATATGGCTGGAAGAGCATGGGTTCTGGTTCTACGTTTCGAAAATAAACAACTTCCAAGCTGGAAAGATACCCAAAGTAGACCTAATACGAATGTGATATGGCCGAAGATCAGAAAAATACAATTTACAACGTCCGTGTAACAGCTGAGGATGCCCTCAAGACGTTAGCCGAATTGAAACTCCGGTCCCAGGAGTTGAGAGACCAGCAGAAGGCTCTCGGCAAAGTAACTGAGGAGAATGCTCAAGAATACTATGCGCTTGACAACCAGATCAAGGCAATCAACAGCGAGGCGAACAAGTACCAGAAGCAAATCCAGAACAACATTAAGCTCCAGAACCAACAGGAGGCAAGTTTAGCAAAACTTAGAACCCAGCTGGCTTTGGACAATGCCGAGTTTGCAGAGCTGGGCAACTCAATGCAGGACGCGGCTCGTAAAGCCGAGCTCGGCAAGCGCATTGCAGAAACCACCGAGGAGCTCAAAGCTCAGGAGGAGGCACTCGGGGACTATCGCCGGTCAGTTGGTAACTACGAGAAGGCAACGGAGAACCTCAAGCAGGAACTCTCCGACCTTACCCAGACACTCATCCAGATGGCTCAGTCCGGGGATACGAGTTCTGAGACGTTCAAGGAGATGATTAAACGAGCCGGTGAACTGAAAGGAGCTGAGGACCTGGTCAATACAGCTATATCCAACGTTGGTAAAGGAACTGAAACCATACAGGCAGTTACCAGCGCCACGTCAGCTTTGACTTCCGTATGGGGCCTTTGGACCACAGCCACTCAGGTACTGGGGAGCGAGAACGAGGAGCTCAATGCTACCATGACGAAGATGATAACCATCATCACGGCTCTTTCCTCTTTGTCTTCTCTCCAAGCAGCTCTCTCCAAGACCGAAGCCACTTATCGAGCTGCATCTAACTTGGTTCAGCTGGTTGGCATCAACCAGACTCTCGCCGAGACGAAAGCGATAGCTGCTAAAAATGCCGTACAAGGAGCTAGCAACATCCTCACCAAAGCAGCAGCAGCTGCCACATGGCTTTGGAACGCGGCTTTGGCTGCCAACCCCGTTGTATTGGTGGCAGCAGCAGTGGGCGGATTGGTGGCTGGAGTGGTTGCTCTTATGAACGCATTTAATAGTAACACGGAAGCTCAAGAGAGAGCAACCCGGGCAATGGAGGCATACAATCGAGCTGCCGAAGCCTCCACGTATGTACTGGATCAGATCGAGACCAAGCGGAACACTCTGTCCAAAGCCGAGGAGATCCGGGGCAAGAGAGAAATAGAAAATCTCAAAGCCAATCATGCCACGTCGGAACAGATCGCCGAAGCTCAGCTTAAAACAGCTAACAAGCTCCGCGAGATTGAGAAGAGTGCAGCTCGTCAAAGACAGATGGCTGCAATGGATGAGTTCGACTCCTTGAAGAGGGTGATTGCAGCCAAGGAGGAGGAGCTCAACACATGGTCAGGAAGCTTGGCCAAATACAAGGAGGCCAAAAAGGAACTCGACGATTTGAAAGGCCGATACCAAGAACTGTTCCGGACAATCGAGAATGAAGGAGCCGCAATTGCTAACTTGGCTCTTGAGACTGCAATAGCCAACCGGGAGGCTCAGCAGGCCATTGCCGATAAGGCTCTGGAGGTTGCTTTGAGGAACTCGGAAGCCATGCAGAAGATCCGGGAAGACGATCTCAGGCTCCAAACAACATTCCAGTCTACGAACATTGCCATCCGGATGGAGTATGAGAAAAAGCTCTACAAGGCAGCTCAGGATGGAGCCCGGGAACGTCTGGCTCTCCAGAAAGCTCACGGCAAAATTACTAATAAGGAGTATCAGACGGCTCTGAATGCCATGGCTCGGTCTGACAAGCAGTTCTACGAGAACCAAGCCAAACAGCTCAATGACTACCTTGCGGGGGTGAGAGCAAACATATTGGCTGTAGCTTCCGGAGGCACAGTCGATATGCAGATTGCTCAGGTTACTCAGAAGTACCAGGACGCCATGAAGGAGCTGGCCAACATTCAGTCTCCCCAGTTCGTGAGAGGTATGAGCGAGGAGGAATACCAGAAAGAGTATGCCGCTTATGAGCAGTTCCTGGTCAACAGAGCCGAACTCGAGAAACAGATCCAACAAAACCTCCAGGACGAAATCAAAAAGATCCGCGAGGATGCTACCAAACAGCAACTTGACCGGTTCAACCAAACTCTAAACGAACAGTATGCCGAGGACCTCTCGAAGGCAGCGGACAACGAAAGGGCGAAGCTGGAGCTCGAGAATGAGATGCTCCAGAAGCAAATCGAAGCCAGGAAAGCTGCCGGGGAGAAAACCTATGAGCAGGAGGCCCAGCTCCGAGCCAACAATCTTCGTCTCCAGCAAATGGACCTCGACAAGGAGCTCGCTCAAGCCGAATTAAATCACAAGTCCAAGTATGAGATCAGGAAAAGGTATCTGGAGGCAGAGTTGGCAGCAGCTCAAGGAAACGAGGACGCCATTGCTCAGATCCAACTTGAGATGGCTGAGAACGAGGAGTCTTTATGGGAGGAGCGAATCGAGAAGCTCCAGGAGTATGCCGAAATGGCATCCGGCTTCGCCACTGCTTTCAACGATTTGGCCAGTGCTCTCGGGGAGCGCCGGGCTCAGGAGGTAGAAGATCAATACAGCCGGGAGGAGCAGGCATTGGCAAACATGTACGCTAATGGCCAAATCACGGAGGCCCAGTACAACGAGAAAAAAGTCAAGATGGAGAAACAGAAGGAGAAGGAGTTGGCCAAAATCGAACGGGAACAAGCTATCCGGGAGAGGGCAATGGGATCCTTCGAGATTGGCATCAATACTGCCATCTCCATCATGGCATCGGCTAAAATGGGATTCCCTTTGGCTATCCCGTTCATTGCAGCAGCTGCGGCTTTGGGAGCAGTTCAGATGGCAGCTCTTTGGGCAGCTCCTCTGCCGAAAGCCGCAAGAGGTAAATACATTGAGGGACCCAGTCATGCCGCTGGAGGAGTGCACATTGAGGCGGAAGGAGGCGAGACCATCATTAACAAGAAGTCGAGCCGCATGTTCCTGCCTCTTCTGTCAGCCATAAACGAACTCGGTGGCGGAGTACCGTTCACTAAAGTTGGATCGGACGGGGGATATGCTATCCGATCATTCGCTGAGGCGTCGGAACCTATGAATCGGCTTGACATGGAGAGGGCAATTCAAAAAGCATTTGGCCAGGTGAGAGTGATTGCTACAATCGAAGATATTCGGAGGGAAGATGCTAACTACGTGCAGATTCAAGGCCGGGCTAATTTTTAGATAGTCCAGCACAAATAATATTTCAATATCTATTAGGAATAACTATATTTGTATCGAAATAATTTGGCACATGATATTCATCAACTTAAAAGGCGCAATTGACTCCGAAGAGAATCGGGTCATGGTGGAGCTTTGGGGAGGGACCTCAGAGATCTGTTCCGTGGAGACCTTCCGCCGGGTACTTGATGAACACCCCGATGAACAGGAGGTGTGCATCAACATTGACTGTGACGGGGGCTCTGTTGAGGAGGGCTTCAAGATTTATGACCTTCTCCGCATGAGTGGGAGGACTATATACACAAATATTGTCGGGGGATGCCACTCGATGGCAGTGTGCATCCTGTTGGCAGCTCCGGCAGAGAACCGGTCGGCAAACAGGAATTGCCGGGCACTCATCCATCGGGTATACATGCCGGTCGGGGATTGGCTCACTTCCGACGATGCTCGTAGCATTGCCGAGGAGCTTGCTCTGGAGGAGGAGGCTATTCTTGACGTGTATGTCGAGAGAACAGGTCAGGACCGGGAACGGCTCCGCAATGTCATGCATGAGGAACGCATCCATGATGCCAAATCACTTCTTGACTTGGGATTCATTTCCAAAATCAATTCATACAACACAAACCAAATTTTTAATGCTATGGCAAAAAACGAAAAAAGCGCTTATGAGAAGTTCATGAGCAAGGTCAAGGCATTCCGGAATGGCAAGAAAGGCGCTCCCGCCAATTTTGACTATCTGGATGCTGAGGGTCAGGTCGTTCTCCAGACCGTAGGTGAAGAGGACAATCTGGCCGAAGGTGTAGAGGCAACTCTCGCCAATGGCGAGACGTCGGGCACTGTCGTTCTGGAAGACGGTCGGGTGGTTACTGTCGAGGACAACATCGTCACCAGCATCGAGATGGAGGACACCGAGTCTCTCGAGGACCGCGTTGCAGCACTGGAGGCGATGCTCGACGAGGCAACGAACCTCATCGAGGAGCAGGAGAACGAACTCCGCAACCTCCGTGGTAGCAACTACCGCCCAAAGAACCGCAAGACGGTTCTGCCCGGAGGCAAGAAGCCCGAACCCTCGGCAGCTGACCTCAAGAACGAAGCTCGCGAAAAGCTCCAGAAGGTCAACGCTGCCAAAAAGATTCTCAAGTAGTCAAACTCAAAAACTTTAGGAACTATGGCAAATAAAAAAGGCGGATTCCTTGACATGGATAAGTTCACTTTTTGTGGACGTGTCATTCAGGCAATCTCGGAGATGATTATGGAGGACACCATTCAGGGTCCTGACATCAACTCCATCCACACAGTCTTCCCCGACATCGTCACTAACACCGAGGTGGGTTACATCGGCGAGGGCGGCATGGTCGGCGTGGTCAACACCGGGTGTAACCCGACTCCTCAGCCGTGGAACATCAACACCCGCAAGCTGAAATGGGAGCCCGGTGTCTGGGAGATCCTTCTGTCCCAGTGTTACACTGACCTCCAACAGTCGGCAACTATCTACTCTCTCCGCACCGGCGTCGACATTCCGGACTTCACGGATACGGACTACATGAACATCGTCATTGAGGTTCTGGAGCGCTCCATTATGGATTTCTGGTACCGCCTGTTCTGGTTCAACGACAAGGACGCCAAGAACGTTGCCGACAGCGGTATCATTACGGATGGTCTCGACCTGAAATTTTTCACCATCATCAATGGTTTCTGGAAACAGATTACCGCCCAGGTTACAGCCAATCCGTCCCAGCGCGGAGCAACAATTACGGAAAATGCCGGGGCATCTTACGCAGCTCAGAAGCTTACTCCGGACAAGGCCAAGGAATACATTCAGTCGGTCGTGTTCAGTGCCCCGCTTCTGCTCCGTCAGCAGTCTGACAAGTTTATCCTCGTTACCCAGTCGGTCTACGATGCCTATCAGCAGTCTCTTATGGACGCTTGCTGCCTCGAGTCGGCTCGCTTGGCTCTGCTGAATGGCATGGAGGCTCTCAGCTTCAATGGCATCCCTGTCATCGCAATGCCCATCTGGGACAAGATCATCGCTACGTCGGAAGACACTGGCACGAAGCTCAACAATCCCCATCGAATTCTCTTCACCTCGAAGAGCGTGCTCGGCATAGGTGTTGATGCAATCGACAGCTTCGAGAAGATGCGGATCTGGTACGAATACAAAGACCGCGTAGTCTACGTAGAACTCATGGGTCGGGCGGATGCCAAGCTCACTAACCCGGATCTGTTCTCGGTAGGTATCTAATCCTTAAAAATCTAAGAAAATGGCAGGACTTGATTGTTCTAAAATCAAAACAGGATTCATCAACCAGGTGTGTGGTAAGCCGGCAATCGCCGGCACCACCGCCAGGGTGATTCTCCTCAGCTACTCGGACGTCGACAAATCGAAGTCTGTTGTAACTGACAACGTTATCTCTTCGCTCATCCTTAAGACCGGTGCCACTGGTTACGAAGTAGACTCGCTGCCCAACGCAACTGTAGGCTCGGACACCATCAATGCTGGCACGTACCTCAAGACTCACCAGCACAACGTAGTTGTCCGAATCTTCAAGAAGTCGGAAGCAGCCAAGAAGTTCGTAAACGGCCTGACCAATGCCCGCGTCATCGCTATCGTCGAGAACAATGACATCGGAGACAAAGGGGACACCAAGTACGAGGTGTATGGCTGGGACTCGGGTCTGGAGCTCACCGAAATCACTGTCACTACCGAAATGACCGACGGCGTCGCATACCAGGTAACTCTGGCCAACGGCACCATCGCTCAGGAAGGTTCGCTCCCGATGAGCCTCTTCGACACGGACGAAGCCACCACAGACCTCATGGTAAACGGGCTTCTGACCAAAGGATCTAAACCGTAGCACTCATGACTGACATGCTCGAAAGACTGAGAGCTTACCAATCCAAGTATGGGTCCCTGAAAGGCGAAGCCTATCGGGCCCATACATTGGAATTGGAAAAAAATCCCGCTCTCCATCGAGAAGTAGATGAACTTTCTCGATACTTTTTGAATAAGTCAGTTTCCCGATGCGGCTTCTGCCTGATCGAAGCCGACTTAGCATTAAGACGAATAACAGAACAACAAATGAAAAACGTAGCACACCCCGATTACGAACTCAGAGCAGGCACTCTGCTCCATGACCCGATCAACAAAGAGTTCAGCAAGATCCTCACCCCGAGGAACATCACGGAGGATCTTTGCTTGTATCACATCGCATTCAACAAGGATGCTCTTTCGTACTTCACCCGGGTCCCCGAAGATCTGAACGACCGGCTGGAGAAATTCATGTCTCGTTATGGCAAGGAGATGCCGGACAAGGACGTGGAAATCAAAAAGCGTCAGGCTCAGGTTCTGAGCAAGCAGATCGAGTCCGTGAAAGCCGAACTCGAAGAGCTGAACAAGAAACAGATCGAGCTGAACGCCAAGCTCGATGAGTACTCCAAAGCCATGGAGGCAATCCATGCCATTCTCGACTCGGCATCCGCCGAGGAGAAGACCGAGGAGAAGACCGAGGAGAAGACCGAGGAGAAGACCGAGGAGAAGACCGCCGACATCGACACCGAGGTGAAGGAGTTCATCGACGCCGGGATGGATCTGGAAGCCATCAAAGAAGCCTATGCAGACTCGCAAATGTCTGCCGGGGAGATCGAAGAGGCTTACAACCGGGTAGTCAATCCCGTTTCGGAAACTCCCAAGAAGGGAGCCAAAAAAGGAGGGTCCAAATAGGACTGGTAATAGGACGGGGTCGCTTCCCGTCCCTCCTACTATTAAAATTACGCCAGTATGAAAGTTGCACAGATTAAATCAGCTCCTCAGTTCGAATCCCGGGACTGGAGGCAATATGGCATCCAGACATACGGAGATACCAATGATTTTCCCCAGACGGTCAGCGAGATTGTTCAGGCTTCAAAGACCGGCAATGCCTGCTTGAGCATATACAATGACTTCGTATACGGTCACGGATTCAAAGATCCCGGCATCTACAAATTACGGGTCAACAAAGAAGGGGAGAAGCTCGACAAGATCCTCCGCATGGTCTGTAAAGACTTTACATTATGGCATGGGTTCGCCATCCATGTTAACTACAATATGAACTTCCGCGTCAGTTCGATCCACCACATTCCGTTCGAGTCTCTCCGACTTGCGAAGGCAGACGATGATGGATTCATTGGCCGGACGGCATACCATCCGGATTGGGGTCACCGAGACAAGACGAGGTCCCGGTGGTCACCGTCTGACATTGAGTGGTTTCACCTCTTCAACCCGGATCCGGAGGTCATTCTCAACCAGGTGGAAGAGGCTGGCGGCTGGGACAACTACAATGGCCAGATCCTCTACTTCTCCGGGGACTCGGAAGGCAGCCCCTCTTACCCAATCCCCATATTCATCGCTGAGATGACGGACATGAGAACTGAGGAAGCACTTGCCAATGTAGCCGGTAGAAACGCATGCTCCAACTTCTTGTCAGCTGGGATCTTGGTAGACATCAAGGACGAGACTCAAGACCAGTCCCAAGTCAATGAGACGCAGAAAGAGCTCAACAAATTTCAAGGAGATGAGAACACTTCACAATTGTGGTACATCCAGTGCAAGTCAAAAGATGAAGTGCCCCAGTTCATAAGGTTCTCCGGGGAGAACTATGACAAAGCATTCGAAGTAACGCAGAGAGTCATCCCGGAGAACATTGGCCAATCCTTCAAGCAACCCCCCATTCTCCGAGCTGTTGACGTGGGGGCTAACTTTGGGGCTGATCTCATGACCAATGCCTACAAGTACTACAACTCTGTTACAGTCCGGGAGCGTCAGCAGCTGGAGGAGACTTTCGTATCGATTTTTGAGTACTGGTGGGCTCCTTTGGAAAATCCCGACTTCGCTATTCAGTCTCTCACTTACAATGCCGGCGAGTCTATAGCAGACAGAATTGGCAAGGACAACATGACTCAGGTACTGGAGATTATCCGGGACCAGATGCTCTCCACTGTTCAGAAGAGAAACATGCTCAAGCTCATTTATGGGCTTTATGACGAGGAGATTATAAAACTCATGCCCGATGATACTCAACTCTAACGACCTTCGGAATGTTCGGCCGATAGCCGAGAACATCAACGATCCGGCCAGACTGGAGCCATACATCCGGGAGGCCGAGACCCTCAGATTGGTGGATGCCATAGGAGCCAACCTCTACAGATGGCTCGACGAGACAGACTTTTCCGGCCCCGGTCCTTTCCAATACGGGGACGTAACCATTACAAAAGATCAGTACACTGCCGCCATGGAAGGCGGGTATTATGATGGTGGCTGTTCCGGGGATGGTCGAAGCGAAGGACTCAAGATCGCCATTGCATACATTGCGTATTCCCGATTCATCGTCAACAATCCAATCAATCCCACTGCCTTCGGTGTGAGGTACAAAGATGGCGAATTCAGCACTCGAGTAGAAGACAACATAATCGTCCGTAGCTCGAACGAAGCACGGAACATCGGGGAAGCCTACCTCGAGAAGGCTATAAATCACCTTAAAGCTCTGCGGTTACTGACTCCATGTACTGAATACAAGGAGTCCCCGTCTCGTAAAATGATTATAGGACATAATAAGTTATAAGTTTGACAGATATGAAGGAGGAAGTCATGAGAGCGGGAAAATGGATATGCGGGAGCATTGTAGGGATTTGGGGGCTTTTAGCTCCGATCCAGGTCCTTATCCTCTGTGTCTGTATTGCCGTTATCGTCGACTTCATAACTGGAAATATTGCTGACTACAAGCGCCACAAACGAGCCCATCAAAAATATGTGTTCAAAAGCGAGAAAATGTGGGACACGTGTTGGAAGTTGGGGCTCAGCATTATCGGTATTGGCATGGCCTACATGCTTGACGTGCAGGTCCTCTCGAACTTGGGGGGTCTCGGGCTTGCCAACCTCTTCGCTGCTTTTGTGGTCGGGACTGAGTTTTGGAGCTTTCTGGAGAACTCCGCAATCATTTCGAATCACCCCATATTCAGAGCTCTCCGGTCATACATGGAGAGATCGGTCAGCAAGAAAACTCAAATAGACTTTGAATGCCATGAAGACAAGTAAGTATTTTAAGCCCGAAGAGTTCGAGCGATGCAACCCGTCCTGCTCCATTGAAGACATGGACCAGGATTTTCTCGATCTACTGGATGACCTCCGTGAAAAGGCAGGCATCCCTCTCGTCCTCAATTGCGCTTATCGTTCCAAAGAACACGATAAGGCCAAAGGACGGTCCGGCAACAGTGCTCACACAGAAGGTTTGGCAGTGGACATCCGGTGTGCCTCGGGCCCCAATCGGATGAAGATCCTCCGGGCAGCCATTGCATTGCGGATCCGGAGGATAGGCATCGACGGGAATTTTATCCACGTAGATGCTTCTAAAACCCTCCCGCAGGACACGATATGGACTTACTAAAGAGAGTACTCTGCACAATAGTTCTTGTAGGTATAGGCTTTATAATCGGGCGTAAAACAGTCGAGGAAAAGACCGTTATAAAGTACGTCGATTTACCCCCAATTCAGGGGGAGGTCAAAGTCCCGGATTTGGTTCCAAAATGGGAGGGTTTTAGGAATCCAATCAAATTGATA
>ERZ780198.1909-NODE-1909-length-17477-cov-9.362358_pt1 | contig 17477 bp, 19 predicted proteins | sample MGYA00510979_ERZ780198 | MGnify/ENA primary metagenome ERZ780198 (study PRJEB29588, sample SAMEA2158039) | human gut metagenome | biome: human gut; feature: human-associated habitat; material: faeces | place: Denmark | collected 2008/2010 ...
CGCTGGAGGCAGCGCGCGTGCATGAGACCTGCGGCAGAGACTTCCTGACGGTTACACCGGGCGTGCGTTTCGCGGACGGTGAGGCAGGCGATCAGGTGCGCATTACGACACCGGCGCGCGCCAAAGAGATCGGTTCCGACTATATCGTGGTCGGGCGTCCGATCACGCAGGCGGCAGATCCTGTGGCGGCTTACCGCAGATGCGTGCGCGAATTTGTCGGCTGAGCCGTGAAGGACAAATGCGAGCGGGCATGCTTGCGCAAAAGAGAAACAGATAGATAAAAATTAAAATAAATGGAATAGATGGGAAAGGAGCATATCGATGGAATTCAAACAAGAGATTGCGAGAGGTCTGCTTTCGATTGAAGCTGTATTTTTAAGGCCGGAGGAGCCGTTCACCTGGGCAAGCGGCATCAAAAGCCCGATTTACTGCGATAACCGGCTGATTCTCACGGCCCCTGAGGCGAGAAACGAGGTGGAGCAGGCCATTGCGGACGCCGTAAAGCGGGAGTATCCGGCGGCGGAGGTCCTGATGGGAACGGCCACGGCGGGCATCGCCCACGCCGCCATCGCCGCGCATCTGCTCGGTCTGCCGATGGGCTATGTCCGCTCGAGCAGCAAGGATCACGGCCGCCAGAACCGCATCGAGGGCAAGCTCGTCCCGGGGCAGAAGGTCGTGGTCGTCGAGGATCTGATCTCCACCGGCGGCAGCGTGCTCGACGCGGTGGACGCGCTGCGTGAAGCCGGCGCGGAGGTGCTCGGCGTCGTGAGCATCTTCACCTACGGCATGAAAAAGGGCGTGGAGCGGCTCGCCGCAGCGCAGGTCAGAAACGTGAGCCTCACGGATCTGGACACCGTCGCCAGCACGGGTGCACAGGAGGGCTACATCACCGAGGCCGACGTCGCGCGGCTGCTGGCCTTCCGCGAAAACCCCTCCGACGAGAGCTGGATCCGGGCAGAAAGTCAGGCGTGATATGAAGCATCTGATCGACATTATGCAGCTGACCCCGCAGGAGATCATGGAGCTCATCGACACCGCCTGCGCGATCATGGAGCACCCCGAGCAATATGCCCACAAGTGCGACGGGAAGATCCTCGCCACGCTGTTTTTCGAGCCGTCCACGCGCACGCGCCTGAGCTTCGAGAGCGCGATGCTCTCGCTCGGCGGCAAGGTGCTCGGCGTCGCCTCGGCGGAGAGCTCGTCCGCCTCCAAGGGCGAGACCGTTGCGGACACCGTGCGCGTCGTCAGCTGCTACAGCGACATCATCGCCATGCGCCATCCCAAGGAGGGCGCGCCGCTGGTCGCGTCCATGCACGCGCAGGTCCCGGTCATCAACGCGGGCGACGGCGGACACAACCACCCCACGCAGACGCTGACTGACCTCATGACCATCTACCGCGAAAAGGGGCGGCTGGACGACCTGACGATCGGCCTGTGCGGCGACCTGAAGTTCGGCCGCACGGTGCACTCGCTCGTCGCCGCCATGAGCCGCTGCACGGGCATCCGCTTCGTGCTCATCTCCCCGGAGGAGCTCAAGCTCCCGCGCTACGTGAAGGACGAGTATCTCAAAAAGCCCGGCGTCCCCTACACGCAGTCCACGTTGCTCGAGGCCGTGATGCCGGAGCTGGACGTGCTGTATATGACCCGCGTGCAGCGCGAGCGCTTTTTCAACGAGGAGGACTACCTGCGCCTGCGCGACAGCTATATCCTCACGCCGGATAAGCTCGAGACCGCCAAGCCCGACATGAGCATCCTGCACCCGCTGCCGCGCGTCAACGAGATCGCCGCCGCCGTGGATAACGATCCGCGCGCCTGCTATTTCAAGCAGGTGAAAAACGGCCGCTATATCCGCATGGCGCTCATGCTCAAGCTGCTGGGCATCGACTGACGGGAGGAGAAACGTTATGCTTATTGATTCGATTCAAAACGGGATCGTCATCGACCACATCACGGCCGGCAAGGCCATGGAGCTCTACCAGATCCTCGGTCTGGACAAGCTCGCCTGCACCGTTGCCATCCTCAAAAACGTCACCAGCGGAAAGCTCGGCCGCAAGGACATCATCAAGATCGACGGCGAGATGGAGCTCGATTGGGATCTGATCGGCTACGTCGATCCGAGCATCACGGTCAACATCATCCGCGGCGGCGAGCTGCAGGAAAAGCGCACGCTCAAGCTGCCCGAGCGCATCCGCGGCGTGCTGCGGTGCAAGAATCCGCGCTGCATCACCTCGACCGAGCGCGAGCTGCCGCAGGAGTTCGTGCTCACGGATCGGGAGCGGCGCGTCTACCGCTGCCTGTACTGCGAGACCGAGGCGGGAAAATGATCTCCCCGGAAAATCCGAAAAACCAAGCGGCGCGTCCGGTTTCGGACGCGCCGCTTGTGCTGTTGTCTGCCGATCGGTGAGCATAGCCGCGCAGCCGACCCGCTTGCGGGCGATTCTTGCCAGCGAGGTAGAAACCGGGCATGATGTGCGGCGGCTTTGTGCCGGCAGCGCAATGTATTGCAGCCCTTGTAAACAAAGACACTGCAAGACATTGGATCATCGTGTCCGCTTTTCTTGACTACTGCCCGTGTTTTGAAACGGTTGCACTGGTTTCGGAAGAAATGCACATCGCCCTTGACGGGATCGTGTTCCATGACCAAGAGCGGCAAACCGTTGCCAAGTGCGCGGCAGATTTCTTTGCCGGTAAGAGTGAGGCCAAGCCGCGGAAGTACATAGACCTGTGCGTGAGCGCGGACAAGCTGAAATGACACGTCAAAGAGAAACAAAAAGAGAGCCGATAACCCGCGCGGCCTGTTGGCTTACGGATTATCGGCTCTGTGTCTTTGCGTCCGGCTCTTTGGAATTAGATTTTTCGGCTTATTTGATCTGTCCATCGCCGCCCATGAGCGCGGTCATTTCTTCCATGCGCTCCAACGGGAACGGCGGCTCGCAGAGAGGTTTCATCGCGATGCTCATGAGCTTCATGGGGTTGTCGTCCGCGGCCACGCGGTTGGAGCTGAGCGCACCGCAGCGCTTGCAGCGGTGAATGATCGCCCATTCGCCGCCCTTGCGTACCCAGACGGCGATTGGCTCCATGATGCCGCCGCAGTCACTTGCCTGGTCGCCGGGTTCTGTGTCCACATGAAGGCTTGAAAGGCAGTTGGGGCAGTGGTTGCGGTGGCTGCTGCCTGCGTGTTCCGGCACACACGGTCTACCGCAGACCTTGCAGATAAATGTGTCGTGACAGGCGTGGGTCTTATAGTATCCTTTTTCAAAGGTTTTGCGTTTATTTTCGCGGTTCATGGTAAGTCCTCCTGAAGACGTGTGGTTTGTTCTTCGGGAGGAATGGCGTGTGAATGAATTTGCCAGACCTCCCGGTCAGGCCACACACTCCGGTAATAAAATGGTAAGTTTCAAAAAATACTCCTTGTCTTTTTGTCAAAATCTTTTCTGCCCGGATTTCGGCTGACCGCCAAAAGGCTGCCTCATAGCTTGCTCTCCCCGGACAGTGCCCTTGAATTTCGGCGCTGCTGCTCAAATTATACCGCTTCAGAACCGGCATATCAATAGGCGGAGGTAATTGCGTTCCTCTTGTATTTCCCTCTATGCGGCCATCTGTTGTGATCGGTTCGGTGTTCATCAGGTCAAAATCAATATATTCTCCGTTGATTCGCACTGCAAACGCAGATTGTCTTGCTCCGTTTCGTTGATTTCTTGTAGTTTTTTGCAGTTTCTACTATAAGTTCATCGTTGAGAAAAAGACTGTTGGTAGACAGGTAATACCCGATTCCGGAATACCGGCCCATTTACAAAGAGTAGCCCCAGTTGAGCGCCTGACGGATGTGATCCCCGTCGTGGATCAGCACGGCGACGATCATGACGATCGCGCAGGTGGTGACGGTCTTGATGACGGCTGCTTCTTTCCCTGAGGAAACGCTACCAAAATCCGACCAAAGCATGGACACCATCCTTTCGCGGCGCGGCCGGGCAGACACCGGCTGCGTTCGTTTTTTGCGCGCAGGCGCATCGCCCTCGCTGTATATACCGCAAAGGTGGTCTGTCGCGCAGCGCCCCGCTGTATATAATCGCAAAGGGGGTCTGTGATGGGGTGTCTGCGCGCGGCTGATATTGGCCGCCGGTTTGATTTCGCGCAAAAAGAAACGCCGGCAGCCGGAAAAACCGACTGCTGGCGTGATCGTGGCGGATAGGGTGGGATTCGAACCCACGAGCCGCTTGCGCGACTACCTGATTTCGAGTCTTGTTCGCACTTGGCACTTTCGTGTCTGCTGTGGTCGGTGGCGGCAGTTTTGGAAACGGCGAAAACCCTTGTGCTGCAACGGATTTCGGACGCGCCGACCGGTATTGACCAGCTCCATATCAGAAAAAACCAGAGTTCAAATTGAAATGAGAAATGCCCCAAAACGATCGATTTTTTTGTGCGCTGGCAAGAAAATACGCAAGAAGAAAACCCTTGTCCGGTATGGCTTTGCGGACAGCCCCCCGGATTAAATGCAAGAAAAACCGGCTCAAAACAGATTATACGAAGTACCCTTTCGGACCGAAACACAGAAAGGAGCCTTCGTTATGAAATACGACGCCAAGGAATTCAAAAAATACCCGGAGATTATGAACAAGGAGCAGATGCGGATCGCCTGCCACATCAGTAAGCAGACAGCGCTCTATCTTCTCCAATTCAACCTGATTCCTCACACCTGCACCGGCAAGAAAACCCGCTGCTACGCCATTAAAAAGAGTGATGTGATCGCCTTTATGAACGACCGCGAGGTCAACCCGGAAAAATACATAGCGCCGAAGAACTGGTACAAATACGGAAGCGAAATGGTTCGGCCTTATAAAATCCGCATCCATCCGCCGTGTGCCAAGGACGAGAAGAAGCTCCGGCGCTACTATGAGAGCAAACTGACCGCGCTGCCGGGTGTGATGGATGTGGCCGCCGCCGTGGACTTTACGGGCTATAACCGCCGCACCGTCTGCCAATGGATTCGCGTGGGGAAGCTGAAGGCGCTGGCGCTGCTGCAGAAGTACATGATCCCCAAATGCTATCTCATCGACTGGCTCTGCTCGGACGATTACAACAACACCAACCGCAAATCCCGCCGGCATATCGATATGCTTTGGGAGGCGCAGAAATGGAGGGATTGATGCGGACATTTTCCCTTATTCTCTCAAAAAGAGGCACAGCGGCATCATTCCCTTGGCGTCTGTTGAAAAAACGCCGATTTTGTGATACTATAATAGAAATAAACCGAGCATTTGCTGAAGCCACCGAAAAGCCGGAGGGAACAAAAATGAGCAGTACTTTCCTCAAAGATGAAAACAAGGGCGATATCGTCATTTACCAGTCTAAAAGCGGCGAAACAAAAATTGATGTCCGGTTTCAGGATGAAACTGTCTGGCTGACACAGGCGCAGCTTTGTGAGCTGTATCAGAGCAGCAAGGCCAATGTCAGTGAGCATATAAAAAACATTTTTGAGGAAGGCGAGTTAGAGCAAAGCGCAGTTGTTCGGAAAATCCGAACAACTGCCGCAGACGGGAAAACCTATGCCGTAAATCACTATAACCTCGATATGATCATCTCTCTGGGCTATCGCATCAAGTCCTCCATTGCAACGCAGTTCCGCCGCTGGGCTACCGAGCGCTTGAAGGAGTACATGATCAAGGGCTTCGCCATGGATGATGAGCGCCTGAAGAATCTCGGCGGCGGCAGCTATTGGAAGGAGCTTCTTGACCGCATCCGGGACATCCGTTCCTCCGAAAAGGTGATGTACCGTCAGGTCCTCGACCTCTACGCTACTAGCGTGGACTATGACCCCAAAAGCGCCGAGTCGGTGGCTTTTTTCAAAATGGTGCAGAACAAGCTGCACTATGCCGCCCATGGCCATACCGCCGCAGAGGTGATTTTTGAGCGAGCCGATGCCGAAAAGCCATTTATGGGGCTTACCGCATTTTCCGGGGATTTTCCCACGGCGAAGGATATTGCTGTTGCAAAGAACTATCTCTCTGCGGACGAACTGAAGATACTGAACAATCTCGTTTCCGGATATTTTGACTTTGCGGAAATTCAGGCGATGCGCCGCCGGCCCATGTGCATGAGCGATTATGTAGAGAACCTGGACCGCATCCTTGCCTCCACCGGAGAAGCCCTGCTTACCGACGGGGGAACCGTAAGCCACACGCAGGCGATGGAGCAGGCAAAGGCGGAATACAGGAAATATCAGGTGCAGAATCTTTCTCCCGTGGAGGAGGAATATTTGCAGACCATTCGCAGCATCGAGAAGGCGGCAAAAGAGGGCGAAAAACGCTGACTCTGAAATGCCTTCACAGGGAAGTGATCCTCTTTGGGCCGGTATACTGCGGGTATGGATAGGGGCTGTCGTAAATATTCACAGGAGATTGTATATGGGTAACGAACAAGCGGAGATCGATGGCCTCCGCTTGCTTTATATGTTGGCTTCTGTAATTAGTCTGGAATCGATTCCTTGATTAAAGTCGACAATGCGCTTCCTTTTTGATGGTTTATGAGCCCCACGCCAAAGATGCAGACCTACTCTGGGCATGTGGCTTATGTGCGGGATTCACCGGGATCGACAACTACATACAGAAAGAAAATAAGGGCTTATCGGCTGACAGCGCTCTACCATGCGCTGTTGACGATAGGCCCTTATTATCCTGCTGCCGGACTGGCACCGTGAGATATGGCGTTTTACGGTCAAAAGAATGCGTTTCACCGTGAAACGCATTCATGAGGAAAAAACAGATTTCTTTTTGTCTCTCTCAATATATCTCGATATCTCATGTACCGAGGTATCATAAGTTTTGCGGAAAAGATTTATTCCGGCTCTTTTACTAGATATTCAGCCAAATAGGCTGGGACACAGTTGATCCAGAAGGTATACAGCCAGTCGACCTGAATGGTTTTGGAATCCAGATAATACTTTTCAAAATAGCGCGTAATACCACACATGAAGAAACGGAGCACTTCTCTCAATTCCGGCGTTATCGCACCCGGAAAATGGTTCCATTTCAGCAGCCTTACAAGATCCTCAACGCCCTTGTTTTCTATTTCGGAGCGCAGGTCATTCTGCCCGTAATAGGATAGAGCGTTTCCGAAGCCCTTGAGGGTGCCGTTATAAAGAAAGTTGTCCTTGCAGCAAGTAAAAAACGTTTCGAGAGAGTTTCGCTTCCCATCCGTATACCACAGAGGCTCGACAGTTATCCGATAGAGATAGGCAAGCAACTCGTTTTTATCCCGAAAGTGATTGTAAAACGTCCTGCTGCTAAGACCGGAGAGCCCCACGATATCCCCGACAGAAATACTCTCAAAGGAGTTGCTCTCAAGCAATTCCCTCAAAGCCAATGCAAATCTCTCTTTTGTTGATGGCAGAGCTTTCACGGTACCCCCCCAGTTTCTGTTAGCATAATAAAATTTTAACACAGTTTTTGCAGAAATACAAGAAATGAACGATTTGATAACGGCTCAAAACGGGAGAATTAAATTCAGAAAAAAGGATAATTATGAACTAATACAGAAAAGTGGAAGATTGTGAATGTATTTTGCCCCATGTTTGTTTTAAAATTAACACATCAAACGTGTGAGTCATGACGCACAACAAATCAATCAGACAGGAGGTAATTGAATTGGAGACATACAAGAGCAATTACATTCAGAAAAACTACGTGGAAGGCAAGGTCATTATTATCACCGGCGCCTCCAGCGGCTTCGGCAAGCTGACTGCAAAGCGAGCCGCAGAGATGGGCGGCAAGATCGTTCTGGCGGCACGCAGCGAAGAGAAGCTGAAGGAGACCGTGGCGGAGATCAAGGCGGCGGGCGGTGAGGCCAGCTACATCGTAACAGACGTGGCGAAAAAGGACGATGTTTTCGCAATGGCTAAATTCGCGGTAGATACCTACGGCAGGATCGATGTGCTTGTTAACAACGCCGGGACGATGCCGCTGGCCTTTTTCAGTGAGCATGAGCAGGCGCTGGACAAATGGGAACAGTGCATCGACATCAGCATCAAGGGCACTATTTTCGGCATCTCCGCCGTCTATGACCAGATGATCAAGCAGGGACAGGGACAGGTGATTAATGTCTCCTCCATCTACGCCAACTTCCCCGTTGCGGGCGCAGGCGTGTATCAGGTCGCAAAGATGGGCGTGCAGTATCTGGCGGAATCTCTGCGCAGCGAGTGTCAGGGCAAAATCAAGGTCACGACCATTAAGCCCACCGGCTTTATGAAGACCAACCTTTCCAGCAGCGTGGTCGATCAGATGGCAATGATGCCCGCAGTGGCAGGCCCCCTTGAAATCCTCAGCAACTGGGTAGAAGAGGCTCCGCTGCGTCCCGATTTCCATGACATCAACAGCATGACCTACAACGATCCTGATCCACAGGTCTTGGCGGACAATATTATTTATGCCATCAATCAGCCTTGGGGTGTCAGCATCGGTGATCTGACCGTGCGCGCTTCAGGCGAATCCTTTGTCATTTGATTAGGAGGTGTTTCGATGAACAGCTATAGAACCGAAAACTACATAAAAGACAAGGTCATTGTCATCACCGGCGCTTCCAGCGGTTTCGGCAAAGAGACCGCAAAGAAGGCCGCCGAGTTGGGCGGAAAGGTCGTTCTGGCCGCGCGGCGTGAGGAATTGCTCCGGGAAATTACGCAGGAGATCCGTGAAAGCGGCGGCGAGGCTTCCTACATCAAGACCGATGTTCGTGTGAAAGATCAGGTCAATGCCATGGCGAAGTTCGCCGTGGACACCTACGGACGCATTGATGTGCTGGTCAATGATGCCGGCACAATGCCGCTTGCCTATTACAGCGAACACGCAATTGCCATGGAAGCATGGGAGCAAAGCATTGCTACCGCGATCAATGGTACACTGTACGGCATCGCGGCGGTCTATGACCAGATGATTGAGCAGGGGCAGGGACATATCGTGAACATTTCCTCCATCCTCGGCAACTATCCCGTGAGCGGTTGCGGGGTCTATAATGTGACAAAGGCCGCCGTCAGAATGCTGGGCGACAGCCTGCGCGTAGAATCCCGCGGGAAAATCAAAGTTACCAACATCAAGCCCACATCCGTGGCAAATACGGGTCTGGTCTCTACAGAAGTAGATTATAATGCAGGTCTGTCCGGCATTTACGGGAAAATCATTGACGCATTTATGGGGTTGGCGATCCCCGATCGTCTTGACACGGAGAGCATCCATTGCTTTGACTTTTCTCCGTCTATTCTGGCGGACAACATCATTTACGCCATTGACCAGCCTTGGGGCGTGAATATCAGTGAGCTGACTGTCCGCGCTTCCGGTGAAGCCATGTTTGTATAAGGAGGTCACATCATGAGCCATAAATTTTTGGAGCCTATTAAAATCGGTAATCAGACCGTGAAAAACAGAGTGATGTTCCTTGCGATGGCAAAGAATATTTCTAATTTCGACGACAGCGTATCCGCAAAAGACATCGCCTATGTGGAATCGGTCGCCGCGGGCGGCGTGGGGCTTCTTGTTCCCGGCGCAATGATCGTAGACCCGGAGTGGCCTTCTGTGCTGCCCTTGCAGCCGGGCATTTATGATGACCGCTTTATCCCCGGGCTTCGCAGGCTGGTGCTTGCTGCCCATAAGTACGACGCAAAGATCCTGTTCCAGCTTTGGCATCCCGGCGCAACCAACTATTCCGGCATTGATCCGAAGACTGTGGACGAGCTGACGAAGGACGAGATCCACGCCATTCAGGACAAGTTTGTGGCCGCTGCCAAGCGTGCTATGGCCGCCGGTGCGGACGGCATCGAGTTCCAAACCTGTCATGGCTATCTGGCCTGCCAGTTCATTTCTCCTCTGTTCAATCACCGCACTGATGAGTACGGCTGGAATAAGGTAGAGGATCGCACCCGTTTTGCCACGGAGATTTTGACCCGCATCCGCAAGGTCATCGGACCGGATAAAATCATCTCCGTGAAAATGCAGGGCTTTGACTACCCCAAGAGTGAAGGTCCCAACGGCAACGACGGAATCACGCCGGAACAGGCCGCCGAGGTCGCTCCCTATCTGGAAAAGGCCGGTGCGGATATGATTGCAGTGTCCGCCGGCGGCACAATATATCATCAGGACGATATTATGTCCGGCGATGTGCATCGTGCCGAAGGCTGGAAGGTTCCTGCTGCTACCATGGTCAAGAATGCTGTTTCCGTTCCCGTAGTAGCTACCGGCAGCATCCGTCACCCGGATTTCGTGGATCAGATCATCAATGACGGCAAGTGCGACATGGTCGGCATGGGCCGCGGCATTCTGGCTGAGCGCGAATGGGTAAAGAAGTGTGCCGAAGGTCGCGAGGATGAGCTTCGCTACTGCATCTCCTGCATGAATTGCTTCAATGTCAATCCGTTCAGCTATGAGCAGACGAACTGCTCCGTGAACCCCTTTGCCCTGCGCGAAGGCTCCAAGCGCCCCATCGTTCAGGACGGGGACGGCCGTCTGGTGGCGGTCATCGGCGCAGGCCCCGCGGGCATGGAAGCTGCGGTCACGCTCAAACAGCGCGGCTTTGACGTGGTGGTGTTCGACAAACGCGATGAGATCGGCGGTAACCTCCATGTTGCAAAGAAGCCCCCCTTCAAGGGCAAATTTGAGTGGGCTATCGACTATTATAAGTCCATGGCAAAGAAGCTGAATATCACGATGAAGCTGGGGAAGGAGGTCACGGCGCAGGAGGTTCTGGCTCTCAAACCCTATTCCATTCTGGTTGCAACCGGCAGCAACGTCATTTCCATCCCACTCGAGGGGCTGGATCAGGTACAGACGGTTCAGGCGCACGACGTGCTTGCCAACGACATGCAGTTTGCAAACAAGAAGGTCGTTGTCATCGGCGGTGGCATTACCGGGCTGGAGACTGCGCTGTATATCAACCGTCAGGGCACTAATCAGGTTTCCGTGGTGGATATGCTGCCCGAATGGCCGGTGGATATGCTGGATATGCGCTATCAGAACGAAGCGCTGCTGGAGGTCCGCCACTGCAACGATCAGGGTGTTGCCCTATTTTATAATAACAAGGTTGTGAAATTTGCCGACGGCAAGCTGTTCATTGAGAGCACCAAGGACGGCGAGGTGAAGGAGCTTCCCGCAGACGTGATCGTTCTGTCCGTGGGTGTGAAGCCCAACGACGCACTGTGGCAGGAGCTGCTTGCTTCCGGCCATCCCAGCGTCTGGAAGGCGGGCGATGCCATCGCCACCGGCAAGATCAACAAGGCAGTCCTCCACGGCAGCAAGTTCGGCTACAGCCTGAACTGAAGCATAGTAAGGCGCTGTTCTTGCACACCCTTTAAAAAGATGCGATAATCAACATGGCAATGCCCGGCTCCAAAACAGAGCCGGGCATTGTGCTGCATATTGCTTTACCGGCTTTTACGGTAAGCCGGAGCGACGTCGTAGTACTCTTCCATGCCCGTCCTTACAGCCTCGTGGAAGTCGAAGGCGGCATTTGAACAGCACCAGTCCAGGAGAGTCGCCTTAGCGATTTGTATAGAATATTTCACCAAAATCTCCGGCTTGCCAAGGTTCCTTATGATGCCGTTCTTCTGGCAGTTGGATAAGAGCTTGTAGTACAGTTCATTGTAAGCGTCGACAAAATCGAAGATACCCAGCCTTTCATCCACCTCAAGCTTCAGGAGGGTCTTACAGTAGTTGACGTTGTCCTTTGTCCACATGGGCGTGTGCAGCGCAAAAATGTATATCATGCGCTCGAAATCATTGTCCAAAAAAAGTATTTCCGACGGCTCAATATTGCTTTCCAGAGAAGCGTCGCGCATGGTCCACATAATCAAGTCCTTTTTGTCGGAAAACAGAGAATAAAAACGTGTCCTCGAAACGTTGGCCGCGGCGCAGATACTGTTTACGGATGTCTTTTCATATCCGTTGGCGTTGAACAGCTCAAGCGCTTTGTCCGCCAATTTATTCCTCACATCCACGGGTTTACTCATAGCGGTTTTTGTCCCTCCTCGCGGTACAAATTCTAAAAAATGTTCGCGCGTTCCGCAAACAAGCAGGGCGTGTGTTCAAACGCTTAACACCTTTTTTGTAGCTATTATAGAACATTCCCAGGCGGTATTGCAACTTTTTTAACACAGGCGTATTTTGATTTCAGATTCCGGCGATAGGCGGATAATGAATAATACGGAGGGAATGACTATGAGCAACAAATACCCGAATCTCATTAGATGGGCTGATTGGCTGGATAATATCTATCCTGGTCAGGAGGGAAATAACGACGAGAGCGAAAGCGTACAGTTCCTGCTGCATTTCTGCTCCGACGAGGACGCCCGCATAGCGATGATGTGCGAGCCCTTCTTCAAATCGCTCGACGAAATAGCCGAGGCGAACAACGTGACCGTCGAGGAAATTGCTTCCACTCTTGAAGAGATGAGCATGAAAGGCCTGATCATGTGCTCGTCGCTGTCCGGCGTGCTCAAATACCGCCGCTGGCCCTGGCTGCCTGGCATCCTTGAGTTCGTCGTCCTGGACAAGGAGATAGACCCCGAGCTGCTGAAATACGCCTCGGATTTCTACGAGGAGCGCATCCGTCTCACGGACATGACCGCCATGCCCTTTGAGAAAAGAGCGCACGGCGGGCTCAGGACAATACCGATAATGGAGTCCGTGGCCGCCAAATCCACGATCATGCCCTTCGAGGAGCTGAAGCCCTTCATAGACAAGGCCACCAAGTTCTCCGTCGCGAACTGCGCCTGCCGCACGGCTACGCGCGCTCTGGGCATGGGCTGCGAGCACACGCATATAGACACCTGCATCCAGCTTGACGACTACGCAGACTACGGCATCCGTACCCAGAGAGCCAGGGAGATCTCCAAGGAGGAGGTCTACGAAATACTCAGAAAGATGGAGAAGGCTGGGCACGTCCACCAGGTGTTCAACACCCAGGGGCACGACACCACCTGCTTTATCTGCAACTGCTGCGGCTGCGGCTGCGCCTCTCTGCGCACGGCCAATATGCTCAACCTGCAGATGAACATGGCCTCCAACTTTGTCGCCAAGGTGGATCCCGAAAAGTGCGTGGCCTGCGGCGCGTGCGTCGAATCCTGCAACGCCAACGCGCTCACCCTCGGCACGAATTTCTGCGAGGCGGAGTGCGAAACCAAGAACCTTCCGGACTACATGGACACCAACTGGACGGAGGAGTTCTGGGATATGGATTACCTCAAGCGGAAGATGGTAAACAAGAGCGGCAGTGCTCCCTGCAAGGCCGCCTGCCCCGCGCACATATCTATCCAGGGCTATATCCGCAAGGCCGCAGAGGGCAAATACGACGAGGCGCTCAAGGTCATCAAGAGGGACAATCCCTTCCCCGCAGTCTGCGGGCGAATCTGTCCGCATGACTGTGAAAACGAATGCACCCGCGCCCGCGTCGACGAGGCCATGGCCATCGACGACATCAAGAAGTTCATCGCCGACAAGGAGCTCGAGGAGGGGAACCTCTACGTACCGGAGAAAAAAGACAGCTACGAGGAAAAGGTAGCCGTAATAGGCGCCGGCCCCGCCGGAATGACCGCCGCGTACTATCTCGCGGTGGAGGGCTATCCCGTCACGGTGTTCGAGAAGAACGCGGCTCCCGGCGGTATGCTGAAGTTCGGCATACCCTCCTTCCGACTCAAAAAAGACGTCATAGACGCGGAGATCGAGGTTCTGCGCAGGCTGGGCGTGGAGTTCAAATGCGGCGTCGACGTCGGCAGGGACGTGACTATAGAGCAGCTTCGTGAGCAGGGCTACAAGGCCTTCTACGTCGCCATCGGCGCGCAGGCCAGCCGTAAGCTCGGCATTGAGGGCGAGGAGCTCATCGGCGTCCAGGGCGGCATCAACTTCCTTCGCGGCGTGAACGAGGGCGTCATCTCCTCCGTTGAGGGCGACACCGTGGTGATAGGCGGCGGAAACGTGGCCGTAGACGTGGCTCGCGCCGTAATGCGTCTCGGCAACCGCAATGTCAAAATGGTCTGCCTCGAAAAGGACGAGGAAATGCCCACCGTTCCCGACGAAAAGGACGAGGCTCTGGCAGAGGGAGTGGAGATTTGCAACAGCTGGGGTCCGAAGCGCATCATTGGCGAAAACGGTCGCGTCACGGGCGTGGAATTCATGCGCTGCGTGTCCGTATTTGACGAAACCGGCAGGTTCAGCCCCGTTTACGACGAGAATGACACCGTTATCATGCCCTGCTCCAACGTGTTCACCGCGATCGGGCAGTCGATTGTGTGGGGAGATCTCCTGAGCGGCACCAAGGCCAAGGTTGAGGACTTCAGAGTCGTCAATGTTGCCGAGATCTCCTATCAGACCGCCGAGGAAGACATCTTCGCCGGCGGCGACTGCGCGATGGGCCCCGGCTTTACCATCGACGCCATTGCAACCGGCAGGTCCGGCGCTATTTCCGTGCACAGGTACGTCCAGGGCAAGAACCTTCTCATTCGCCGCGAGCGCGAGTACAAGCCCTTTGATAAGGAGCTCGGGGATTACAGCGGCTTTGACAAGCAGCCCCGTCAGCGTCCGCACCACGCCGCCGCGAGCAAGGCGCTCGAGACCATGGACGATACCCGCGCCACATTTACAGAGGAACAGCTTAAGAAGGAGGCCGCCCGCTGCATGGGCTGCGGCGTTACCGTAGTAGACGAGAGAAAGTGCCTCGGCTGCGGCGTCTGCACCACCAAGTGCGAGTTCGACGCCGTAAAGCTCTACAAGGTTCACGACGCTGTGCCGCCCACCTCGCCCGACGCCTGGGCCGCCGCGCTGGGCGCAAATATCGCGGAGCGGACGAAGCGCATCGCGGCCAATTCACCCAAGACGGACGAGCAGGACTGCAGCGACTCCGGTACTGCCAGTATGATGTTCAAGAAACACGAAAGTGAAAAGCAGGACAACGCCAATGCATGAATTAGGAGTAGTTCTTAATATGCTCGATACCCTTGACGCCGCAGCCAAACGGTACGGGGTATCCCGCATCGCATCCGTAAGTGTGGATGTCGGAGAGATGACCGGCATAGTCCCCGTGTACATGCACGGGGTCTGGCCGGAGGCCGTAAACGGTACCATCTGCGCGGGCTCAGAGCTCTACATCAATATGGTGAAAGCCATCGCCCACTGCGCCGACTGCGGCAAGGACTACGAGGTCATGGAAAACGCCAGGGACGACGTCCCCATGTGCCCGTTTTGCGGCAGCACCCGCTGGACGCTCAAGCAGGGCGACCAGCTGGTAATCAAAGAAATCGAGGTAGCGGAAGAATGACAAATGGCAAAGTGCGAGTCATCGAAATAAAGCAGAGCGTATTTGAAAACAACGACCGGGAGGCGGACCGGGTCAGGGCGCAGCTCAAGAAGGAGCACACCTTCCTCCTGAACCTCATGTCCAGCCCCGGCAGCGGCAAGACTACCACGCTCAAGGCGACCATCGCACGCCTCAAGAATAAGCTGCGCATCGGCGTCATGGAGGCCGACATCGACTCGGACGTGGACGCGCTCGCCATCGCCGAGACGGGCGTCAGGAGCATCCAGCTACACACCGGCGGCATGTGCCACCTCGACGCGGGCATGACCGAGCAGGGGCTCCGTGAGCTCGGCGCCGCCGACCTCGACCTCGCGATACTCGAGAACGTTGGCAACCTCGTCTGCCCGGCGGAGTTCGACACCGGCGCGGTCAAGAATGTCGCAATACTCTCCGTGCCCGAGGGCCACGACAAGCCGCTCAAGTACCCGCTGATGTTTGAGGTGTGCCAGGCGCTGATCATAAACAAGATCGACGTCCTTCCCTACTTCGACTTCAACATGGACAAGGTGCGCGAGTTCGCGCACAAGCGCAACCCGGATATCGAGATATTCCCGATAAGCGCCAAGACCGGCGAGGGCGTGGACGCCTGGTGCAACTGGCTCGAGGCACAGGTAAGAGCTTGGAACGAATAAACTGAACAGCTGAACGCATAGCAGCGCATGAGCACCACCTCATGCGCTGCTATACCTATAAGCGCGGGCTGCGTGTCTTTAACCGCGTGAAACTCCCTTTTCCCACTTTGACACTGTTTGGCGGACTACGTTCAGCCGCGCGGCAAGCTCTTCCTGCGTAAAGCCTTTCTGCCTGCGCAGAGTTTTCAAATTTTCAGACAACATGTTTTTTACCTCCTTGCGGCATAAATACACGCCCCGTTGCCGCAAGCAACGCATAATAACAAAGCTCCACGGCAAACACCGTGGAGCTTTGAAACGATCGTTCTTCTCGGAAATATGCAAGTCCTAGCGCGGCAGGCGGCTCGTTCTCGCGCTTTTTGCGCATGGAAACGGCAACGAGCACGATGATGGTGACAAGGTACGGGAGCATCTTGTAAAGCTCCATTGATAACACTTGCTCAGTAGCTGTGGATAATAGCTATATGCTATGGCTTAAATTATAAGCGAGTTTTTTTGTTTTTTTAATTCTATACCCACCAGGACAACAGATAGCACAAACGCTGAAAAATCAGCAACAGGCCCCGCTAGCAATACTCCCATAATTCCGAAACGAAGCGGGAGCAGCAGGGTAAGCGGAATACTGAAAAACCCAAAGCGACAGCTACTCGTCAATCATTTCCATAATGTCGTCAACGGTGCAATTAAGAGCCTTGCACACTTTGCATAGGACATCAGTGGTGACGTTATCCCCATGTGTCAACTTGTTCATTACATAATGACTAACGCCAGCCATTTCCTCAAGATCCTTCTTCTTTAGATCTCGGTCTATTAAGAGCTTCCATAATTTTTTATAACTCACAGTCATATAGCAAACCTCATTTACTTTATTGCTTGTGCCAATAGTATTGGGAGTGCCGCTTTTCAACATATAAATCTGTATTTTGATAATTATATCACAGCCCGCACAAAAAGTCCACATATTTCAACAAATGTTTTCGTTCGAAAACTCAATCAAGGTATAACGTCATAAGGACATACAAACCCTTCAATTTGGCAAATATTAACCTGCGTTTCTGAGGGAGTTTCTATGATGTCAAATCTGCAAATCTGTTTTTCGCACATTGGGCTTTTCCTTCGGGTTGCGCCATCATGTGGATGATGATAGAAACCCGCACGGCGGGCGCAAAAGGAGGAAGAATATGTACAACAGATTCGCAGAAAAGCGCAGGCGGTATCTGCGCGAGTACAGAGACGGCATCTACACGGGGATGCTGCTGACCGGCAAACTGGACGAGCATCTCAAGGAAATCGGCGACACTGCACAAGAAATGTTTGATCAGCTGGTCGAACAGATGAAGAAAGCCGAAGGTGTCACTGAGCGGCTGAAGACCGAGAATCAAATGGAATGGGTGGGACGGATGAACAGCATCTGCAGCCGTGCGGAGGAAGTTGTCCTTTCTGAGCTGGTTTATTGCTGAGGTGTGGTGATGTTCAAGTATAGAAGAAATCGAGTGTTAGCACTCTGCGCCGGCGAGC
>ERZ780198.1924-NODE-1924-length-17363-cov-3.166281_pt1 | contig 17363 bp, 15 predicted proteins | sample MGYA00510979_ERZ780198 | MGnify/ENA primary metagenome ERZ780198 (study PRJEB29588, sample SAMEA2158039) | human gut metagenome | biome: human gut; feature: human-associated habitat; material: faeces | place: Denmark | collected 2008/2010 ...
GGGGAAGGCGTTAGCGGTCGCTTTTTAATGTCATTTCGACCGGAGTAAGGGTTTAACCCGAACGTAGCGGAGAAATGACATCGTGTCCGCGGTGAGCCACCGCGGGGCGCAGAGCCTGCGCGGGCATGTGGGCTGATGCGGGCATGTTACCAACGTTTCCCTTCCGGGAGATTGCCACGTCGCGCTTCGCGCTCCTCGCAATGACAGTAGCGAAGTACCGTTCCGCTTTGTTTTATAATGTTATTTTGTAAGTACGGGCGTAACCGACTTGCCGACGGCGGCGTGCCGTTGAAAACAAAAACGGCTTGCGAAAAACAAACCGTTTTTGGTATTTTGCGATAAGAAATTATCTCTTCGAGAACTGAGGCGCACGACGAGCCTTTTTGAGACCGTATTTCTTTCTCTCTTTCATTCTCGGGTCGCGGGTGAGATAGCCTGCCTTTTTGAGCTCGGCTTTATAAGCCTCGTCCGCAACGACGAGCGCGCGGGCGATACCGTGACGGATCGCGCCTGCCTGTCCCGAAAGACCGCCGCCCTTTACGTTGACGATGACGTCGAACTTGTCGGCTGCGCCCACGAGAGCGAGGGGTTGATTTACGATAAGTTTAAGGGTGTCGAGTCCGAAGTAATCGTCAAGGCTTCTGCGGTTGACGTTTACGGAGCCGTTGCCGGCAACGAGACGAACGCGGGCGATAGCCTTTTTACGTCTGCCGGTACCCCAGTACTGCAATTTTTTCTTTGCTCCGGATTTTGCTGCCATATCAGTTATACCTCTTTACTAAATTAAGGACTTCGGGCTGCTGGGCTTCGTGATTATGCTCCGCGCCTTTGTAGATACGAACCTTTTTAAGCATTTTTCTGCCGAGGCTGTTCTTGGGGAGCATGCCCTTGATGGCGAGATAAAGTGCTTCGTCGCTCTTCTCTTCCATAAGTTTCTTGTACTGAACCTGTTTAAGTCCGCCCATGTAGCCGGTGTGGTGAGTCTTGTACTTATCGACGAGTTTGTTTCCGGTAACGACGATCTTGTCCGAATTGATTACGATAACGAAATCTCCGCAATCCACGTGAGGGGTGAAAGTGGGCTTGTTCTTGCCGCGAAGGATTGCCGCCACCTGACTTGCAAGGCGACCCATAGGCATATCCGTAGCGTCGACGAGGTACCACTTCTTGGAGATATTCTGATCATTTGCCATAAAAGTTTTCACGGTAATATCCTCAAAAAATATTTAAATTTATTTGCTCGCGCCCGCTACGTTTCACGCCGTAACCGGCCCAAGTCTGCCCGAAGGAAAGTGACGCTCCGCGGGTCGGGGGGCTGTCCCGAACGCGCAAAAATCGCCGCTAACGCAACGTGCCTAACTATTTTAGCATTATTACGCGGTTATGTCAAGCAAAAAAACGCGGTTTTTCGCTCAAATTTGCCGCTTTTGCGCCGATAACGCGCAACCCGCCGTATTTCACTTGCCCGCGGCTGCGATGGCGACGTTCACCTTTTCGCGTATGTTCTTAACCGCCCTGCCGTCCGTCGGATAAACGTTCCAGATTTCAACGCCCTCGGCGCGGAGGAGTTTTTCGACGCTATCGCGCGAAGTGAGACTTTCGAGAAGTTTAAGCGCGCTGCGGTCCTGAATCGCGTCGAAGAACACTTCGAGACGGAGCGAATCCCACGGCTCTCCGCCCCTGCCCGGGTAAACGACGAACGAGTCGCCCGCGGGGAAAAGTCCGTTTGCGTCGGTGCTGACAAACGGGTTTATCGGGAAGTACGACAGGCAGGCGTTGTAGAAATTGAATCCCCACTGCAAAAATCCTTTTACGCCGCTGAGATACAACATATCGCCGAGAACGCGGTTGCGCACGGACGGCATATTGATAAAGCGGTTGGGAACGTGATTGAGATACGCCGAGCAACAATAATATACCCACTCGTTGCCGTTGAGTTTTTCGGGAACGTGCGCAAGGTCCATAACGGGAATATCGAGAAGGTCGCGACCCGCCTCGCTCGTCGCGTCCATAACCTTATAATCTTTGATAAGCGGACGGATAAAATCGAACGCCTCTTTGAACTGCGCGTAATGGTCGGGCGCGGGTTCGTCCGAAATGTGGAACGCGCATTTTCCGGCGACGCCCTTTGCTTTAAGGAATACGTCGAGCGCGGGAAGGAACGCCGCGAGAAATTTTTTGTACTCGTCGCCCGTCGAACTCGTTTCCCAGCCGAAAATTTTCTCGTATCCGTTTTCGGTGTGCGCCATAATTTTCGGGCAGGCTTTCGCGCCCCACTGCGTGGTAAGATGACTGAACTCGAAATATCCGACTCCGTTTGCGATCGCCTCGTCGATAAACCGGTTAAGAATCGAAAAGTCGAACGAGTATTCGCCGTTTTTGCGGCGGACGACTACGAGTTGAACGTCCGGTCGCTCGCCGCCGATATGCGTATCGAGCGGCGGCGTGAACAGCGGCGTGTAAAGCATATTGATTCCGTGCGAGGTCGCGCAACGCACGAATCTTCCCACAACCTCGAAGAACTCGTCCGTCCACGGCATGAGTCCGTAATACTCTTTGAGTCCGTCGTAATGGAACCAGTTGGTGCAGATAAGGTCGGATTTTGGCAGAACCGCGTCCACGACATCGATTTCGTAACGAACGGAAGCGGAAACGCCTTTTTGCGTGGCGGTGATAATTACGTCGCCGTTGCCCGCGGGCATATCCTTATTGCCCTGTACGGTAACCCAAAGTCCGGTAATCGCGCCGCGGTTTATCTGCACGCCGCCTTCGATCGGCGCGAGCGCGTCGGCGAAAACCTTTGCCGTTTCGCTGATGATAAGGTCGTCGTGATCGGGATACGCGTTAAACACGGCGGGAACGTAAAGTTCGCGACGGACCGTAACGTACGGGGCGAGCGAACCGCCGACCGCGATTTCCACGATGTCGGGCTTATATTCGGTTTCCGAGCCGAGCGCGACCTGAAAATGGTAACGTTCGCCTTTGAGCATACTGCCTTTCGATTCTTCAAGCGTCGGTTCGATGCCCGGCACGAATTTTTCGAGCGAAGAATAGGTTTTTAAAGTCGGCATAAATTCCTCCGATACGTTTTTTCTTTTCCCTCGCGGGACTTCGAGGATTATATTTTAACACACGAAAGGCGGTTTTTGCAACGGTATTTAACCGAAAGCAAAATTTTGTCAACCGTGTGTCCTTTCGTGCAAACGTCCGATAAAAAACGAGGCTCTCCGTCCGATCGGAAAGCCTCGTGCGGTTTTCGTTTACGCGCGTGCTTTGCGTTTTCCCGCAACGAGTACGCCCGCCGCGAGAAGAAGAATCGTACCTCCGCCGATAAACAGCCACGGCGAAGCCGCGATCGTTCCGCAACCGGTGTTCGTCTTTTCGGCAACCGAGATCGTGAAGGTCGCGGTGCGTTTGAGGTAAGTTACGGTAACGGTAACGCTGTCGCTTGCCTTGGACGTGTCGAAACCGGAAATCATCTTTTCGGTAACTTCGACTTCGCTGTCGTCCGCTTTGCCCTCCTCGTTGCGGTAATGCTGAGCGGTCACTTTAATGCCGGTAAGGTCGATTTTATCGCCCACGGTATACGAAGTTTTAGTCGGGTTGGTTTCGATCTTTATGGACTCGATGGTGCTGGGTTCGTCGTCCTTGGTATATGCTCCGACCATGAACGGATCGGAGTTGCCCTCGCCCGCGTCGGTACGGTAGAACAGCGTATATCCGCTTGCCTCGCCGACTTTTCCGAAGAAGTTTACGTAGGACGAGCCGTCAAGCGCGATTGCGTCGGCTACGAACGAAGAAGTCGAAACGTCGGACGCGACGGTTGCGGTTTCGCCCGAAGCAAGATCGTACGTTTTGAGAGTCGAACTCTCGACGAAATAAACTTTATTGTCTGCGATCGTTCCCATCGAAACGGCGCTGCCGCTTGCGACGGTAGCCTTTTTGACGCCGTTCTCGTAATACGCAAGCGTGTACGTTGTCGAAGACGACGAACCGCTGCTGCTACCGCTACTCGAAGATTCGAGTACGAGAACGCTTGCTTCGGTATTTACGATTTCGCCGAACTCGTAGCCGTCAACGACGGGATACACGGTGCTTGCGTCCGCGATCGTCGATCCGATAACTTTTTCGTCACTGTCTACGCCGTTGGGATTAGCCGCTTTGAACGCCTCGTCGTTGTCCGAAAGCGCGGCGTAGAGATTCGTTTTGTAGAGATAATCGCTCTTGCGGTAGAAAAGGTATCCGTCCTTTACGCAATCGAGTTGGTAATCGGCTCCAGCCGCCGCGAAAATATGGCGCGAACCGTCGGCGGTTCCGTCCGGACGGACGAATTCGAGTACGTCGCCCGACTGGGTTACGTCGGTGTCTTTAGCCGCGCGCTCGAAGTAGATAAAGTCGTAAATCGTGTTCTCGCTTATTCCGTCGTAATAAACGGGTTTAACGGGAAGAACCGCGCTCGTTACGTCCTTGGCAAGGCGAAGGGTGTCTTCGACTTTGCCCGACTTCATATCGATTTTGATCGAAACAAGGTTGGTGCCGTCGAGCACGACGAGGTAGGTAAATCCGTCCTTTACCATAAACGTATACGGCGACGAGGAGGATTCGGACTCGGTCGTGTAGAGTTTTTTGGTGTTTCTGCCGTCGAGCGACATACGGAAGAAGTCCGTCTTGGTGTACTGAACGTTACCCTGTTTGTCTTTGAGGTTGTTTGGGGTAGCGTAGTAAATCGCGTCGCCGAGAATAAAAATTCCGCCTTTGCCGTAGCCGCTCGTTCCGACCGTTTTGGGAACGATGAGTTCGGTTTTCACGAGGTCGGTTTTGTCTCCTTTGTAATCGGTTGCGGATTCGGTTACGAAAAGATCTTTCGCACCGGTCGCGGACGCGTCGGTTACGAACGTAGCGTACTTGCCGTCGCCCTTGTCGGTTCCGGTTCCTTTAAGTTCGGCACGGTAAACGCCGCCCTTTACGACTTCGCCGAAAAGGTTGTTAGTGCCGTCGGAATCCTCGAATCCGCGCGTGCCGTTGATAAAGTAAACGTAGTTGCCGTAACGAACCGAACTTCCGCCCTGTCCCGTTACCGCGTACGAAGTATTCTGTACTCCGTTTATCGTTACCCTGCCGTAACTGTCGCCCGAACACGCCGTAAGCGCAAACACGCAGGCAAGGATCAACGTTAAGAAAATAATCCGTTTTTTAGTCATTCCCGTAATACTCCAAGATATACTCGCTCTTTATTATAAAAGAAAACGCCGGTTTAGTCAACCGTTTCAGACCGCTCGAAGAAATTTTAACCGTTTGTTCACGCTTTCAGACCCGCGTAAACCGCAAAATCGCACAAAACGGACCGACTATGTTGCGGGCGTAAAGGGAAAACGATTTCCTCGGCGACCGACGGTTACCCCCTCCCCCACGCAAAAAAAACACCGCGAGCGGAATACTCACGGTGCGGTTTCGATATAAAAGCCTTAAATTACTCTCCCTTGTACGGAAGAAGCGCGATAGCGCGGGCGCGTTTTACGGCGAGCGAAAGTTGACGCTGATGCTCGGCGCAGGTACCCGAAGCGCGGCGGGGAACGATCTTACCCTTTTCGGTTACGAAACGTTTAAGTCTCGCAACGTCCTTGTAGTCGATTTCCTCGATTTTCTCGGCGCAGAACGCGCAAACTTTTTTCTTGGGAGCGCGTCTGAACTTTTTGGACTTGTCGTCCGTTTCGACGTTTTTGTTGATATTTTTCTTATCCATAATAATAAACCTCTTAAATGTTGATTAAAACGGCAGATCGTCGGTATCCACGGGTTGAAGTTCGCTTACTTTCTTGTTGCCGCCGCTTCTTGCGGGTGCGGAATCGGAAGACGAATTGTCTCCGCCGCTGCCTCCGGCGTTGATAAACTCGACGTCTTCGGCAACGATTTCGGTCGCGTAACGCTTGTTACCGTCCTTATCGTCGTAAGAACGGGTCTGGAGCGAGCCTACCACGCAAACTTTTCTGCCCTTGCTGAGATATTTCGCACAGTTGTCCGCAAGTCCGCGCCACGTAACGATGTTGATGAAATCCGCTTCGCGTTCGCCGCTGGAGTTGGTATAACTGCGGTTTACCGCGATGGAAAATCTGCAGAACGATACGCCGCTGCCCGTAGTCTGATGCTCGGGATCGCGGGTAAGATTACCGATAAAAATGCACTTGTTCATGGTTTCACCTACTTCTTTACGACGATGAATCTCATTACGTCGTCGGTAATGCGCATCTGACGTTCGAGCTCGGCGGGAGTTTCCGGCTTCGCCTCGAAAGTCATCAGAACGTAGTAACCTTCGCTCTTGAAAGCGATTTCGTAAGCGAGTTTTTTGACTCCCCACTTGTCGACGCTTTCTACGCTGCCACCCTCGCCCTCGACAACCGACTTGAATCTCTCGATAAGAGCGTCCTTAGCCGCGTCGTCAAGCGAAGCGTTAAGGATATACAGTGCTTCGTACTTGTTCATAACTAAACCTCCTTATGGTCTTTGTGTCCCCGCTCTCTGCGGAGAAAGGATTTACCCGCAATCATGCGAGCAATTGATTATAACATAATATTTGCTTTAAATCAAGCGTTTTTGCGCGATTTAAAATGATTTTTTCGGGCGGCACGCAAATTATTTATCGTTTTGACGCCGATTCCGGAGCGAAAAGCCGCGATTCTACCGCCGGTAGAGCGCGCAATATTCACTCTACGGGGAAGATCCCGAAGCGGAGAGCCGGACTATTGCGAAGTAGGTTGATTTTACCCCGCCGCAAAAGTAAAATCATATATGTGCGGGGACAGTCGCGTTTTCTATCCCCCTATTATTATGATACGACAAGGAGACTTAACGATGAAAAAATTTATACTCAGTTGCGGCTCTACCGTAGATCTTCCGTATTCGTACTGCCTCGATCGCGATCTTCGGATCATATACTACTCGTACTTTATCGACGGCAAAGAATATAAAGACGATATGGGCAGAACTCCGGGCGAATCGACGCGTTATTACGCCATGCTGAACGAAGGCAAAATGCCAACGACCTCGCAGATAAACGAGCAGACGTATTACGAATTTTTCGACGAACTTCTTAAAGAAGGCGACGTTTTGCACGTAGCGTTCGGATCGGGCATGTCCGGTTCGGTTTATAACGCGATAGCCGCGGCAAAACGCGCGGGCGAGGCACACCCCGACCGCCATATCGAAGTAATCGACTCGACCTGTTCGTCGGGCGGTTACGGTATGATAGTCGATTACGCCGCCGACATGCGGGACGCGGGCAAGACGATGGACGAAACGATCGGCTGGCTTAACGCAAACCGCCGCACGTTCCACCACCTGTTTTTCTCGACGGTGTTGTCTTTTTTTCGTCGCAGCGGCAGAGTGAAGGCGACGGCGGCGTTTTTCGGATCGATACTCGGAATCTGCCCGCTTATGCGGCTTAACCGCGAAGGCAGAATCGTGCCTTACGACAAGGCTCTGGGCAAACGCAAGGCGTTGCAAAAGACGGTTAAAAACGTGCTTGCGGCTCTGCCCGAACACTACGACGGCAAATTGTGGATAAACCACTCGAATTGTCCCGAACTCGCAGAAGAGGCGCGCGCCGAACTCGCAGCCGCTCTTCCCGATTACAAGCGCGATATATTCGTATTCGACATCGGTCCGGTTATTTCGTCGCATTGCGGACCCGGAACGGTTGCTATTTACTTCAAAGCGGACGAAAGACAGGAGTAAGGCGCAACGTCGCTACGCCCCTTATTTACTCGCAAGCGGAAAATTCCGACGCAAAAACCGCGGAAGGCGCACGTGCCTCGCGGTTTTTCTTTTGTCGTTTCCGTATAATTAAACATAGATAGGCGCACGAATCGGCGATGAAAACGCAATACAACCGCAGGTTGTTAAAAATACAAACGCGAACTGTTGGCTTTTGGCGATTTATATTGTATAATACAGTCAGGACAATCGGAGGTGAAATATGAAAATAGGGAACGTGATTTGCAAGTTGAGAACCGAAGCGAAACTTACTCAGGCGCAGTTTGCCGAAATAGCGGGCGTTTCGCAGCAGTCGATTCAGAAATGGGAAAGCGGGGTCGCGACGCCCGACCTTAATAAAATCGTTGCGATTGCCAGGTATTTCGACGTGTCGCTGGACGCGCTTATACTCGGCAACGACAACCGCGTCGTCGAAGAAATGAACAGAACAAGCGTAATCAAACCGCAATATCAGAATCTTCACGACTGGGAGTTCTATTCGGCTAATATTCAGGTTGAATACGCGCAGTCTACGGACGAAGGTCTCGACGTCGAAAGATACAAAGATATTTTCAACGCCGTTGCCAGACTCCCGAAAGGCGAGATCAAAAAGAGATTCGGAGATATTCTGTTCGACGTCGTTCTTTCCGCGCCCAAAAAAGAGGGATATAAGTACGTCGAACCTTCCGAACTCGATAAAATCAAAGAACTTCGCAAAGGCACGGACGAGCGGCTCGCTTACAACGCAAACGCGCTCGAGAACAAAATCCACGGAGCGTGGATGGGCAGAATTTGCGGATGCATGCTCGGAAAAACGCTCGAATCTATCAAAACGGACGAACTTGTACCCTTCCTTAAAGAGACCGATAATTACCCGATGCACAGGTACGTTTACCGCACCGACCTTACCGAAGAAATGTACAACAAGTACAAATACCCGTTCCGGAGCCGTCCTTACGCGGACGAGATTAACGGTATGCCGATGGACGACGACACGAACTACGTGGTGCTTGCTCAGGAAGTTATCAGGAAAAAAGGCAAAGACTTTACGCCCTACGACGTGGCGCAAGCGTGGCTGAGCCTTCAGTGCAAGGACGCTTACTGCACGGCGGAAAGAGTCGCTTACTGCAACTTCATAAAAGGGTTCGCTCCGCCCGAATCGGCGGTTTATCAGAACCCGTATCGCGAGTGGATCGGCGCGCAGATCCGCGGCGACTACTTCGGATACATAAACCCCGGCAATCCCGCGCTTGCGGCGGAAATGGCATGGAGAGACGCTTGCATTTCCCACGTCAAGAACGGTATTTACGGCGAAATGTTCGTAGCCGCAATGCTTGCCGTAGCCGCTACGACTAACGACATCGAAAAAATAATTCTCGGCGGACTCGGACAGATTCCGCACACTTCGAGACTTTTCGAGGAAATAACGAACGTTATAGGCGCATACCGCTCCGGTACGCCGCAACGCGACGTTTTCAAGACGATTCACGAAAAATACGACGAATATACCGGCCACGGCTGGTGTCACACGATATCTAACGCGATGATCGTCGCCGCTTCCCTTCTTTACGGCAAGGGCGATTACGGCAAGTCGATCTGTATGGCGGTGGAAACCGGATTCGACACCGACTGCAATGGCGCGACTGTCGGTTCGGTCCTCGGTATGGCGAACGGACTCGACTCGATCCCCGAATACTGGAAAAAGCCAATCGCCGACACGCTTGAAACAACCATTTTCGGCGTAAACACGGTTAAAATCTCCGACCGCGTAAAACTTACGATGGACCACGTCGGCAAATAATAATCGCACAATCACAAAACTCCCGCTGCGGATAGACCGCGGCGGGTTTATTTTGTCGAATATTCATTATTTCGTCGTCGTTTTAACGATACGTACGCGCGTTTTTGCGACGCGCGGGAGTGTTTACACTCCGCTGTAAGCCGAGAATCCGCCGTCTACGGGGATAACCGTACCCGTTACGAAGCCGCTCGCCTCGTCCGAGCAAAGCCATAAAAGCGCGCCGGTAAGGTCGTAGATTTCGCCGAACTTGCGCATGGGCGTGGCGGCGAGAATTTTGCCGGTACGCGGCGTGGGATTGCCGTCCTTGTCGTACAGCAGTCCGCGGTTCTGGTTGGTTACGAAGAATCCGGGAGCGATTGCGTTGCACCTTATTCCGCACGGCGCGAAATGCACGGCGAGCCACTGCGTAAAGTTGCTTATACCCGCCTTTGCCGCCGAGTACGCGGGAATTTTGGTAAGCGGTCGGAATGCGTTCATCGAACTGATATTTATTATATTCCCGCCCGTTTTCGTCATATCCTCGGCAAAAACCTGCGTTACGAGAAACGCCGAGGTTATATTGAGGTCGAAAACGAATTTGAGTCCGCTTTCTTCGAGCGCGAAAAAGTCCTTTACTCCTTTGGTTTCGGGCGTCATATACTCGTTGTCGCAGGTCGCTTTCGGATTGTTTCCGCCCGCGCCGTTAATAAGAATATCCGTCCCCCCGAAACGCTCGTCCACCGCCTTTTTCGCTTCGATTATGCTTTGCTTGTCGAGGCAGTTGCATTTTACGGCGAACGTATTATCGCCTATGTCGTCGGCTATCGCCTTTGCCGCGTCGTAATTCACGTCCAGAAGCGCGACGGACGCTCCGCACGCCGCAAGCGCACGGGCAAACGATCCGCAAATAACCCCTCCCGCGCCGGTGATGACGGCGGTTTTCCCTTTAAGATCGATTTTGAACGGTAATTTTTTCATATTTTTATCCTCTCTTTGCGTTTTTTATGTCTTTTTCGACAGCCTCGAAAAGTCCGTTAAGGTACGCCGCGCCCATCGCGCGGTCGAAAAGTCCGTACCCCGGCTTTGCATTTTCTCCCCACACGTTTCTGCCGTGGTCGGGGCGGACGTATCCGTCGAACCCGCCCTCGCTAAGAGCCCTGACGATCGCGTAAATATCCACGTCGCCGTCCGCGGTGCGGTGACCGTTTTCGTAAAAATCGGTATCGGACGTGAATTTGAGTTGGCGAAGATGAGCGAAATAAATACGTTTCGCGTACTTTTTCGCCATTTTAGGAAGGTCGTTGAACTTGCCCGCGCCGAGCGAGCCGGTACAGAACGTAATACCGTTATGCGGGTCGGGAACGGCGGCGAAAAGACGGTCGTAGTCCTCTTCGCGACCCACGATTCGCGGAAGAGCGAAAATATCCCACGGCGGGTCGTCGGGGTGAATAGCCATGTTTACGCCCGCCTCTCTGCACGCCGGCATTATTCCGTTTAAGAAATACACGAGGTTGTCGAAAAGTCTCTCGTGCGTCATTCCGTCGTACGCGGCAAGGAGCGCGCCGAGTTCGCCTTGCGTGTAACTCTCGTCCCAACCCGGAAGACGAAGATTGTTACGGTCGAGTTTTTTGAAATCCGCCTCGCTGTACGAAAGCGAGTTGCTGCCGTCGGCGTGTTCGTAACGAAGATTCGTTCTGAACCAGTCGAAAACGGGCATAAAGTTGTAACAAACGCATTTTACGCCGATTTTGCCGCAATTTATTATGTTCTGCGCGTAGTTGGCGATGAGTTTGTCGCGGGTCGGACGTCCGATTTTTATATCTTCGTGGACGGGAATGGATTCGATTACTTCGGTTTCGAGTCCCGCGGCAGCCGCAAGTTCTTTGAGCCGGACGAGTTTTTCCAAGTCCCAGACTTCGCCCACGGGAACGTCGTAAACGGCGGTAACCACGCCCGTCATTCCCTGAATTTGTTTTATATACGACAGCGGAATACAATCCTTTTCGCCGTACCAGCGGAAAGTCATTTTCATATTTTAAGCGTCTCCTTTACGTTGAAGTAGCAAATTTTGCGGGCGATCCCGATCGCCTCTTTTTCGGTAAATTCGCCCCCGTCTGCCGCCTCGCCGAGGTAAGAGGCGAGAATCCGTCGGAAATAATCGAAGCGCACGTACGACGAAAAACTGCGGCTGTCGGTGAGCATACCGAGGTTTGTGCCGAGCGCGGCGTGTTCGGCGATAAGCGAAAGATTGTTCCTTATTCCCGACGCCGTATCGTTGAACCACCACGCGGCTCCCATACGGACTTTGCGGAACGCGCCCGACAACACCGCGATCGTCGAAAGATTGACGGGCGAGAGCGAATACAGCACCGTTTCGGGTCTGTCGTCGTCCGAAAGCCGGTCGAGAAACTTTATAATATCTTCCGCAGGCTGCGGGTCGGCGATAACGTCGAATCCGCTGTCCGCGCCGATTCCGTTAAAAGCCGGCGTGTTTACGTTGCGTTTTACCGCGAAATGGATCTGCATCAGCATATCGCGCTTTGCGTACTCGCGCGCAAGCCACGTAAGCAGAAAACCGAAGAACGCGTCTTTTTCGGTCGCCGTAAGGTTTTCGCGCCGCAAAAACAGGTCCTTTGCTTGCCGTTCGCTTGCGTAAGATTGCGGAAAACGGTAAAATCCGTGGTCGGAAATCCTGCAACCGCGGCTTACGAAATAATCCAGCCGCTTGATAAGCGCGCCGAGAAGATCGTCGAGCGTTTCGATTTTCACTCCCGCGCTTACCCCGAGAAGGTCGATATACTCGCCGCCGAGGTCGTAAAGCCGATCGGGGCGGAAAGTCGGAGTAACTACGGTGTTTCCCCTCTTGCCGTGGTGCGGCAGATCGAAAGCCGGATCGTCGGTGGTAGCGAGCCACTCGACGTTGAATTTATTAAGAAGCGTCGAAACGCGTATATCTTTCAGTTTTTCGCTTGCCTCTTCGTAAATCCGCTCCGCCGAGTTGCCGTCAAGCGGTTCGGTTATTCCGAAAATCTCTTTGAGTTCGAGGTGCGCCCAGTGATAAACGGGGTTGCCGACGAGACTCGGCAGAATTTCCGCAAACGAGATAAACTTCGTTTTATAGTCCGCCTCCCCCGTGATTTTACACTCGGGAACGCCGCAAAGCCGCATCGCCCGCCATTTGTAATGGTCGCCTTTAAGCCACAGTTCGCCTATATCCCCGAATCCGTCGTCGCGCGCTATCGCGGCGGGGTCGAGATGGCAATGGTAGTCGATTACCGGCAAATCCTTTATTTCGCCGTAAATCGTCCTTGCCGCGTTTCCTCTCAGAAATACGTTATCGTCGTAAAAACTCATCGTCTCTCCTCTTTTTTGATTTCCGCGACGATCGTTTACACCGCCGCGCAAAAAGAAATCTACTTACACGATTACATTATACCGCATAAAAAACAAAATATCAATTACCGATTATGCATTTTTGATTGCATTTTGAACATTTTTCGAGCCTCTCGGCGATACGATATTAGCCACCCGACTCTTTCGTATCCGGACGCCGGCGTGCCGCCCGAACGATTTTTTATCGCGTTATCGTCGGGCTTCGCATATATTTTATAGACCGGAGGTCGGATTGCGGGATTCAAAACGAAAAACCGCGGACGTCGTATCCGCGGCTTTATCCGTCGCATTTAATTTACTTTTTGGAAAACAACAGCGTTACGCCGCCGAGAATCGTTCCTATTCCGAGAAGGTACGCGCCTACCCCCGCCGTCCAGTTGTACTGAGCGACCGAGCCGCCGTCCATAGCGAACTGTCCGCAGAACGTGAAGGTGAATACGAGCGCAAGCACGCCGATCACGATCGTTGCCGCCGAGAAAAGGAGTTTGATAAGAGAGTTGCGCGGAATAATACGAAGCGATACGAGTACCGCGCCTACCGCCGCAAGAACCGCAAGCACGACCGCGATAATCGCAAACGTACGAACGAGCGATACCGACGTATCCATATTGCTGCTGAGGTCGGTTACCGTCTGATCGAAAAGTCCGTAGGTCGTGGTGCTTTTAGTCCCGATAAGTTCGCTCTTTGCCGTTCTCGAAAAATACGGAACAAACAATCCCACTACCGCGAGAACTATGGAAACGAGCGCCATTCCCATCGTGATGATCTGACCGTTTCCGATCTTCATCTTCTTCTTTTTTGCCATTGATTTGATTCCTCCTGATAAATCTTAAAGATATTATATCATAAAAACGCCGTTAAGACAAGAGAAAAACATAGGCAATTCGGATGTTTTTGTTGAAACGATTTGTGCAGAATTTACGCCTTGACAAATTTCCGAAGTCGTGTTATAATACGACAAAAGCCGACGGAACGACGTTCTTGCGACTTCATAAAGAATCTTTACGGAGGTTTAGGAACCGTGAAAAATTTGTTTAAGAAAATAAAATCGTTCGACTGGGGCGTATTGCTGTACGCCGTCTTGTTTGTGATTGCGGGGGTTCTGCTGATAGCGTTTCCCGAAGACGGTTTGCCGTCCGCGATACTCGTCATAAGCGTTATAACGCTGCTGTACGCCGTATACGTTGCGGTTTCCTCGCTCGTCGGGAAAAAGCGCGATTTCAAGTTCTTTCTGAACCTTCTCGGCGCGGTCGCCGCGCTTTTCTGCGGACTTTTCCTTCTGATTAAGCGCAACGACGACGCGGTTAAACTGCTCGCGTTTTTCGTGGGAGCGCTGGTCGTTATCGACGGCTCGTTCAAACTCCACACCGCCGTAACCGCAAAAGAATACAAAAACGCAGCATGGTGGGTTCTGCTCGTGCTGTCTCTGCTTACGATAGTCGGCGGATTCTTTATGGTGAAACGCCCGCCGGACGCGGTAAAAACCTGTTCGGTCATACTCGGACTGCTGATGATCGTCGACGGAATCCAGAACGGATTTATAACCTTCTACGCGCCCGCGATCGAAAATCGGCTTAAACGCGCCGCTGTGGAAGAAAACGCCCACGAAGCGGAAAAAGAAAAAGCCGCGGCAGACGAAAAGACCGCGAAAAAAGCCGCCAAAGCCGAACGCAAGGCAAAGCGCAAAGCGGACAAATCTAACCACGACGACGAAGTCGCAACGCTTCCGCTCGATCACGACGAATACCCGATTCCCGCCGATTCGGACGAAAATCCCGATACCGTTACGCCGGACTCCGATCGCTCCGACGTCGACGCGCCGCACGAAACCTCTTCTTCCGACGACGTAAAAACCGTAACCGCCGAAGAAACGGAAATCTCCGACTCCCGTACCGCTCCCGACGCCGAACCGGTGGACTCGGTTGAAATCGTCGTCGAACCCAACGAAGAAAAATAAATCGACCGTAAAATTTGCGGCAATAATTACACCCGATAATAAAAATGACTATCCGTTTCCGGATAGCCGTTTTTATTTTCTATTCTTTAATAGTTGTAACAACGCTCTTTTGTTTTCGTCCGAAAGAGACTTTACTCTTCTCGTCAATTCGTCGTCGGTTTCTTCTTACTTGAAAAAATCGGACAACGTTATTCCGAAAGCGTTACAATCTGATCATCAAAAGAAAAATAAAGGTAAACGGCTCCTGAGATATACGGACAAGCCGATTTCGGCAATCGCAGCATATCTCGGGTTTTCCTCGCAAAGCCATTTCGCAAACACGTTCGGAAAATACGCAAACTCATCGCCCAACGAATACCGCTTGAAGCACAACAAATAAATCCGATACCGAAAATATCGCGCCAAAACGCAGCCACCCTATCCTTTTTACGGTGCTTTCTCGCGCATTACGTCATGAGGAAACAATTTTTAATTTGTTCCGACGTAATCGGATTTTCAGATATTTTACGTAATATAGCGCATTAAACTTGAAAAATAAGAATTTTTATGCTATAATATATTTGGCCATTGGAGTGTAAAAATAGCGGAACTTAAAAACAACGATTATAAGAAAGAGGCAATAGCGAGAACGAAACTACCGGAACACTAAAATAAAAACTCTCGACGGGAGGTAACCGCCAATGAATTACGTTTAAGATTACAAGCGCAGAGAAAACTTTTTTCTTGCGCTTTTTTTGTTGTTTTCCTACTTTTGGTTATCGATTACCGCTATCGACGTTAAGTAAAATAAAGTCGAATCGGGAAACCGGCGCGGAATTGAAACAAAAGTTCTGTTTTCTCTGCGCCCCGCTCCCCGAAATCAACCCCATATTAAACAAAAATTGAAAAACAGGAGGTTTTTAAACTATGAAAAAACTGCTTTTATGCTTATTGTCGCTCGTTTGCGTCGTATGCTTGTTTACTGCCTGCAACAAGGATACTAAATACAAAATAACCTTTCAGGACTTGTCCGTGCTGCCCGAAGGCGTAGAGCGTATCCAAAACGGACAAGGAACTATGGCCAGCGGAAGCGGAAACGTCGAAACCATCTATTTTACTTCGGGCAAAGGCGGCTCGTTTTTCGTAACAGTCACGTTCAAAGAAGGCTACGACAAAGGCGACTTTAAGATATTTGCCAACGGAAAGGAAGCGGCGATCAGAAACGACTACGCAAACGTCGTCGATTACGAAGTGTATCCGACTTCCGACGTCCACATTACTTTTACGGGCAAACCCACATTAAAAATTTACAACGTAACGGCGACCTACGACGACCACAAGTACGAGCAAGAACTGGACGAGTTTTCGTATGAGTTGAAATACGTATTCGGAACGGAAGAATCGACGCCGATTAAGACCTCTTCGCTTGACGAACTGAAAGACAAAATTAATTCGGACGAAAAAAAAGTAAAACACGGCACTAATATCGTCATAACGGCAACACATACGGGTGAAATTGCGTTCCCCGACGACTTTATGATTCATGGTGAATATTCGGGAGATGGCAAGTATATTGAAAAAAAGACAAAAATCGTTGGCGATAAACAGGTAAAAACTTGGGAGATTGCAGTTTTGTCGGACGTAGAAATACAACTGCGTCTCAGCTCTACCGGACAATCGTATTCTCGCGGAATACACACCGACCCAACGCTTTTGAACGGGGGTGTATGCGACGGCGATTTCAAGGATATACTAACGCTGCAAGCACTTTACGATACGAACGGCAAAATTTACGCTCCGCTCCGCGATAACGCGGTAGTGCGTCACCTTGCCGAAAAATACAAAAAAGTTACTATAAACGGCAACACCGCAGACGGTAAATTCGTATATAATGATAAGGATAATCGTTTGTATATTCAACTTGACAAACCCTCCGCCTACCAAAACGGAAGAGCGGACGGCTACGACGTTGATTTTGCCGAGGGAGTAGACGATTATATGCGCGGCGACGCCGCTTTAACCAGGTCGAACGACATCGACCTTAAGTCGCAGATTATGGAATGGGGCGACAATCAGTGGCTTCTGTACGTTGTCGAATACAGCGGTTATCGACTTAAAATCAACAGATTTTCGCTCGGTTTATGCTTTGCAGGCACCGTAAACGATATTAAGGTAATCGTCAACGGAACGAAAGAATTTGTTTTCCGTAACATACAAACGCTTGACGAAGAAACGCAAGATTTTGCGACGATTTATCGCCGCGGCGGAAACAATACGGAATACTACGGAAACTACGGGAGCATAGACGGAAAAGACGAAACGCACAAAATTGCATTCGATCCGTCAACTTTCGGGGAAATAACGAGCGTTGAAATCGTGCTTGCAAACGGATAGTAAAACTTTGTGTTTATTCTTGTAGCCGGCAGGTCGCTTCTATTTGAAAAAATCGGAGTTTTTTGTCCCGATCATCGGTTAACCTTTTGGGGCCCCGCCACTATGGCGGGG
>ERZ780198.1942-NODE-1942-length-17264-cov-3.716892_pt1 | contig 17264 bp, 13 predicted proteins | sample MGYA00510979_ERZ780198 | MGnify/ENA primary metagenome ERZ780198 (study PRJEB29588, sample SAMEA2158039) | human gut metagenome | biome: human gut; feature: human-associated habitat; material: faeces | place: Denmark | collected 2008/2010 ...
TGATACCCCATTCTTTTAAAAGCTTCCGTAGCCAGTTCTACATCAATCCCTGTCGAGATTCCGTCTTCATTCAGATAATTGTATGGCGGATAATTGTCACTGCCCAGGGTGATGACCGGTTTTTCTGTTTCTTTTTTACTGATATCCTCATTTTTGCATCCTGCCAGGGTAGCTGCTAAAATTCCCACAAACAGAATAGCTGCAATCACTCTTTTTCCTTTCATATTTCTTCTATACCTGCTCTGTTGTATTTTCAGATTTAAAAATCTTTTATATTTTACACTAGTATTTCCTGTTCATGCAAGAAAAACGTTATCTCCTCCCATGGAAAAAATCTGTTTTTGCTATAAGAAATCCATTTCTTTCTCTGTCTGTGGAAGAAACGGCCGGACCATGTTACAATGAATGATATGAGCAAGCTCATGTGGATTTAGACCTTTTGACCCTGGCATCATGATATTTCATTCGAAAAGGAGAATCTTATGATTTCAAACTATGAAAAGCAGGTGGATATCGGCAAAGCTCATTTCCTGAAATATGATCAGGAAGCCATCTCTGCCAAATTTCACCTGGATCTTGATAAAGATTATATTTATCTTACTTATCTGAATACGCCCTGCAAGATTGATCGCCCAAGCGGAACTGTTTTCGAAAAAACATCGGATGGTTTTGCAGAATGTCGCTCTTATGAAACAGTCATGACCATCTACGATATGCTCTGTCACGGTCAAGAAACGGAACTGCCCCCTCTTGGCGGCAAATGGACTCCAATCGCAAATTTTGCTGCTGCCGGTGCAAGCCCAAGTGCCGAAATTTTTTCACAGAAATATGCAGATTTCTTTTCCGGCAAAGTGGATGCCGTCAAAACCGCAATCGGCTATGTTCCGAAGGCCGAAGACATCAATGTGGAAGGCCTTGACGGCGTGACAACCGACACGGTCCGAGACCTGCTTTCGATCGACCATGACGCATGGAAAGCCGATGTGGAAAACATCAAAGCCTTCTACGCACAGGTCGGCGACCATGTTCCCGCCGAAATGTACGAGGAACTGGACGCGCTGAATAAGAGACTGGGTTAATTCGTAAAACAAAAGATCCCGGAAGTTAAAAGCTTCCGGGATCTTTTGTTTTGTCAAAGGCGAACCGGGACGGGATCTGTGGCAGACAACTGACGGTACAAGGACATATCCGGTGCATCCGGCCCCGCGCCCGCTACCGTAGCGGCCGCGCAATGGATGCCCTGACGAAGCGCGGTAGCGCCATCGGAACCGTTTAAGAGTGCCACAAGAACACCGGCAAGCAATGCGTCTCCGGCCCCTGTCTCTCCTTTGACCGGGATTTTCGGTGCCGGGGCATAATAGGCGCCTTCTTTTGCAGAAAAAATCGCGCCGCGTGCCCCGAGAGAGAGGCAAACCACTGCAATACCATGTTTTTGGCGGATTGCATTACATCCGGCCGCCAGCGTTGGCAGATCATCCGCCGTTTCTCCTAAAATGCTCTGAAATTCATAAAAATTCGGTTTTATAAGATAGGGGCTTGCTTCCAATCCTCTTTTCAGCGCCGTTCCAGAGGTATCCAACGCCACGCGGCAGGTTGGTGCGTTTTTTTGAAGAAATTCAATTACATGGGCATAAAAATCCGGCGAAAGACCCTCCGGAAGGCTTCCGGAGAGTGTGATAAAATCCGCTCTTGAGGCACAATCCAATAGGAGTGCAAAGAGCGCTTTTTCCTCTTTTTCGGAAACCGAAGAACCGATTTCATTGATTTCCACTGTATGCCCGCGGCTCTCGTCCAGAATCTTCATACAGGAACGAAGTGCCCCCTGAATCTTGTACATTTGGTGCGATAGCTCTTCTTTTTCCAGCGCCTCAGATACTTTTCCGCCAAAATCAAATCCAAGACACCGCGTTTCCGCCCCCAGCTTTTTTGCCATTCTGGAAACATTGATTCCCTTTCCGCCGATCTTCTCCCGAAGAACACGGGCGCGGTTGACATCGTTCATGTCAAAATGCGGTACAACTAATTTCCGGTCAAGGCAAGGATTGAGAGTAAGCGTAAGCAACATGCAAGGATCTCCTTCTTTCAAAAAATCGCCGCGAAATCGCGGCGATTTTTCATTGAATTCATTACTTCCACGCGAAAGTAACCAGTCCCCAAATATACAGCAGCAAAATAGCGGCAGGAACCAGATAGCGATAAATCGGTTTCATCCATGCTTTGATTTTCAGACCTGCACCCGCGTTGGCCTCGGCCACAAACGCATCCCATCCCCAACCGAAAGAATTGCAGCAGAACAGCGAAATAATCAGTGAACCAATCGGTAAAAGATTGGTGGAAACAATAAAATCCCACATATCAAGAAACGCGCTTCCGGGAGCAAAAGGCTGAAAATGCAACACGCTGTAACCAAGCGCTGTGGTCAGCGAGCAAAGGAAAACCACCGCACCGCAAAAAAGACATCCGACAGGGCGGCTCCAACCAGTCAGTTCCCGTACACAGGCCAGAATATTTTCAAACACCGAAAGCACCGTGGAAAAGGCCGCAAAAATCATAAAGGCAAAAAACAGAGCTCCCCAGAATCGGCCGCCGGCCATATGATTAAACACAGTGGCCATGGTGTCAAAGAGAAGCGCCGGGCCGGCACCGACCTCCAGATTGTAAGTGAAGCAAGCCGGGAAAATAATCACGCCCGCGGTAATGGCCACAAAAGTATCCAGCAAAATTACATTGACCGATTCGGAAAGCAATGTGTGGTCTTTTCCGATATAGCTACCGAAAATGGCCATGGAACCGATGCCAAGCGACAAGGTGAAAAAGGCCTGATTCATGGCCGAAACAATTACACGGGGAGTGATCTTTTTAAAATCGGGCAAAAGATAGAATTTCATGCCCTCCCCTGCACCCGAGAGCGTCAAGCTATGTACGGCCAGCACCAAAATGAGCAGGAAAAGCAAAAGCATCATATATTTGGTCACACGCTCCAGCCCGCCCTGTAAACGGAAGCAAAGCACGCCAAAACAAAGCACGACAACAACCGCCAGATAGGCCACATTGACCCCGGGATTCCCGATCATTCCGGCAAAATTGAGCCCGGCGTTCTGACCCAGGAGAAATTTGACAAAATAATAGACCATCCATCCGGCCACGACCGTGTAAAAGGCCATCAGGCAGACATTGCCTATCAAAGTCAGATAGCCGTGAAAATGCCATTTGTGCCCCGGCTTTTCCAGTTTCTGATACATCCGGACCGGGCTGGCCTGAGAAGCGCGCCCCAGTGCGAATTCCATGGTCATCACCGGCAATCCCAAAAGGCACAGGCAAATGACATAGACCAATACAAAAGAACCGCCGCCGTATTGCCCCGTCATCCACGGGAATTTCCATACATTCCCGCACCCGATGGCACATCCGGCACTCAGCAACAGGAACCCCAGTCGGCTTCCAAGTCGTTCTCTCTCCATTTTATTTCTCCTTACCGAATAAACACAAGGGGCGGTTGCCGAAAAGCAGCCGCCCCTTGGCTTGAAGTCAGATTTTTTCCTTAACTTTGGATGCCTTACCAATGCGGTCACGCAGGTAGTAAAGTTTCGCGCGGCGGACTTTGCCTTCGCGGACAATCTCTACTTTGGCAACATTGGGAGAGTGAAGCGGGAAAGTTTTTTCCACACCGACGCCGTAAGAAATGCGTCTTACGGTGAAAGTTTCGGAAATACCGCCGCCATGCTTGCCGATCACAGTACCTTCAAAAAGCTGAATACGCTCCTTGGTACCTTCGACAATCTTGTTGTGAATGCGAACCGTGTCACCCACGCGGATGACAGGCGCTTCTGCCTTCAACTGCTCATTCGTAAAAGCCTTAATCAAATCCATCTTCGGGCCTCCTTAAAATCGGATGTTCATGCAGAGCTTCGCAGCGGACCACCCTTGATACATGCAAAACGCACTTTTTGAATTATACCATATTTTATTTTAAATTGCAAGTCTTTTTCAAAAATTTTCGTTTTTTATTCCCCGGCGCTTTTTTTGCGATTTTTAAAACGGACAAACCACTCTGCCGCCTTCGCATATGTCGTTTTCAAAAGTTCCCGGATCTCCGAAAAGAACGGCACAAGTGCAAGCGCCCCTGACAAAAAAGCAAGAAAAACCGGACGGCGCAAAGGCAAAGCCGAAAAAAGCAAAAGACCGCCCCCCGCCAATACCTTAAAGGCTTCTTCTTTTATCCCCATATAGGCGCGGCACCCCAAAAACCGAAGTAAAAAAAGGAAAGCAAAAGAAACAAGCGAAGCAAAAGCCGCGCCGGGCGCACCGTAGCGAGGGATCCACAAAAAATTCAGACATATTCCAAGGCCGGAAGAAAGAAAAGCCGTAAAAAGTGCCCGTCCGGTCCGGAAACGCACCGAATAGACATTATATAAAAAAGCGGAAAGCACCGAAAACAGCGCCGACACCGTCAGAACCGGCACATAACGGGCCGCGGCTCCGTATGCAGAAGATAAAAAACGAGACACAAACAAGGGCGCAAGCACCAAGACACCTGCCGCCCCCGAAAAAAGAACCGGTAAAAAAAGCCGGAAAGCCTGGCCAAAAAGCACGCCGCGGTCTTCTTCTCTTCCCTTGATTGCCGCATAATGAAAGGCCTCTAAAAATATTGTTCCGGCAAAAGAAAGTACCGCCGGTATACGAACCGCCGTGGCAAAAAGGCCGACTTCTCCGCTTCCATGTGTATGAAAGAGCAAAAAACGGCCACTCAGATGCAAAAGCGAAAACAGCAACGCGCCTGGCAAGAGCGGCAACGCATAGGCCGCCATTTTCCGGAATAACGGAAAGGAAAAATGCCCCTGATCTTTTTTGTCCCGCGTGATAAAAAGATAAAGTGCCAGGAAATCTGCCGTCACGCCGTCCGAAAGGATCACCGAAAGGAGAAAACCGCGAATTCCCCAACCCAGGAGCGGCAAAAAAAGAAATTCCAGTGCAACCGTGAGCAGTGTGTCAAAAAGTTGCTCGATTCCGTAAAAAAGATAATCTCCCCGCGCCCGCAGTAAATGAGCCGGAAAAGAACGGCACAGCGAGGCCCCGACATAAAAATAGAGATAAATCCGATACGCGCCTACAACCGGAATACGCCCTAAAAAAGGAAAGGAAAGTAAAAAAAGGCTCCGCCCGATCAAAAAGAGCATTCCCGCACTGCGAAGTGATTCCCGTTCTCCGGCCGAACCCGCGGCAAAACGGAAAAGTGCATCCGGTGCGCCCATTCCCACCAACGGAAGTAAAAAAACGACGGTGTTTCCAATCATCTCGCACACGCCGAAGTCGGACGGCGTGAGGCAGGCGGTATAAAGCGGCATGAGAAAAAACACGGCCAGTTTGGAAAGCGCCGCCGCCGCGCCGAGAATCAGCGTATTCTCCAGTAATCCACGCTCTTTTTTCATAAAATGCACCCCTTTTTTAATATGTAAAAAAGCGTGCCGTACAAACAGGAAATTTTTTTGATGCAAAAAAGCACCGGGCGTTGCCCGGTGCTTTTTCCCGTTTTATGCTCGGTCAGTCACAATTTTCCCAGTTGTGATAAACATCCATTACATCGTCATCTTCTTCCAGGTTTTCCAGGAGAAGCCCCATGAACTTGATGTCGTCCTCATTTGTCAAAGTAACCGTATTGGTGGGAACTTTATCTTCTTCCGCCGAGAGAATGGGATATTTGGCGGCGGCCAGTGCGTCGCGGATGGCATAAAGATCCTCTACCGTGGTATAAATTTCAAAAATACCTTCATCGGCGGCAAAATCCTCTGCGCCGGCCTCCATGGCCGTCTCCATCAGTTTGTCCTCGTCAATGTCGCCATCTTCGTTGTTGATCACAATTACGCCCTTGTCTTCAAAAAGGAAGCTGACGCATCCGGAGGTGCCCATATTTCCTTTGAATTTGTTAAAGCAGGCGCGCAGATTGCCGGCCGTACGGTTGCGGTTGTCGGTCGTGGTCTTGACAATCACCGCCACACCGCCGGGGCCGTAGCCTTCATAGGTGATTTCTTCGTAGTTTTCACCCGAATTGCCCATGGCCTTTTTAATAATACGGTCAATGTTGTCGTTGGGTACATTGTTGGATTTGGCCTTCTGAATAAGGTCGCGCAGCTTGGAATTGGCATTGGGATCTCCGCCGCCGGCTTTCACGGCGATGGCAATTTCCTTGCCGATCTTGGTAAACACCTTTGCTTTCTGCGCATCGGTCTTTTCTTTTTTGTGCTTGATATTAGCCCATTTGCTATGTCCGGACATACGGTACTCTCCTTAAATATTTTCCATTTTTTTCAGGCAAATCAGCGGGAACGCATTCCCCAGCACCTGTTTGGCGGCGCGGGTGAGCGAAAGGCGTGTGCGACGCACGGCCTCGTCCTCGGCACCCAGAATCGGGCAGTTATGATAAAAGCGGTTGAAAGCGGATGCCACATCCAAAATGTAGCGGGTAATGACCGATGGCTCATAATCGGAAAGCGCGGCAAGCACTTTTTCCGGGAATTTCGCCAGCGTCTTCAGCAAAGCGGTCTCCTCCGGCGCGGTGAGCTTCAAATCTCCCGTTTCTGTTGCCGCATCCCCCGCCCGGCGAAGCACGGAGCAGGTACGCGCATAGGTATACTGAGCGTAAGGACCGGTGTTTCCGTCAAAATTGAGTGCATCTTCCATGACAAAATTGATGTCTTTGCCCCGGTTGTTGGAAAGGTAATAAAAGACGATGGCTCCGACGCCCACGGCCTCGGCAATTTCTTCTTTTCCGGCCAGATCCGGGTTCTTTTCGGTCATGATGCCCTTCACTTCTTCGATCGCGGCGGCGAACAGATCCTTTAAGAGCACGACATTGCCGGTTCGGGTGGCCAGTTTTGCGCCGTTGATGCTGACCGTACCGTAAGGTACATGAACCAGACGGTTATACCAATCATACCCCATCAGTTCCACCACTTTGAACCACTGCGCAAAATGCAGGCTCTGCCCGGCGGAGGTCACATAAATGGCTTTGTCAAAATGATAGGTATTCTGGCGATAAACCGCGGCGGCAATGTCACGGGTCGGATAAAGCGTGGAGCCGTCCCGCTTGAGGATCAGGCAGGGAGGCATCCCATAGGCCGACAGATCGACAATTGAAGCGCCGTCATCAATCTTCAGAAGTCCCTTTTCGCGCAGGATTTCCACCTGAGCGGGCATTTTATCGGTATAAAAGCTCTCGCCTTTATAACTGTCAAAAGTAATGCCGAGTTGCCGGTAGGTTTTTTGATATTCCGCCAGACTGATCTCCACAAACCACTTCCAGAGCGCCCGGTTTTCCGCATCGCCCTCTTCCAGTTTGTGAAACTCGGCGCGGGCCTCGTCGTTGAGCGCCGCATTTTCCTCGGCCTCCTGATGGAAACGGACATAGAGTTCCACCAGTTTATCCACGCCGCCTTCTTCAACCATTTCACGGTTGCCCCAACGGCGATAGGCCACAATCAGTTTGCCGAACTGTGTCCCCCAGTCCCCCAGATAGTTGATGCCAACGCAGTGATAACCCGCAAATTCATGCAGTTTTTTGAGCGAATGGCCAATGACCGTTGTGCCCAGATGACCGATATGAAAGGGTTTGGCCACATTGGGAGAGGAATAGTCAAGCACCACGGTCTTCCCCTTTCCGAGATCGGAGGAACCATAACGCTCCCGGGCGGTAAGAATATCGGGAAGCACCGTTCCGGCCAGATATTCCGGCGCGATCCGGATGTTAAGATAGCCGGAAAGAACCGAAACTTCCGAAACGCAGTCAAGGCCTGTCAGCGCGCCGGAAAGCGACTCGGCAATCTGAACGGGAGAGCGGCGCAACGCGCGGCTCAGTTTAAAACAAGGAAGCGCCAGATCGCCCATCTGCTCATCGGGCGGATATTCCAGCATGGCCGCAATCTCCGCCGGACTCGGCGGATTGGCCACACCCAGCGCCGAAATGCTGTCAGAAAGTTTTTCGGCAATCTTTTGTTTGATGGTCAGCATAAAAATCCTCTTTAATTATAGCGTTGACATTTTATTATACAGCAAAATCCGCTCACTTGCAAGGGGATTTTCCTTTTTTTTAGAAAAAAACCGGAATTGCGGGCGGGAAATCCGCCCGCTAAAGTGCAAATCAGTCCCCTCCGGCCACGGAAAGGCTGCGCACCAGAATTTCCGGTGCGGCCAGCGTATGAAAACCGGGCATACCCATCTTCACGCAAGAACCGATCTTTTCAACCGACAAAAGCAACTGATAAAAGTTCCCTGCCAGCGTAAAGCCGCGCACGGCGCCGGCCATTTCTCCGTTTTTCACCTCAAAACCTGCGCTCTCGATCGAAAAATCGCCGGTTTCGGCGTTTGCGCCGGCATGCAGACCTTTGAGCTCGGTAATATAAAGTCCGTCCCCCAGTTCCTTTAACAATTCCTCGTGCGTGTACTGACCGGGCGCCAGACGCAGGCAGAAATGCGAAATGGAAACCGGGCTGGCATAAGTGGCGCGTACGGCGTTTCCGGTCGGCGCAGCGCCGGCTTTTTTGGCCGTAGTAAGATCGTAAAGCAGGGTTTCAAGACAACCGTCTTTCACCAGCGCTTTCTCTCGGGTGGGCACGCCTTCCGCGTCAAAAGGGATCTGCATGGGGTTTTCGGCGTAAAAAGGATCGTCGATCAGCGTCACGCAGTCGGCGGCGATCTTCGTGCCTTCCTTTCCCTTGAGAAGAGACAATCCTTCCAGCGCGTTTTTCCCGTTGAAAATACCTTCAAAGGCCGAAAGCAGCGTGCGGACTTCCTTTTCGGAGAAGATGACATCCGTGCGGCCGGTCCTGGCAGTGCCGGCATCCAGTTTGGAGAGCGCGTCTTTTTTGGCTTCGTTCACAATCTCAGCCACATTGGGCGTTTCATCCGCTTTCACGCAAAAGCCGTATGCGGCTTCCTCTCCTTTTTTCACAACAAGGTTGGCATACTGATAGCACATGGCGGCGTGACGGGAAAGTGAAAGGCCCTTTGAATTGGAAAGCGAAACCTCCACTTCCCCGCAACCGACGCCGCTTTCGGTACCGTCAGTCGCCAACTCGGTAGCGTGGTAGAGTGCCTCTTCGATTTCCAGTGCGTCATGGCGGAGCGTAGCGGCGTCCGGCAGTTTGGGAGTACGGCAGTTGACCGTCCTGTACATATCCTTTTCTCCGGGAGCATAGAAAACGGCCTCTTCGTCCGTGTCAATAACGGAAGCGTTGGAAAGAGCGCGCGGTACGAGCGCAAGCAGATCTTCCACCTCCAACGATTCTGTTGAGGCCGAACCGATTTTCCCGTTCACGGCACAACGGAAGCAAACGCCGCCCGCCGTACCGGAAGTCACAGCGGAAAGTTCGTGATTGACCGTTCCGGCAAACCGATCGGTGTTCCGGCAAAAATAGATATCATAATCGTGAAGATTCAGTTCCTTTGCGCGGGCAAAAAGTAGTTCTTTGATCTTGCTGAAATTCATGTGCGGCCTCCTACTGTGATTTTTCTGACGCGGATAAGAGGTTGACCCACATCGGTGGGAATACTGCCGCTTGAAGAGCCGCACATTCCCTGCCCTCGGGCCAGATTTTTACCCACCATATCAATATCCTGCAGGATCTGCGCGCCGGTGCCGATCAGCACCGCCCCGCGGACGGGTTCACAGATCTTGCCGTTTCGGACAATATAGCCTTCTTTTACACCGAAATTGAATTCACCCGTAAGCGGGTTGACCGAGCCGCCGCCCATATCCTTGGCATAAAGCCCGTATTCCATGGAAGCGATAATATCCTCGTTTTCATCCGGTCCGTTATCGATAAAAGTATTGGTCATCCGGGAAGTCGGCTCAAATGTGTAATTCTCACGGCGGCTGTTTCCGGTCATGGGCAGTCCCATCCGGCGCGAACCGAGACGGTCGACAAGATAACTCTTCAGCACGCCGTTTTCGATCAACACATTGCGCGTGGCGGGGTTGCCCTCGTCATCTACATTGTAAGAGCCCCATGCTCCCGGAATGGTTCCGTCGTCAATGGCGGTCACCTTGGGATTGGCAATTTGTTTTCCCAGTTTTCCGCACATCTGTGAAGAACCGACCCCGACCGAGGTTGCTTCCAGCGAATGTCCGCAGGCCTCGTGAAAAATGACGCCGCCAAATCCGTTTTCGATGGCAACCGCCATGGTACCGGCCGGGCAATAACCGGCTGAAAGATTGATCAACGCCTGCTTTGCCGCCCGGCGACCGACCGCACGGGGATCAACGGTTTCAAACAATTCAAAACCGACCCCGCCGCCCGGCCCGTAAAAACCGGATTGATTTTCACCGCCTTCGCTCGCAATGGCAAACAGCGCCAAACGGGTACGAACCTTTCGGTCGGTGACAAAAAGCCCCTCGCTGTTGGCAATCAGTACACTGCGGTCGTTATCCAGATAGTTTCCCGTGGCCTGCACGATCTTGTCGCTTTCGGCACGGGCGGCTTCGGCGGCCATTCGCAACACATCGGCTTTTTCGCCCACCGGCACATCGCCTGGATTCTTGCGGACAGGATGAATGTTTTCAACGGAGCGTTCGGCAAGCGGACGGACAGCCTGCGGTTTTTCCTGCCCTACGGCTCCTGCCACATCCGCGGCGCACCGGAGCATTCCCTCTCTCGAAAGGTCGGAGGTGGAAGCATAGTAGGTCTGTGTCCCAAGAAAGACCCGGATGCCCATGCCCGCGATGATCTGATCCCCCACCGCATCGATTTTACCGGAAATGAGGTGAATTCGGGTAGCATGATCTTTCTGTGCAAAAACTTCGGCAAAGTCGCCGCCGGTGGACAGCGCAATACCAAGCAATTCCTCTATGAGGTTTTTCCCGATCATTTTTCTTCTCCTTTTTCTTTATTTTCAGTCAGGATGGCGCTCGCCAAGTATGAGACGGTATTTTTGATAAAAGCTTTCAAAACAGCCCGCGTCCAGCGCGTCCCGGATCTTTTGGGTAAGGTCATTGTAAAAATACAGATTGTGCGTGACGGCCAGGCGCATTCCAAGCGATTCTTTGGCCTTCAAAAGATGTCGGATATAAGCGCGGGAATAGTTCCGGCAGGCCGGGCAGCCACACCCTTCGTCAATCGGCCGGCCGTCATTTTTGTATTTTTCATTCAGAAGATTGATCTTCCCATGGAAAGTAAACAGGTTGCCGTGTCTGGCGTTGCGGCTGGGCATGACGCAATCGAAGAAATCCACACCAAGATGAACCGCCTCCAGAATGTTGCAGGGTGTGCCAACGCCCATAAGATACCGCGGTTTGTCCGCCGGCATGTGCGGTTCGACCGCGTCGATAATGCGGTACATTTCTTCGGTCTCTTCCCCAACGGCCAGGCCGCCGATGGCATAACCGTCCAGATCCAGTTCCGCAATCTTTTTCATGTGCTCGATCCGAAGATCCTCATAGGTACTTCCCTGATTGATGCCAAAAAGCATCTGCTTTTTATTGAGTGTATCGGGCATAGCATTCAGCCGTGCCATCTCCGCTTTGCACCGAACCAGCCAGCGATAGGTCCGCTCAGTGGAATTTTTAACATAATCGTAGGGCGCGGGGTTTTCAATGCACTCGTCAAACGCCATGGCTATGGTAGAAGCCAGATTGGATTGAATCCGCATACTCTCTTCCGGCCCCATGAAAATCCGCTTTCCGTCAATATGCGAAGCGAAGTGAACGCCTTCCTCGGTGATTTTTCTGAGCGGAGAAAGCGAAAAAACCTGAAATCCGCCGCTGTCGGTCAGCACCGGGCGATCCCAGTTCATAAACTTCCGGATGCCGCCCATCTCCCGGATGAGGTCGTCACCGGGGCGCAGATGCAGGTGATAGGTGTTGGAAAGTTCAACGCGGCAGTTGATTTCTTTTAGTTCCACCGTAGACACACCGCCCTTGATGGCGGCGCAGGTGCCCACATTCATAAAAACCGGCGTTTCGATATCCCCATGCGGCGTGTGCAGAACGCCGCGGCGCGCGCGGCCCTCTTTCTTTTTCAATTCATATGATGACATAGTTTCCCTTTCTGTCTTTGATTATGTACGGTGGAACTGTCTGTCCAGCGCGGCGTGAGAAAGTTCCATGGCCACCGGACGGCCGTGCGGGCAAACCGTGATATCCGGCAGGGAGAAAAGTTTGCGGCAAAGTGCCGTCAGATATTCCGGCGGATAATCGCGCCCGCCTTTGATCGCGGCTTTACAGGCGCCCTGATAGAGCGCTTTCTCAAAAAGGAGATCTCTTGAAAGCAATGCGTCTCCCCCTTCTGCAAGAACGGGCGGAAGCGAAAGAAGCAATTCTCCGGCGGCGGCAGGCGAAAGTCCTTCCGGAATTTCACGGATGATCACATGGCCGCTTTCGGTTTCAAAAGAAAAGCCGGTGCGCGCAATTTCATTCCGGAAAGCGGTCAGAGCGGCCGCGTCGGCACGGGAAACCGACAATTCAAGCGGAACCAAAAGCAACTGCGTTACGCCGCCCCCTTGTTTTTCATTGGCCAGCAACTCTTCAAAAAGCACACGCTCGTGCGCGGCGTGTTTATCGATGAGCAAGAGCTTTTCGGCACGCTCCACAATAATATAGGTGGAAAAAGCCTCCCCGATGATGCGGAAAGTTTCCGTTTCGTTCTCGGTGGCAGACGGATTCGCAGGCACCTTTTCATCCCCCGGCCTCTTTGCAGGCGTTTGTGCGGGCACAGATACCGGCCTTTCGGGTGCGGGCGACGCCGATACCGGCCTTTCCGGCACGGAAGGCACCGGCGCATCCGCCGGGGCGGTCTTTTCCTTTGATTCCGGTTCGGGCAGTCGGTTTTCCTTTGTTTCGACCGATCGATACGGAATCGGCGCGGCCACGCGGGAAAACTGCCGGCTGTATTCTTCAGCACTCATGCGTGCGAAAGGTTCAGTACCTTTGGATGCGGGCAGATCAGGGACCCGGAGCTGGCGGCGGGCAAGAGAAGCTTCCCGGTCCGCCCCCTCCCGGATAGGTACAAAAGCAGAGACGGCGGGCGGCGCATCCGGCAACTTCAGTGCGGGACGGGCCGTGTTCTCCTCCAGAGCCGTGCGTACCGCACCGAAAACCGCCTCGAAAACCGGTCGCTCATCCGAAAACTTCACTTCCAGTTTGGAAGGATGCACATTAACATCCACGGCCTCCGGCCGCACCGTGAGCGACAGAACGCAGGCCGGAAACCGTTCGGGAGCGATAAAGGAGGTATAGGCCTGTTCCAGCGCGGCGCTGGCCGTGCGGCTGTTAACATAGCGACCGTTAAGAAAGAAATTTTCATAGTTGCGTTTGGGGCGCACCCGATCCGGACGGCAGATATAACCCGTTACGCCAACCGGGTCGCCGGGAGCTTTCACCGGGATCATTCCGGCGACAAAATTCTTCCCGAAAACGGCGTACATGGCGCTTTTCAGCTGTCCGTCCCCGGCGGTATCCAGCTTCACCGTACCGTCCACAATCAGCCGGACGGCAATATCCGGACGGGAGAGGGCGATCTTTTCCACATAGGTACCGACCGCCGCGGCCTCGGTCATATCCCGCTTTAAAAATTTCCGGCGGGCAGGCACATTGGCAAAAAGATTTTCCACCATTACCGTGGTGCCGACCGGACAACCGGTCTCGGTCACTTCCACTTCTGCACCGGCGTGTGCCGTCAAAAGCGAACCGAAAGGCGCATCGGCCGTTCGGGTGATGATACGCAGATCGGATACGGCGGCAATGGCCGCAAGCGCCTCCCCGCGGAACCCGAGCGTGAGAATACCAGAAAGATCGTTGGCGGTCCGGATTTTGCTGGTGGCGTGACGGCGAATGGCCACCGGCAGGTCGGCGGCGCTCATGCCGCACCCGTTGTCGGTCACGCGTATGAGGGTGCTGCCGCCGTTCTTGATTTCAACCGTTACGTGGGTTGCGCCGGCATCAATGGCGTTTTCAAGCAGTTCCTTGACCGCACCTGCCGGGCGATCCACCACCTCGCCGGCGGCGATCAGATTGGCCACCTCAAAAGGCAGAACATGAATTTTGGGTTCGTTCATCCGATGCCTCCTTAGCCAAGTCTTTTCTTCAGATCAAAAAGAAAACTGAGCGCCTCGAAAGGCGAGAGCGTATTGATATCGGTATTGCGCAATGTCTCCAGTACCTGTTCATTCACGAAGTCCCCGATGGTCAGTGCGTCCGGCTCTTCCTTTTCGGGCTTTTCGGCCGCGCGAAGGGCACGCGCAGTGCTCTCCACCTCGGCAAGCACTTCTTTGGCGCGGCGGATGACCTCACCGGGCAGGCCGGCCAATTTAGCCACTTCAATGCCGTAACTGTCGTCGGTTGAACCGCGCACGATCTTGCGCAGGAACAGCACGCTGTCCCCTTTCTTTTTGGCGGCGATATGATAGTTGACAACAAACGGGAAAAGCGATTCCAGCGCCGTCAGTTCATGATAATGCGTGGCAAAAAGGGTTTTTGCGCCGATCTTCTTGCCGGTGTATTCCACGATGGCACGGGCAATGCTCATGCCGTCAAAAGTGCTGGTACCGCGCCCCACCTCATCATAAATGATAAGACTCTTCCGGGTGGCATTTTTCAGAATATGGGCCACCTCGTTCATTTCCAGCATAAAGGTGGACTGACCGGAAGCCAGATCGTCCGATGCGCCCACGCGGGTGAAAAGTTTGTCCACCACACCGATCCGCGCCGAAGCGGCCGGCACAAAAGACCCGATTTGCGCCATCAGCACAATGAGCGCCACCTGACGCATATAGGTGGATTTACCGGCCATGTTGGGTCCGGTGATCAGCATGACCCGGTTGTTTCCCGTGTCCAGCATGGCGTCATTGGGGACAAAATATTCCCCGCTCATAAACTGTTCCACCACCGGGTGACGGCCGTCCTTGATCTCAATTTTATCACTGGCGTCCACCTCCGGGCGGACAAATTTGTTTTTGGCCGCCGTAACGGAAAGGGACAGATAAACATCCAGTTCGGCAAGGCAGGCGCAGACTTTTTTGATGCGCTCGCTCTGGGCGCCGACACGGTCGCGGATATCGGTGAAAAGGTCATATTCCAGTGTACGCACACGGTCGGTCGCACCCAGAATGGTGGCTTCCATATCCTTGAGTTCTTTGGTGATATAGCGCTCGCCGCCCGTAAGCGTCTGCTTGCGGATGTAGGTGTCAGGCACTTTATCGGTAAAGGATCTGGACACCTCAATGTAATAGCCAAACACCTTGTTATATCCGATTTTAAGGGTACGGATTCCCGTGGCTTCCCGCTCGCGCTCGGCCACTTTTTCTATGTAGGATTTCCCATCCTTCATGATGGTGCGCAATTCGTCCACATCCGCATTGTACCCTTCCCGGATCAGCCCGCCTTCCCGGAGGAGAAACGGCGGTTCTTCGGCAATGGCGCCGTCAATGAGCGAAAACACATCGGAAAGCGGGTCGATGCCGTTATAAATGGCACACAGCGTCGGGTCCGTACAGTTTTCAATGCAGGCGCGGATATCCGGGAGCAAAGAAAGCGTGGCGGCCACCGCGCGCAGATCTTTGGCGTTGGCCGTGCCGTAAACAATCCGGGTCACCAGCCGTTCCAGATCCAGCACACCGGAAAGCGCCGCCCGCAGGTCTTCCCGGCGCATATAGTCGGTAAACAGTTCGGCCACGGCCCCCTGTCGCCGGTTGATTTCACGCGGAGAAAGGAGCGGATGCTCCACAAAATGCCGGAGCAGTCTGGCACCAGGAGCAGTCACGGTGTGATCCAACACCCAAAGCAATGTGCCGCGTTTTTCTTTCCCCCTCATGGTCTCGGTCAGTTCCAGATTCCGGCGGGTGTTGATGTCCAGCTCCATATACTGGCTGTCAGAATACACCCGCAGATCACGGATATAGGAAAGATCGCTTCTTTGCATTTCCTCGGTATAGTCCAGCAAAGCCCCCACTGCCGTGACCATGGCATCCGAAGAGAGAAAATTTTCCGGTACGCGGTCGCCGAAATGCGCCGCAATTTTTTCACGGGCAAGCGAAAGAGAGAAACGGGCTTCTTCTTCCTCCAGCATGGCGCCGATCCGGTTCCGGATAAACTCGTTCGTCTCCTTCAGCGAAAAAACTTCGCTGCTGACAATCACTTCGCTGGGAGAAAAGGTGGAAAGCTCGCTTTGAAGCCGGGACAGCCTGTTTTCCCCTGACAATTCCGTAACTGAGATCTCTCCGGTGGAAACATCGGCAAAAGAAAGTCCGATTGCGTCTCCCGCTGCCGAAACAGCACAGACATAGTTGTTGCGGCTCTCGGTCAGCATGCTGGGCTCCAACAATGTGCCGGGGGTCACCACCCGCACGATCTCCCGCTTGACCAGTCCCTTGGCCGTGGCCGGATCTTCCATCTGTTCGCAAATGGCAACCTTATATCCCTTTTCTATCAGTCGTCCGATATAAGATTCGGCGCTGTGAAACGGCACGCCGCACATGGGGGCGCGCTCGGCTTCTCCGCAGTCCCGTCCGGTCAGTGTCAGTTCCAGTTCCCGGGCGGCAATGCGCGCATCGTCGAAAAACATTTCGTAAAAGTCGCCCAGCCGGTAGAAAAGCAGGTAATCTTTGTATTGATTCTTGATTTCAAAATATTGCTCCATCATCGGGGTCATGGCGCATTCCTCCCTTCAAAAAGGATTCAGTGGCAACCGCCGCAGGTCTTGCAGTCGTGCGTACAACCGCCTGCCGGTGCCTGTCCGGTGATCTCTGCCGTAATGGCGGCGTTGACGCGGTTCATCAGTTCGTTGACCTCGTTTTGCGCCGCTTCAAGGGCTGTATACGCCTCGCTCTTGACAATTTTTTCATAGAGCTCGTCCACGCGGTTCTGAATGGCATGGACCAGCGCGGCGTCCCGCTCGGTTTTAACGGCCTCGCTCTGGAGCGCTTTTTGCTGAACTTCGTATTCGGTCATCAGTCCGGCCACCGTTTCATCGTTTTCATAGGCGTTTCGTGCTTTCTCCAGACGGATCAGCCGGTCGTCTTTCCTGAGCGCCTGTCCCAGCATCTTGGCCAGCGCAAACACAGCTTCTTCTTTTTCCATAGTTTTCTCCTTGTTCATATGCGGTTTCCCCAAAGTGCGAACGGCTCGCTTCGTGTAATTTTCACGCGGATGAATTCCCCGGGGTTGGCTTCTTCCCGGAAGAAAACGATCTTGTTTTGCTCATCCCGGCCGGTGAAAACCCCGTTGGTCAGCCGGTCAGCCAGTATGACAAATCCTTCCGGGACATCCTGCCCAGCGATCC
>ERZ780198.1961-NODE-1961-length-17106-cov-18.085332_pt1 | contig 17106 bp, 15 predicted proteins | sample MGYA00510979_ERZ780198 | MGnify/ENA primary metagenome ERZ780198 (study PRJEB29588, sample SAMEA2158039) | human gut metagenome | biome: human gut; feature: human-associated habitat; material: faeces | place: Denmark | collected 2008/2010 ...
TTTTTACTTTTTAAAAGCGAAAAAAGTTTGGATAAGCAAGTAAAATTAATAATTTTGCAATTGAAACCTTTTTTAAAAGTGGTGTCATAGAAATCGTTGACTAATCAAAAACGAAGGATTATGCTGAAATTGTGTATCAATTCGCGCGACGAACTGTTTGTGCTCGACCTTGACAAGGTGGCATACATACAAGCGAGCGGAAATTACTCGCGTATCGTCTATATCGGCGGAATGCAGATGATGATAACGCTTGGGCTGTCGAAATTGGAGGGAATGATAAAGATGATTGTCCCGAAAGACCGCCGGAGCCCGTTTGTGCGACTTGGACGCAGCCTGCTTGTCAACCAAACCTATCTGACCCACATCAACGTGTTGAAGCAGCGGCTGACGCTGTCTGACAATCAGGAGCATTCCTATGTTCTCGATGTGCCTAAAGCATTGTTGAAGGCATATAAGGACTTGATTAGAAAAAGTTTCGCCGAGAGAATTAAAAACAAAGAGGAGTAGACCGTTATGACAAAGATTATCATAGGCAAACAGGGCGACCAGAAGTTTCCGATAAAGAATGCGGGAGTCAGTCGCCAGCATGCAAGTATCACCATAGAGGGCGGACACTGGATTCTTGAGGATCTGGACTCGACCAACGGCACGTTTGTGCGCGACGACAATGGCTTGTATCAGAGGGTGAGCCGCGTGGAGATAAAAGAAGACACGATGGTGCGGCTGGGCGACGAGAGCAGCAACGGCTATGCGTTTATGGCTCACCATGTGGTGGAGGACGACCCTGAGAACTACGCCTATGAGTTCGCTCGGCTTGCGGAATGGCGCGACCGGTTCAAGAAAGAGCGTGAGCGTTGCCAGGCGGCGCAGCGCAACCGTGGGCTGGTGCAGATATTGATTTCTGTGGCGGTTATTGCCGTGTCGTATATGCCATTCCTTTCGGAGCAGCCACGACTCCAGCTGATGGTGATGCGCATCGGCATGCTGTTGCCTCCTGTCTACATTTTCTTTGCCTCGGGCAAAAACAAGATGCAGCGCATCTACGACCGTCAGCAGCGCATACTTGTGTGTCCGCGCTGCGGACGTCCGCTCACCGATTATGAGATTACGAAACAGATGTGCATGACGTGTAAGGCACATTCATAAGAATCATAAAAGAATATTTATGCTATGAGAAAGAAAATCACAATCATCCTGATGCTGGCGTTGTTTATGCTGGTATCCGCGCCCGTCTCGGCGCGCACTTTCGTGTTGTCGATCGGCATCGCCGATTATGATGGCGACGAGCACGACTTGCAGCGCAGCGGTCAGGACGCCATCAAATTCAGTGACGTCATGAAGACGCAGACCAAAGACGTGGTCACGCTGACAAGCCGCAACGCCACGCGTGAAAATGTGATTGTGGCGCTTGCCGCAGTGTGCAGCAAAGCCAAGGAGGGCGACCGCATTGTGTTTTTCTACAGCGGACACGGCGCGGATGGATGCATCGTGGCAACCGATATGAAGCCGGTGAACTACAGCGAGATGATGCAGCTGTTTTCGGCTTCGAAGGCAAAGGAAATCGTATGCTTCTTCGATGCCTGCTTCTCCGGCACGATAGCGCAGGATGTGCGTTCGTCAGACAAGGATATCGTGTTTTTCCTGTCGAGCCGTCCCGACGAGATGTCGCAGGAAGACTCTGGATGGATTGGCGCGGGCTATCTGACACAGGCTTTGCTGAAAGGCATCCGTGGAATGGCCGACACCGACCATAATAAGGAAGTGACTGTAATGGAGCTGTTTAAATATATTTACAAGGACGTGACGGCGCGTGTGGAGAAGCGCAACTCAAACGCTCCCGACGACCGCTACAAGGTTAGACAGCATCCGCAACTTGTTGCTGCCAAGCGTTCTTACAACATGGTGCTGACAAAATGGTAGGCACACGAAGTCTGTTCGACAGAGAAATGCGCCATTTCGTCAAAAAAACTGCCGGGTTCAAACAGTATGGCCTGAAACGTTTGCAAAACGCCGTTGCCGACGCTTAACTTTGTGACAGAAACAAAAACCAAATGTTATGGAAACCAAGAAACTAAAATTTCAGACTGTTGCAGCAGGCAACCAGGGAACAGTGGACGCAACGATTGTTGAGGGTGAGAACAAAGAAAACAACGCTGCGAAAACAGCGGGTATGGCAGCCGCCGGCTATGCTGGTTATGAGGCTTATCAGCAATTCGCGGGTACGGTAGAGGCAGAACCGATGACTGCCGACGAGGCGCTCGACGCCGTTGCCGGACTTACAGCCGACAACACTGTCACCGAACCGGTGGTCGAGGCACAGCCGGAACCTGTCGTGGCAGCCGAGCCGGTGGCTGAGACACAGCCTGCAGCCACAACGCAGCACACGACGACAACGGAAACGACGGTGAACCCCGACGATGTTTCAGACGAGATTCTTGCAGCCGACATCATTGACCCTACCGATGCCCAGGCTTCCGACTTCCCGTTTGAGGTGGGCGAGATTGCACAGGTCTACAACGTGAACGGAGAACTTGAGACAACCACTACAATTACGGCAGAAGACGGCACGGAAATGGTGCTTGTCGACGTAAACGGCGACCAGATGTTCGACGTGGCGCGTGACGCTTACGGAAACGAGGTTGAACTCGGTGTGGTGTCGACCGTCAGCGACATGGAGATGCTCCACGCCCAGCAGCAAGGCGACACAACAGGTTATCTTGCCGCTTCCGACACCAATCCGATGCCTGACGACAACTCTTTCGAAGCCGATATTATCGACCCAACTACTCTTGGATAAAACCATCTATGGACAACGAAAATCAGACTATACTTGTAACATGCCCGGAGTGTAAAAAGCAGATGCGTATGCGCAATCCGCAAACTCCGGGTGTATATAAAATAACATGCCCGTTCTGCGGCAAGCCGTTTCCAGTGAAGATTGTAGACAGCAACAAGCAGCCGGAGCCTGCGCCGCAGCCAGCGCCAAAGCCGGCTCCGCAGCCAGCCGACAACGCGCCTGTGGTGGAGCAATTCTGCTCCAGCTGCGGCATGAAGCTGCGCATCCGCAACCCGCAGCCCGGACAGCACAATGTGCGCTGCCCTAAATGCCAGAGCGTGCAGACTTATGTCTACGAAGCGGCTAATGGAGAGGGCGAAAACACCGAGACACGTCCGGTAGAAAAGGTCAACAAGACCAAGCCGGTGCAGAAAAATTTCAATATCTGTCGTGGATGCCTCGTGCAGAAACGCGGACATTTCCGCTCCGACCGTATTTTTGAGCTGGCGGGAAAAGAAACCATCGTAGGGCGTCAGGACACCGACGCTCCATGTGACGTGATGGTCGACGACCCGACAATGAGCCGCCGCTCGATAAGCATCACTGCCGAGACAAAATCGGCGGGAATCATCTATAAACTCACTGTGCTCAACGCCACTAACAAGGTGAAGCACAACGGTAGAGCTTTGAGCGCCGGCATGGGAGAGTATCTCGAGTTTGGCGACACCATCGTGCTCGGCCGCACCACATTCAAGTTTGAAAAAGCACCGAATCAAGAATCTTAGAAATTTAAGGATATGGACATACGATTGAATCAACCATACTCATTTACGCAACTCGGGCGGCGCGCCAACCAGGAGGATTCGCGCTATCCCGACTGCGACACGCCGAAAGACCCGCAACCGTTTTTCGTGGTCTGCGACGGCGTAGGGGGAAATGAAAAAGGAGAAGTGGCAAGCCGCACCGTCTGCGACGCATTCGGGAAGGCGCTTGCGGGTAGGGATTGGTCGTGTCCGTTCACTGTCCGTGACTTTGAGCAGGCTCTCGACTTCGCTTTCAACGAACTGCAGCGCGTATCGACGCTTGAGAACAAGGGTATGGCTACAACGCTCACGTTTGTGGCATTCCATTCCGACGGCTGTTTCATCGCCCATATCGGCGACAGCCGCGTGTACTATGTGCGCCCGGGCAGCGGCATTGTCTACCGCACCGACGACCATTCGCTGGTCAACGCCCTTGTGCGTGCCGGCGTGATAACGGAGAAGGAGGCGGAAACGCATCCCGACCGCAACGTGATTACGCGTTCGGTGTGTGTGCCCGACGCAGAGCAGGAGCGTTCGGCTGCAACAACGGTCAACATTACCGATGTGCGTCCGGGCGATTGTGTGTTTATGTGCTCCGACGGCGTGTTGAAGAATCTTAGTGACGATATGCTTGTCGAAATCCTCGGCAAACCGGCTTCCGACGCTGAAAAATGTGCCCGGATAGCTGCGATGAGTGTGGACAGCGACGACAACAATACGGCATATCTTGTCAGTGTCGACAGCGTGGCTGGCGCGTTGCCGGTGGAGCCGCAGACTGCCACGCGCATAGTGACGCCGGCAGAAGCGCGTCCGGCTGGCGGATACACGAAAAGGAAAAAGACACCGATGGGCGCTGTGATTGCCGCTGCTGTGGTTCTTGCGATATTGATTGTTGCCGCAGTGGTTGTCTTCTCGGGCTTGAAAGGCGGTGAGGATAAGGAAAATGTGGAAAAAGCATCGGAGGAGAAGACCGAAATGCCGTCGGAAAAACAAGGAATGGCTACGGCTCCGAGCTTCAAGGGCGATATGCAGAAATTCATCAACGACAACCTGCGCTATCCGGCTGACGCCACAAAGGAAGGCACGGTTGTGGTGCGTTTCAAGATAGAGGAAGACGGAACAACCGACGATGTCGAGGTGGTAAAGGGCGTTGACCCGGCTATCGACAAAGAGGCGGTGCGCCTGTGCAGGATGATGCGTTTCGAGCCGGCACGCAATGCCGACGGCACTCCAGAGGAGGTGGCCTACAGCCAAAAAATCACGTTCCGCCGTCCGGCAGCCAAACAGCCTGCCGTACAGCCCAAAAAGCAGGGTCAGAACGGCTCGGTGAAGCCTCAGACGCAGACACAGGAACAGGAGCAAGTGTCGCCTGAAGAGGCATTGAAACGCAAGGAAGAGCAGAGAAAGAAACGCGAGGCGGAGGCTGAGCGTCAGAAGATAGAAAAATTGGCTGGACAGCCGTTGCAGAGCATCTAAGATGGACAAAGAGGTTTTTAAGTATGCGTTGCCTGTAGGCTCGTTGTTGCGAAGTCCCAACCGGGAATACCGCATCGAGAAAGTGCTTGGTGTGGGCGGTTTCGGCATAACCTACAAGGTGTCGGCGACGCTGGTCTACCAGAATGTGCCCATCTTCACATATTTCGCCGTAAAGGAGCATTTCCTGAAAGACGCCTGCGAGCGCGATGCCGGGTCGGCGGGTGTGGTGTATTCGCGTCCGTCGAAGGCGCGCGTGGAGGAGAGCCGCAAGGACTTCCTGTCGGAGGCGGAGCGCCTGAATGCCTTGAGCGGGCAGGTGGACAATATTGTGCCTGTCAGCGAGGTGTTTGAGGCAAACAACACGGTCTACTATGTGATGGAATATCTCAACGGCGGCTCGCTGAGCGACATTGTGAAGGCTGGCGGACCGCTGCCCGAGCAGCGTGCGCTTGAAATAATCGAGCCGGTTGCAAGGGCTGTGGCGTTTCTGCACAGTCATCGCATCAACCATCTCGACATAAAGCCCGACAACATAATGTTTAAGACTACGCCCGACGGCTCGAAAATACCGGTAATCATCGATTTCGGCTTGGCGAAGCATTATGACGGCAACGGGCGTCCCACGTCGACGGTGCGTGTGCAGGGCTGCAGCGACGGCTATGCTCCGGTGGAGCAATATGCCGGACTCAACACGTTTGTGCCGCAAGCCGATGTCTACGCTCTCGGCGCCACGCTCTATTACATGCTTGTGGGCAAGGATCCGGCAATCGCCACTGAGCAGACTTCGGCGGGCATTGTGCAGTCGCTGCCCAAGACGCTGGACAGACCGGTGGTCAACGCCATTGTCGGGGCGATGCAGCAGAACCGTGCCGACCGAACGCCTTCGGTGGAGGCTTTTCTCGCGTCTCTTCACGATGGCGGCGAAGCCGTTTGCGATGCGGATGCCGACACTGCGCCGACTCGCATAATCGCAGCCGGGCGTAAAAGTCGGAAACCGTTGTGGATTGTGCTGGCATCGGTTGCAGCCGCGATTGCCGTGGCGGTAGCGGTGATGCTTGTGCTCGACAAGAAAGGCAACAGTTACGGTCTGCGCGACGGAGAATATGAATATATTGACGAGCTTGGCGCAATGGTCTGCGACAGTGTGGTTTCCGATTCCGTTGTGTATTATGGCGATGAAGCTGTGGTGACCGACACGGTTGCGCCTGTTGATGACTATTATGACGAACCTGCCGCCGCCGACACGGCTGCGGAATGGTAGAAAAAAGACTGGAAAGAATGAAAAAAACGTTGATTTTTACGATATGCGCGGCCCTTGCCGCAGGAATGGCTCTCGCAACGCAGCCCAACGCAGTGCTGCAAAAAGCACAGGAGGGCGATGCAGCATCGCAGAATGCCGTTGGCGAGTGGTGCTACAACGGCACAAACGGGATGAAGCGCGACTACGGGCAGGCGTTGCAATGGTGGGCGAAGGCTGCCAAGCAGGGCGATGTAAAGGCTGTGGGCAATATGGGAATGTGCTATCGCTACGGATACGGCATCGACAGGGACTCGCTGAAGGCCACTCGGCTGTATCTGAAATCAATACGCGACGGAAACGACTCGTTGATGACTGCCGTTGAGGCGGCGGCTCAGCGCGGCGGACTGTTTGACGGCATCGTGACGGCTTTGGCTTACAAGACGGGAAACGGCGTGAAGCGCGACGGGGCGAAAGCCGTGCAGTATTTCCAGATGGCCGCCGAGGGCGGTTCGGTCGATGCGCAGCGTGAATATGCCTTAATCTGTCTGAATACAGGACGACAGCCCGACGCTTTGGAATGGTTTGCGAAAGCGGCTGAGCAGGGCGACTTGTCGGCTACGTATTTCTGCGGAATGATGAAGATGAAAGGTCTTGGCGGAGAGGAAAACCACGTGGAGGGCTTGGAGTTTCTTGAGAAAGCCGCTTCGCGCAATTTCCCACAGGCGTGCTACGACCTTAGCCTGCGCTATGCCGCCGGCGACGGTGTGGAGCCCGACTCGCTGAAGGCTGCCGACTATCTGCGGCGCGCCGCGGTGCTCGGATCGCATCGTGCGCAGTGGGACTATGCCGTTGCCTTCCGCGACGGAACGGGTCCGGAGCGCAGCTACTGCATGGCTATGGCTTGGATGGCCATCGCCGCCGACCAGGGTTATGTGGCAGACTTCAAGAAAACCTACTGCGACAAGAAAAACCCCGACAATTCGGCGTTTTTCTACTACCTGAAAGGCAATGCCTATTTGTATAAGCAGGACTACGACAAGGCGCTTGAATGCTTTGAGCATCTTGTGACGATGGATATCCCCGAAGGGTTGACAATGAAAGCGTTGACCCTCGTGAAAAAGGAGGGCGGACGCCTTGAGCCGTCGACACGCGAGCAGTGTGTGGGCTACCTGAAGGCGGCGTCGGTGCGCGACGTGTCGGCAAAAGCGTTGCTTGCGTATGTCTATACGCTTGGCTCCGACGATTTGAGCGACGAGGAGGCCGATGAGTGTGTGTCGCTGCTTCAGCAAGCCTCCGAGGCGCGTTTCCCGAAGGCTCTCAACACGCTCGGGATAATGTATAACAACATTGGCAAGGACTACTTCGCGCAGGCGGCGGCATGCTTTGCGGCGGCTTGCGAGGAAGGAATGATTGAGCAGGAGCCGGCTGCCGTCTATGCAAAATATCTCAGAGAGGGGCTTGGCGGTGTGGCTGTCGACAAGAAGAAAGCCGCGGAGGTGGAGAAGATGGCACTTAAACCCGACTATCAGGACCGTCTGATGAAACTCGTTGCCGACACATGGCTTGCCGACGAGGAAACACAGCAACCGCCGGTCGACATATTTGTCAACCCGACTCCGGAAACCACTGTTGACACAACAGTTGATATGTGATTGGAGTCATCCAATCATCCAATCGTCTCAATGATTCGGCGGCAGCGTTCAGCGATGGCTTACGAGGATTTTCTCGCTTAAAATCAATTTCTTGTCCGACTTCAGCGTCGCAATATAGATGCCCTCGGGCAGTTGCGCCACGTTTATTGCAGTCGTCCCGTCTTCCATAGTGGCGGCTGCGACAATGCGCCCCGACGTGTCGGCAAGCGACGCGGTGAGTCTGTCGGGATTGGGTGCGTTGAAGTAGAGATTGTCGGCCAACAGGCGCACTCATTTAAGTTCGGGTTCATCATGTCTGCCTCAAACGGTCTGCTGCCGATGAATCCAATCCCTTCAATGGCAAAAAGACTTTCGGAAGTAGCCCCGTTGAGGGTTGCAAAAAATGCCTTTCGCTTTTTTCCGTTGACCTCCACATATTTAATCCCAGTGATGGTGATGTATGGCTCGTCTGCTGCAAGTCTGTATGTATCACCTATTTTCCAGTCAAAATCATAGATGAGACGCTCTTCCAAAGCGTCCTTGTCGTAATAATTGTACATGTCTATGCTGGTCCCGTTGGGCACACGTCTGCCTATCGCATATATCCGTTTGCCCTCTTCTCTGACGAAGCCATAAACCATAGCGTCCTCTTTCTGGAAGTCGACAGTGGCATATCTGTAGCAGACTTTATAGGTTTTGCTGTTTATCAAGGTGTCGCCGGAGAGCTGCAGGTAGTAGCTGCCTTCTTTTAGAGGGTAATACGTCCATTTGTATCCCCACTCCACGCCTTCTCTGACCAATGGTGTGTAACTGTATCCAACCGGATTTTCTGCATAAATGGCGATGCCTGCGATTGCAGACAGCAACGAAAACAATAATACTTTCATAACACTTTGTTTTTGAATACTTAAAAATAAGTGTTTTTATTTGATTTCAGCCTATTTCAGCATTGGAATTTTACTTTCTGAGGTAACAGGTATGTTTTTTAGAAGTAATTTTGGGGCATTAGAATTGCAAATCGTACAATATATATACAACGCGGTAGGGAAATTTTTACGGCATCGGAAGCAATCGCTTCCGATGCCGTTGTTTTTGGGGGTTGCAGAAAGGCGCGGCCATGCGACCGCGCGGTCTGCCTTTACTTGTATCGCTTTACGCGCTCGTCGTTGATTACGCCGCTCCAGTTCAGACCGAACGCAAAGTCGTAGACATTTCCGTCGGCGTCGCGGTAGCAGCGGATGTCGCGCGGACGGTCTTCGCAATGCTCCTCCACAGCCTCCATCGATTCTGGTAGCTGCACTGGCAACAGTGCCGACGGTTCACGTCGGCCGGAAATCAAGTCCATATACACCTGTGCCTGCACGTCGAAGCCAACAAGGATTGCGTCGGCAAGAGGCTCAATCTCGCGCATCACGGTAGGGTTTGACATCATCAGCACCACAACTACGGGTTTGTTGCCCATCTCCTTGCGCACGCGCTGCAGCAACGTCAGGTCGCAGGCATTGATGGTGTGGGCTGTCTTTCCTCGGTATGAGCGGTTGGTTGAGTCCTCAAACGGGTCGCCTCCGGCAATGCTATGCTTGCGTGCGGTGGTGGCGGTGTAGTCGGCATATTGCAGACTGATTGGTATGTAACCCTCCATCATGTCGTAGCCCATCCACAGACTGTGCGGTGATTCGATAAACACCACGGCGAAGTCGGCATTGTCGGCGCATGCGGCTTTGTCGTAGTATCTCTCAAGCACGTGTTCAGGCACGGGGTCGTAGATGCGTTCGGGCGTAATGTTGCGCCAATATGTCGGACCTTCCGGGGCGCGGCGTTGCGGGATGTAGACGCGTTTGCGCTCTTTTTGCGGCAGCAGGTTGGCGTGGTTCTTTATCATCACCACACTTTTCAGCTGCTGCTCATATCCACGTTGCATAAACTCAGGGTTGCCCACAACCTTTTTCGTGTGCTCCACATCGACATACGGGTTTTCAAACAGTCCGGTGCGGAAGATGTTGAGCAGCAGGCGGCGTGCCGAGCGTTCGAAACGCGCCCTCATCCATTCTTCGCCATGCTCCTTCACGCCCATCTCGTAAGCCTCGATTACGGGACCTTTCTCGTTGTTGCCGCCGAATTGGTCTACGCCAGCCATCAGGGCTTTGTAGTGGCGTTCAGCCACGCTCATTGTCTCCACACCCCACGGCTTGCCGGAATGGATGCCTGGGTGCTTCTCGTCGCCGGTTATGATCCAGTCGGTGCAGACCACGCCGTCGTAACCAGCCTCCTCGCGCAGTTGATGCGATATGATTTCGCGGTTGAAGCCGTTGCCCACGTTCTCGTCGGTCTGGTTGTAGGATATTGTGTAGTAAGGCATCACGGCGGAAGCCTTCTCCGTGCCGCCGGTCAGCTTGAACGCGCCTTCAAGGAACGGGATTTTGTGCTGCTCGTAGCAGCCGCCCGGGTATACGGCAAACTTTCCGTTGCCATAGTGGGCGTCGCGGCCGCCTTCACCAGAGCCGCCGCCAGGCCAGTGCTTCACCATTGCGTTCACGCTGCCGTTGCCCCATCCTCCAGCCGTAGGATCGGTCTGGAAGCCGTCGGCGTATGCGCGCGTGAGGTCGGTCACGAGGCGTGGCTCAGGTCCGAACGTGCTGCTGTAGCGATACCACCGCGGGTCGGTGCCGAGGTCGGCTTGCGGCGACAATGCCGTGGCAAGACCGAGAGCGCGGTATTCCTCGCGGGCAATCCTGCCGAACTCTTCAACGGTTTCGGGAGAGAACGTGGCGGCAAGTCCGAGCATATTGCTCCACAGCGAGATGCTGCCATCGCTGCCGGGGCTGAACTCGGCATCGGCAAATGCCGAATGGCGCGGGTCGGACGAGTTGTTGGCAGGGATGCCGTGCGTGCGTCCTTCGATGAGCGCCTGCACCTTATTGTTCCATCGCGCTGCCGTTTCCGGACTTTCGACAGTCGACACCAGCACGTGGCGCAGATTGTCGTCGGTGAGAAACTTGATTTGCGCGTCGCTGAGGTCGTAAGCCTTCATGCCGCTTTCGGCAAACGGCTTACCTCCGTAGGTGTCGTTGGGCATCGGCAGCTTGTTCTGTATGCTGTAGAGCATCAGTCCGGCAATCTCGTCGACACTCAGCCGCGACGCAAGGTCGGCTGCGCGTTCCTCCATCGGCAGACGCCAGTCCTCATAGGGCAGGAGAGTGTCGCTGCCGTCAAAACTTTTGAACGCCTTGCCGTCCACTTCTATTATCTTCACTCCCGATGTGGGAGAGTAGCCCAAGTCGGGGCCGTCGGTTTGACGCACCAGGTTGAATCCGTCTTTTTTTATTGTTTCCATCCTGTTATGGATCCTAAGTAACAGGTTAATTCGTTTGCCATCTTTTCCGCCTGCCGCATCGACGGGTGGTAGCCGGCGCCGTAGCCCAACGAGCCGTCTTGCGGCGACATGTCGAAGCGGAAGAATGCATTGTCGCCATCCTTGCGCATAGCCGCAGCCACGCGGTCGAGAGCGCGCTGCACGATGCCGAGGTTTTTGCCGGTCAGCATACAGCCTGTCAACATTACGATTTTGGCGTTAGGGTAATATCCGCGCAACCGTTTTGCAAACTGCAGTGCGGCATTCTCGTATCTGACAGAGTCGCCTTTGTTGACACTCATGTCGTTTGTGCCAAGATTTACGCAGACCACATCGGGCTGGAACGAAGAGAAGTCCCATTTTTCGTCGGCGTCATAGAAGAGCGTGCGGTCGTAGAGAGCAGGCAGGCTGCCGTCGGGAGTGCCTTCTGCCGGTCCGCCGTAGTTGCGGTACATTCCTATGCCTGAGCGTGCCACGACGTTGTATTCCGCACCGAGGGCGCGTGCCGTGCGTGCGGCGAACGTGTAGTAATGGTTCTCGGTGTCGTATGTGAATTTTTCGCGGGCGCTGTCGGCTTCGATGCCGTAGCCGCAGGTGATAGAGTTGCCGATAAATTCAATCCTTCGGGAGCTGCGTTTGGGGGCGTTCAGCATCTTTCCGCCGTCCGACAGCAAAAAGCCGCGGAATTTGGGGCGTTTCTGATAGCCTTCGATGGCATACGTCACACGCACGCGATGCTCGTTGTTGTCAAGGTTGGAGGCGAGAGTTGCCACCGAATCGTTTTCGGAAAAATTGATTTTAAATGGAGCGAGGTTGTCAAGCTCCACCATGAAATGTCCGCTGCCCGGCTTTGCGAGCATCTTGACCGATGAGCCCGAGAAACGGAATTCGGCACTTGTGCCTGGATATGAAAATGCCGGCGATTTGGGATTCCGCCAAGAGATGCGCCCGTTGTAGACGATTTGCGGATTGTCGGGGCTGACCGTCACTTCGGAGAAAGCGCATGCCGCTGCCGACAGGATTAAGGCTAATGCAAAATATAGTTTTTTCATATACTTGATTTTAAAGAAACAAAGGGAAGCCACAGAAATACGGGCTTCCCTTTGAAAAACGGTTTTCTTAGTCGAGGTCGAAACCGATGTCGTGGCGGAAATATTTGCCGTCAAAATTGATTTTCTCAATCGATGCAAACGATTGTGCCAACGCTTCGGCTTTTGTCGTGCCGTAGGAGCTTACGGCAATCACGCGTCCGCCGTTGGTCACAACCCCGTTGTCGGTGCGCTTCGTCCCGGCGTGGAAGAGGATGCTGCCTGTCACGGTGTCAAGCCCTGTGATTGCTTTTCCCTTCTCGTATGCTCCGGGGTATCCGGCAGATACCATCATCACCGTCACGGCATAGCGCGGGTCGATGGCGAGACACCGGTCGGCAAGAGTGCCTGTGGCTACGCCTTCAAACAGGTCGAGCAGGTCGCCGTCGGTGCGGAGCATCACTGCTTCGGTCTCCGGGTCGCCCATGCGCACGTTGTATTCAATCACCATCGGCTCGCCCTTCACGTTGATGAGCCCGAGGAAGATGAATCCTTTATATGTGAGGTTTTCCTCTTTAAGCCCTTTCAGGGTGGGCAGGATGATGCGGTCGGTCACTTTCTGCATAAATGCGTCGTCGGCGAAGCTGACAGGCGACACTGCGCCCATACCGCCAGTGTTGAGTCCGGTGTCGCCCTCTCCGATGCGCTTGTAGTCCTTGGCCACAGGCAACACCTTATATGAATTGCCGTCGGTAAGCACAAACACGGAGCATTCAATGCCTGAAAGAAACTCCTCGATCACCACTGTTGCCGACGATTTGCCAAACATACCGCCGAGCATCTCGCGGAGCGATGCCTCCGCCTCTTCGACAGTCGGCAGAATCAGCACACCTTTGCCGGCAGCCAGTCCGTCGGCTTTAAGCACGTAGGGAGCCTCGAGCGAGTGCAGAAACTGGATGCCCTCCTCGATGTTGCCGGCGCTGACACTGAGATAGCGTGCCGTCGGGATGTTGTGGCGCATCATGAAGCCTTTGGCAAAGTCCTTGCTGCCTTCGAGCTGCGCACCGCCTTTCGACGGGCCGATGACCGGCACCGCTTTCAGCGTCTCGTTGTCAGTGAAATAGTCGTAGATGCCTTCAACCAAAGGGTCTTCGTTGCCCACGACAACCATTGTCACACCGTTGTCGATGGCAAATTTGCCTACGGCTTCGAAGTCGAGCGGCGACAGTGCCACATTTTCACCATATTGTTCGGTTCCGCCGTTGCCGGGGGCGATGAAGAGTTTCGCAAGGCGTGGGCTTTGGTTGAGTTTCCATGCCAAAGCCGACTCGCGACCTCCGGAGCCAAGCAGCAGAACGGTTTCTTTTTTGTTTTCAGCCATGATTCAGTATATGTTTTATGATTGGTTGTTAATCTTGATTGTCCTTGCGGTTGCGGTGGCGCATCACGACATCGCCCGATTCGAAGTCGGAATCGTCAAACAGACGTGGTTTTTTGAATTTGACAGCGCGGCGCACCTTGTCGTCTTCAAAGCGAGCGGAGTCTTTGCTGCGTTTGCTGTCGCGGAAACGCTCGTTGTAGGGTTTGTGGTAGTGCTCCTCGAGAGCGTTCTGCGCACGGCGGCGGCGCACACCGCGGCGGTCGCGTTCCCACTGGTCGTCGTCGCGTTTGAAGTCGCGGTCTCCGCGGAATTTTCCGCCTTGGCTTTTCCATCGGCGTGCCTGACGCTCGTCGCGCTCGTCGTTGTCGCGACGGCGGCGTACGGGGCGTTCCGGGCGTTTGAATTCCTCGTTGCGGATGGAGCGACCCTGCTTGCGGAACTCGGCATACGTGCCGTCGAAAATCACGTATTCGCGGAACTCGCATTCCAGAGCGCCGTTGAGCACGGGGAATTTCACAGAAGGCTTCAAGCCGATTTTGTCGAAATATTCGGGTTTGTATCCGATAATCCATGCGTGGTAGCCACGGAACACGTTTTTCAAGCGTTCGCCGATGGATGCGTAGAGGGCGTCCATGTCGTCGGCCGAGATGCGTTCGCCGTATGGCGGGTTGGTGATGAGGATGCCGTTTTCGGGAGCCTCGGTGTATTCCTGTATAGGCATTGTCTTCAGCTCGATGTCCTTGCCCACGCTTGCGCTCTTGATGTTGCGCTCGGCGATGGCGATGGCTTTCGGCGAATTGTCGGAACCGTAGATTTTATATTCAAACTCGCGTTCGGCGGAGTCGTCGTTGTAGATGGAGTCGAAAAGCTCCTGGTCGAAGTCGGGCCAGTGCTCGAAAGCGAAGTCGCTGCGGAACACGCCTGGATTGATGTTGCGGGCAATCAGGGCTGCCTCGATGAGGAACGTGCCCGATCCGCACATCGGGTCGATGAAGTTGCTCTGTCCGTGCCAGCCGGTTTTCAGAATCAGTCCGGCGGCGAGCACCTCGTTGATAGGCGCGTCGGTCTGCATCACGCGGTATCCGCGTTTGTGGAGCGACTCTCCTGATGAGTCGAGCGACAGCGTCACCTTGTCCTGGTAGATATGCACGTTCAGCAGAATGTCGGCGTTTGTCAGGCGGATTGACGGGCGCTTGCCGTATTTCTCGGTGAAGAAATCGGCGATGGCGTCTTTCACGCGGTATGTGACAAACTTCGAGTGGCGGAAGTCATCGCTGTAGACGGTGGAGTCGATGGCGAAAGTCTTTTCGGGCGACAACAGTTGTTCCCAGTCGAAAAGTTTTGCCTGACGGTAAAGCTCATCGGCGTCTGACGCGGTGAACGTGTGGATTGGTTTAAGAATGCGCAATGCCGTGCGGCAGCAGAAATTGGCACGATACATCAAGGCTTTGTCGCCTTTAAACGATACCATGCGTGTGCCTGTTGTAACGTCTTCTGCGCCCAATTGGCGCAATTCTTCGGCCAGGACGTCCTCAAGTCCCTGAAAAGTCTTGGCTACGAGTTCCATTTGCTCTTTCATTATAGTTTAGTCTTGCTTTAATCTAAGAATGTTGTCGGCTTTCGCCTGTGTGAGTTTCTCGTTGTCGGCGACATCGTCGGTCACCCAGATGTTGCCACCGATTACGGCATTGTTGCCGATGTGTATGCGCCCCAGCACAGAAGTGTTGGAGTAGATGACCACATTGTCTCCGATGATGGGGTGGCGTGGGATGCCTTTGATGGGGTTGTTGTCCTCGTCATAGTCGAAGCTTTTTGCGCCGAGGGTCACTCCCTGGTAGAGTTTCACGTTGTTGCCGATGATGGCGGTGGCGCCAATCACCACTCCTGTGCCGTGGTCAATCGAGAAATGCTCGCCGATGGTTGCCCCGGGGTGTATGTCGATGCCCGTTTCTGAGTGCGCAATCTCGCTTATCATCCGCGGGATGATGGGCACTCCGAGCGTGAGCAGGGCGTGGGCTATGCGGTAGTTGATGATGGCTTTCAGACCGGGATAGCAGAATATCACCTCCTCGGTGCTGACGGCGGCAGGGTCGCCGCAATATGTGGCGTGGACGTCGGTGTGGAGCACGCGGCGCATCTCCGGGAGCATCTCGATAAACTGTGCTGCCGTCGTGGCGGCGTCGCGCTCAAGTGCGGCATAGTCGGTCGTGTCGCAGTCATTGTCGAGAACCATGCCGGCGGCAATCTGTTCCGACAGCACTTTGTGCAGGCGTCCGCAGTTGATTCCGATGAAGTATTCAAGGTTGTAGATGTTCACATCGTCGTTGCCGTAGAACCCCGGAAACAGGACTGCGCGGCATAGGTCGATGATTTCTTGAATAGAGGATTGAGCCGGAAGGGACTCGCCGCCCCGGCAGAGATGGCACATCGTGCCTAACGACGTTTTGCTGGCAAGGACAGAGGTTACAGCCTTCAGCTTGTCTTCGTGTCTGTACGTCTTGTTCATCAGAATGTTGCTTATCTTCTGCAAAGATAATATAAATTTAGGTGACAGAACGAATTGATGTTGCGATTTCTGTTTTGAAAAATTCGGGATTGTTTTGTCTGAAATATAGGACACCAAAACGTCACTTGTATTTTTGTGGTATTTGTTTTTGCGCTCATCTTATGCTATCTTTGCCACATTATATATAAAAAATGGAATTTAATCAGCATAACAAACAGGAATATCCGCCGATGCACACGGCGGAACATATATTGAACGGGACAATGGTGAGAATGTTCGGCTGTGGCCGTTCGTTCAGTGCGCATATAGAGAGAAAGAAGTCGAAATGCGACTACCGCCTGGCGACGCCGCTATCCGAAAGTCAGCTTCGCGGGGTGGAGGATGCGGTGAATGCCGTCATAGGCCGGGGGCTTCCTGTGACAACCGAAGTGGTGCGTCAGGAGGATGTGGCTGACCGTTTCGACCTGTCGAGACTGCCCGACGATGCCTCAGCTATGGTGCGCATTGTGCATGTGGGCGACTACGATGAATGCTTGTGTGTGGGAGCGCACGTGGAAAACACATCGCAGATTGGGCATTTTCGCATATCTTCGGCGCGTTTTTCAGGCGGGGTGCAGCGCATCGTTTTCCGCCTCGATGAGTGATTTGAAAACACTGCTCCGAAAAAAGAGAAAAAATAATCACATTTTTGTGAAATTTTTTTGAGGGCATAATTGATTGTATCATAGTGTGATATGTGAAAATGTGTCGAAAAAAGATGTTTTATAACATAATTTTTTGTCCGAAAAATTTGGTGGGTAATAAAATTTGCTCTACCTTTGCACTCGCAATCGGGAAACAAACCGACTGCAAAACGAAAGAGAACATTGAAATGATGCGATAAAGAGACAAGACGAAGGAAGAGGGCGGAAGC
>ERZ780198.1962-NODE-1962-length-17098-cov-2.610925_pt1 | contig 17098 bp, 16 predicted proteins | sample MGYA00510979_ERZ780198 | MGnify/ENA primary metagenome ERZ780198 (study PRJEB29588, sample SAMEA2158039) | human gut metagenome | biome: human gut; feature: human-associated habitat; material: faeces | place: Denmark | collected 2008/2010 ...
TCCCGAAAGGGGATTGACAATCGCCTAAATATTTAGTAAAATAAAAAAAGACGAAAAATCCCAACAGGAGATTATCAATGAAAAAAATTAGGATTTTTTGGTAAAAACATACGAAAACCCCGTGAAATTGTTGACTTTTGTCATACGAATGATACAATAAGGAGTGAATTGTTGTGGCTGAATTCAGTCCCAAAAGAATAGATTGTAATAGGCATATGTGAGGGAAATGATAAATGATATCAACAGGCACGACAAAATAAATCAAAGAAAGGGGAACCGGAATGAGTAACGCAACATTTCGTGGGGGTGTACATCCTTACGAGGGAAAAGAGCTGTCTAAAGATCTGCCGATCAAACAGGTAAATCTGCCGGGAGAATATGTATTTCCTATGGCACAGCACATCGGTGCGCCTGCAACTCCTATTGTGGAGAAGGGCGACAAGGTACTGGTTGGACAAAAGATTGGCGAAGCCAGTGGCTTTATTTCTGCCAATATCTGCAGTTCGGTTTCAGGAACTGTTAAGGCGGTAGAGCCGAGAATGCTTCTAAATGGTTCCAAAGCAACATGTGTCGTTATTGAGAACGACGAGGAGTACAAAGGAATTGAAGGGCTTGGAGAGGAACGGGATTATACGAAGCTGTCCAAAGACGAGATCCGTGACATTGTCAAGGAGGCGGGTGTCGTTGGTATGGGTGGTGCGGGATTCCCGACCAATGTAAAGCTTGCACCAAAGGAGCCGGATAAGATTGATTACATTCTGGTAAATGGTGCAGAGTGTGAGCCGTATCTGACATCCGATTATCGTCAGATGCTTGAGTATACAGACCAGATCGTAGGTGGTCTGAAGGTTATGCTGAAGCTTTTCGATAATGCAAAGGGTGTCATCTGTATTGAGGACAATAAGCCGGATGCTATTGCAAAGATGCAGGAGGCTGTAAAGAATGAGGATCGTATGGAGGTACTGCCGTTAAAGACGAAGTATCCTCAGGGTGGTGAGCGTACACTGATCTATGCAGCGACTGGCCGCAAGATCTATTCAGCGAAGCTGCCGGCAGATGCAGGATGTATCGTAGATAATGTTTCTACGGTCATTGCGATCTACCGTGCCGTATGCAGGCAGACACCTCTGATCCAGGGTGTTCTCACACTGACAGGTGATGCATTCAATACACCGGTCAATGTGGAGGTGCGTTTAGGCTGCAATCACGCAGATCTTGTTCCGGAGGGAGACGGTTTTAAGACAGAGCCGGTCAAGATCATTTCCGGTGGTCCGATGATGGGATTTGCATTCTTTGATCTGAATGTTCCTGTCACCAAGACATCATCCTCTATTTTGGCATTGACAAAGGACGAGGTGGCAGAATATGAGCCAACCCCATGTATCCGCTGCGGACGATGTGTGGAAGCATGTCCGGGCAACCTGATGCCACAGATGATGGCACAGGCAGCAATGCATAATGATTACGATACTTTTGTGAAATTAAACGGTATGGAGTGTTATGAGTGTGGAAGCTGTACCTTTGTATGTCCGGCAAAACGTCCTCTGACACAGACCTTTAAGCAGGCACGCCAGTATGTGGCAGCCCAGAGAAGAAAGAAATAGGAGGTGTAGCATCGTGAGTAATTTATTGAATATTTCATCATCACCACACGTTCGAAGCAAGACCTCTACAAAATCCATCATGTATGATGTGCTTCTTGCTCTGGCACCGGCGGCTCTGTTCGGAATTTTCAATTTCGGTATCCGTGCTCTGGTACTGATCGTGGTATGTATGGCGTCATGTGTTCTTTCCGAGTACATATGGCAGAAGGCAATGGGACTTCCTCTGACAGTCAGTGATGGAAGTGCCGCTCTGACAGGACTTTTCCTGGCATTAAACTTAAGTTCCAAGTTCCCGATCTGGATGGCGATCATTGGTAGTGTATTTGCCATTATCATCGTCAAGCAGCTTTTTGGCGGACTGGGACAGAACTTTATGAACCCTGCACTTGGTGCAAGATGTTTCCTGATGATCTCCTTCGCAGGACAGATGACCTCCTTTGCCTATGATAAGGCAGTAGGACTCAAATACCTGTCCGGCAGGCAGTTAGATGCCATCAGTGGAGCAACTCCTCTGGCAATGATCAAGGACGGTTCTATGAATCTGGACTGGGCCCAGGTATTAAAAATGTTTCTGGGAACTACAGGCGGCACCATTGGTGAGACCTCTGCACTCTGTCTTCTGATCGGTGCAGCATATCTTCTGATCCGCAAGGTGATCAGCTGGCGTATTCCGGTATGCTATCTGGCAACCTTTGCTGTATTTTATCTGATCTTTGGCGGACACGGTTTCAACCTGATGTATCTGGCAGCAGAGTTCTGTGGTGGCGGACTGATGCTCGGTGCATTCTTTATGGCGACCGATTATGTAACCAGCCCGATCACACCGAAGGGACAGATCGTGTTTGGTATTCTGTTAGGTGTTCTGACCGGTATCTTCCGTATCTTCGGAGCATCTGCAGAAGGTGTATCCTATGCGATCATTATCAGTAACCTGATGGTGCCATTGATCGAGAAGGTGACAATTCCTGTTCCGTTTGGAAAGGAGGGCATCAAGGATGGCAAATAAAGAAGAAAAAAAGAAATCAGAAAATACTCTGATCCATGATACCATTGCACTGACACTGATCACACTGATCGCGGGAATTCTTCTGGGCGGCGTTTATAACGTGACGAAGAAGCCAATCGAGTTGCAGAATGAGAAGACAAAGGCAGAGGCATATGCAGCTGTTTTTGAAGGTGCAGATTTTGTAGATGACAAGGGCATTGATGATGCACTTGCAAAGTATAATGAGAAGCTGGCAAACGGCGAGGTAAAGGCAGACGCGATGGGAGAGACCCTGAGCGACGTGGAGATCTCTGAGGTTATGAAGGCTCAGAAGGACGGTGCCGATGCCGGTTATGTAGTAACCTGCTCCGGTAAAGGTTATGGCGGCGCAGTTACTCTGGCACTTGGTGTAGACAAGGATGGCAATATCGTAGGTATCCGTGTGACAGACTGCTCCAATGAAACACCCGGTCTGGGACAGAACAGTTCCACATCATGGAATGAGCAGTATGTAGGTATGGCAAAGGGTGACAGCGGACTTTCCGTAGTAAAGGATGGTTCCGGCAGCACCGATAACGGTACCGTCAATGCTATCAGTGGTGCTACCATTACCAGCCGTGCTGTCACAAGAGCAGTCAACGGTGCATTAGACTTTATCGCATCATTATCAGAATAGGAGGAATGGATTATGAATTCTTGTACGGAACGTTTAAAGAACGGCATTATCACCGAGAATCCTACCTTCGTGATGATGCTCGGTATGTGTCCGACCCTGGCGGTTACGTCATCTGCTGTCAATGGTCTTGGCATGGGTCTGACCACAACGGCAGTACTCATCCTGTCCAATGTATTCATCTCTCTGCTTAGAAAGGTGATTCCGGATAAGGTAAGAATCCCTGCATTTATCGTTATCGTAGCAACCTTTGTTACATTGATACAGCTTTTGCTGCAGGCGTATCTGCCATCATTAAATAAAGCATTGGGAGTTTATATCCCGCTGATCGTTGTAAACTGTATCATCCTTGGCCGTGCAGAGGCATATGCATCCAAGAACCCGGTACTTCCGTCCGCATTTGATGGTCTTGGTATGGGACTTGGATTTACCTTTGGTCTGACCTGTATCGGTATCTGCCGCGAGATTCTCGGTGCCGGTGCTATTTTCGGTCATCAGTTTATTCCGGATGATTATCACATTACATTCTTTGTACTGGCTCCGGGTGCATTTCTGGTGCTGTCCTTCCTGACAGCGATCCAGAACAAGCTGAAAATGCCATCTGCTACCAATGTGGACAATGCAGACAGCAATATCGCCTGTGGCGGCAATTGCGCATCCTGTGTAGGAAACTGCAGTGTTGCAAACAAAGGACTTGTGGAAGCTGAGAGAGCGGCGGAGAAAGCAGCTGGTGCAAAGGCAAAAGCAGAGGCCGCGGCAAAAGCGAAGGCCGCAAAAGAAGCAAAGGCAAAAGCGGAGGCTGAGGCCAAAGCGAAAGAAGCCGCTTCTGACGGGAAGGAGGATTGATGGCAGTGGGCGAATTATTTGTGATCATAATATCATCAATGCTGGTCAGCAACGTCGTATTAAGCCAGTTCCTTGGTATCTGTCCATTTCTCGGCGTATCCAAAAAGGTGGAGACAGCCGTGGGCATGGGAGCCGCTGTTACATTTGTAATTACGATTGCATCAGCAATAACATATCCGATTTATTATTTTATATTAGAGCCAACCGGTCTTGCATATCTGGAGACGATCGCATTTATCCTGATCATTGCAGCACTGGTTCAGTTTATTGAGATGGTTCTCAAGAAATTTATGCCGGCACTTCATGCATCCCTTGGTGTGTATCTTCCACTGATCACTACCAACTGTGCTGTGCTTGGTGTTGCATTAAACAATGTTACAGATTATGCCGGTGAGAGCTTTGGAATCGGTTTCCTTTACAGTGTGGTAAGAGGTCTGTTTACCGCTCTTGGATTCCTGGTTGCTATCACGATCATGGCAAGCATCCGTGAGCGCAATGAGCATAATGATGTGCCGAAGTCATTTCAGGGTACACCGATCGTTCTTGTTACAGCAAGTCTGATGGCGATTGCATTCTGCGGTTTCGCAGGTCTGGTATAGAAAGGAGGAGACGAAATGGTAACTGGTATTATACATGCAGCGATTTTAGTTGGAGTTATCGGTATTCTGATTGGTCTTCTTCTGGGATTTGCGGGAATTAAGCTGGCAGTGCCGGTAGACGAGAAGGAGATCGAGGTCCGGGAGTTCCTTCCGGGCAATAACTGTGGTGGCTGTGGTTATGCAGGCTGTGATGCCCTTGCAAAGGCGATCGCAGCAGGAGAAGCTCCGGTAAATGCCTGCCCGGTGGGCGGCGCAGCAGTCGCTGAGAAGATCGGAGCCGTTATGGGTGTCGATGCCGGTGAGGCAGTAAAAATGGTAGCCTTTGTAAAATGTAATGGTACCTGCGATAAAGCAGGGCTCAAGGCAAATTATTACGGTATCTCGGACTGTAAGAGAGCCGCAGCGATTCCAGGACGCGGCGACAAGGCATGCTCCTTTGGCTGTATGGGATTTGGTTCCTGTGTGGCAGCGTGTCAGTTCGATGCGATCCATGTAGTAAATGGTGTTGCTGTGGTTGATAAAGAGAAATGTGTAGCTTGCGGTAAATGTGCCGAGGAGTGTCCAAATCATCTGATCGAGATGGTTCCGTACGACGCTTCCTACGGAGTGGCATGTTCTAATCAGGACAAGGGACCGAAGGTTATGGCAGTCTGTGACACAGGATGTATTGGCTGCGGACTCTGCGCAAGACAATGTGAGTCCGGTGCTGTGACAGTAGAGAACAATGTGGCACATATTGATCAGAGCAAATGTACCGGTTGTGGTAAGTGTGCTGAGAAGTGTCCGAAGAAGATCATTCTGGCACATTAACAGGTCAAATGTCATTCCGTGGGGTGTGGATACACCGGACCGGATGGAGTGATTCATACAAAATGCTGTGGTTGTCTGGCAAATGCCGGATAACCACAGCATTTTTCTTTTTCGTGTATAGACAAAATAAACTTTTTAATTCCCATCAAGTTAAAGGGATTGTAAAAGATGCCAATATTATGTATAATATATCGTGGAAACAAAGAATTCAAAACGGAGGAAAGAAGTTATGGCACAAAAGGGAGATTTATTATCTTTTCGTCCGGACATTAAGGTTCTGGATGCAACAATTCGAGATGGTGGACTGGTAAATGATTTTTATTTTTCAGATGAGTTTATTAAGGCTCTGTATAAGGTCAATGTGAAGGCCGGAGTAGATTATATGGAGTTTGGTTATAGAGCAGACAAGGACATGTTTGATGTGGACAAGTTTGGCAAATGGAAATTTTGTGATGATGATGACATTCGTGCCATTGTCGGGGACAACGATACCGATCTGAAGATTTCCATTATGGCAGATGTGGGAAGATGTAATTATAAACAGGATATCCATCCGAAGGATGAGAGCCCGGTTGATCTGGTGCGTGTAGCCACTTATGTTAATACCATGCCGGCAGCGATCGACATGATCGAGGATGCACACCGCAAGGGATATGAGACCACATGTAACATTATGGCGATCTCCAATGCCAAGGAGTCTGATATTCTGGGTGCACTGGATATGCTTGGAAAGAGTCCGGTCGATGGCATTTATATTGTAGACAGCTATGGTTCTCTGTTCCCGGAGCAGATTCGCAATATCAGCGAGCAGTATCTGGAGATTGGTGAGAAGTATGGCAAGTACATAGGAATGCATGCGCATAACAACCAGCAGCTTGCCTTTGCCAATACCATCGAGGCATTGACTAATGGCGTTTCTTATCTGGATGCTACCATGAAGGGGATGGGAAGGGGTGCCGGTAATTGTGCCATGGAGCTTCTCCTTGGTTTTTTGAAGAATCCGAAATATCAGCTCTTCCCTGTACTGCAGTTTGTTGAGAAATATATGGTTCCACTGGAAGAACAGGGGGCGATATGGGGATATGATATTCCTTACATGATTACAGGTCATTTGAATCAGCATCCGCGGACAGCGATCGCGGCGACAAAGGAGCAGAGAAAAGATTACTCCAGCTTCTACATGGAAGTCGTTGACAAGGACTGATGATGGAAACGGTGCCCGCAATACCGGACGAAATATTCCGGTAAAGCGGGTTTATTTTTAAAAAGGTGGTGAAATGAGATGCAGATGATGGATAAGGCGAGACTTTGTCCGGGGATGATCCTGGGACAGGACGTGTATAACTTTGCCAACCAGATCGTTGTAAAAAAAGGAACGGTGTTAGATGAAAGAACCATCACAAAGCTGCATCGTTTCGAAATACCACAGTTTATGATCGAGGAGGAGGTTTTAAGTGTCCAGGAGGCTAATGCCTATCATCGGTCATCTTATTCCGAACGGATTCAGAATAGTCCGGAGTTTCAGAAATTTCAGGAGAATTATGATACTGAGATTCTGAGATTTCAAAATATGCTCAGTTGTGTCATTGAGAAGAATCAAAAGATTGATTGCGAGGCATTATATAGACAGGTGGTTATGCTGCTGAAGGATACGGGCAACTCCATCAATGCGTTTGATATGGTGCAGAATCTAAGACATTATGATGATAGTACATATGCGCATTCCATGAATGTGGGACTTTTGTGCAATGTGTTTGCAGATTGGCTGGGATTTGATGAGGAAGAAAAAAAGATTTTGACAGTGGCGGGAATCCTTCACGATATAGGGAAGACCAGAGTGCCTCTGGAAATCATTCAGAAGCCGGCGAGACTCAGTGAAGAGGAATATCAGATCATTAAAAAGCATACGGAGTATGGATTTGCAATTCTGACAGAAAATAAGCTGGATTATCATATCCGTTATACGGCACTTCAGCATCATGAAAGAAATGATGGCAGCGGATATCCTCTGGGACTGGTGGATCATCATATTGATGAGTATGCCAAGATCGTCTCAATTGTGGACGTATATGATGCCATGACATCTCCGCGGGTATACCGTGGACCGACATGTCCGTTTGATGTGATACAGATTTTTGAGAAGGAAGGCTTTCAAAAATATGACAGCCGTTATATATTGATATTTTTACGCAGAATTGCTGAGTCTTATCTTAGTGAAAAGATAAAGCTTTCCGATGGCAGGACAGGAAAGCTGATCTATGTAAATGCACATGCATTATCCAGACCTGTTGTTATGGTGGATGGAGAAGCTATTGATCTGCGAAAAGAAAAGGATCTGAAAATCATGGAGATCATGTAGCTCACAGACACCAAATGAAGACATAATAAAGTGAGGAGTCATATGAACATCATTTATCCGAAAGCAGAGGAAGAAAAAAGCCGTTATCATGAGAGATATGAACTGGCGGCAGAACGTGTACGGGGGATTAAATGGGAGACAAACGGAGGCGGGTGTGTTGTCCCGGAGCAGATGAGGGATTATTTTGCAAAGGTGTCCTCTTATCTGGTACAAATGATGGACACATATGAAGCAGTTGATACAGGGAGCTTTTACGAGCTGTCGCTGGAAGAGCTGCAGCAGCGGAACCGGGAATTGTATCAGGATATTCTTCCGGAGAATTATGATACAAGTTATGCGAACCCTGCGTATGCGGCAGAAAAGCTGGGAAACGAGTTTGGCAGATATCTCTGTGCCTTATATGGGGAGCTGCGGGAAATTCTGGTATATGTTTTTGAAAAAAGACTTTTTTTTCTGGTCACCGGACTGGAGCTTTTTATTGAAATATACGATCTGATGGAGGATGAGAACTGTGAACCCCATGAGGTTCGTAATGCGATTTATTATTATGTATCCGATTATGCAGATATGACGATTGCGGACCGGACAGAGATGATGCTGGATTCGGAGCATTGCTTTGCCAGATCGTTGATTGAGACGGCGGATCTGGATGATCTGAGATATTTGTATTATTTTGGAGAATATATTGGTGACAATGAGATTGGAACGGCGCGTCATCTGGGGGAGATGGAGGAAGCCAGGATTGAGGAGATGGCATCCACATATACGGAAGGATATCGGAACGGATTTGCACTTTACCGGATCGATCTGTCCTGCAAAAAAACTGTAAATATCCGGTATCGTCTGGGATTTGAACGGATGATCCGTGCGGCAGTCAGACAGTTTCGCCGGATGGGACTGGAGACGACGATGTACCGGGCAGTGGGGAATCTGATCTATCGTAATGGCAGGGGCATCAAGGTAGGATATAGCTCAGGAGGAGCCAATCCGCAATATGATTACGACCACCGTTTTGATGAGGCATTGATCTTTGGTAAAGCTCTGGCAGACCGGAAGCTGGCACAGCAGAGATGCGCTTATGAGGAGTGCCGGGAGCTGGCAGCGGCATTTGCGGGTCCCGCCGTGATCGAGGTGTTTGGAGAGGATCCGTTTGTTCCTGTGGCCAAAAAGCAGGCGGCAGCTTACACGGAGAAGCAGAGAAAGCAGAAGTTAGAATACCAGTCGGCAGCCTCTCTTTTGTCCAATGAGTTTATTCCGGGGGATCAGGTCAGTTTTACGATCATTGCTTATCCGGTTCCGGAGATTGGCAGGGATTATGGAGAGATATTTGATGAAACAGTGCGGGTCAATACACTGGACAGTACACAGTATGGTGTGATCCAGCAGAAATTGATCGATGCCCTGGATCATGGAGAGTATGTGACGGTGACAGGCCGTGGTGATAATCGTACCAGCCTGACGGTAGCACTTCATCCGCTGGAGGATCCGGAGCATCAGACGGACTTTGAAAACTGTCTGGCAGATGTAAATATTCCGCTGGGAGAGGTGTTTACTTCCCCGAAGCTGGAGGGCACCCACGGAACCCTTCATGTGACAGAAGTATATCTGAATGAACTGAAATATGAAAATTTAACGCTGGAGATCAAGGATGGTACGGTAACTGATTATATCTGTACCAATTTTGGGACAGAACAGGAAAATAAAGCATATATTGAGGAAAATCTGTTATTCCAGCATCCGACGCTCCCAATGGGAGAGTTTGCCATTGGTACAAACACCACGGCATATGCTATGGGGCAGAAGTATGGTATATCCCATCTTTTGCCGATTCTGATCACAGAAAAGACGGGACCTCATTTTGCCTTTGGTGATACTTGTTTTTCTCATGAGGAGGAGCTTGTGACATATAATCCGGATGGCAAACAGATGATGGCAAAAGAAAATCGTTTTTCTGCAATGCGTCATACAGAGCCGTCTAAAGCGTATTTTAACTGTCATACAGATGTGACGATCCCATATCATGAATTGGGAGATATTATTGTTCACTGCAGAGATGGCAGAGAGATTGTGTTAATTCAGAAAGGAAGGTTTGTACTGGAAGGTACGGAGGAATTAAACCGGGTTTTATAGAGATATTATCTTGCGGTTGCGAATTTGTGATATACTGGATATAAAAGAAGGTTAAGCACGAAAGAATGGAGAAAGTATGAAATCAATTCAAACAAAATTTACAGTCCTGATGATATCAGGTCTATTGACAATGTCGCTATTGCTTGGCGGCACATGTCTGATGTATGCAGGATATGAGTGGAAAGAAAATCTGAAAACGACACTTAATACCGTATGTGAGGAGCAGACTCTGCGGATGGATAATCAACTGGACACCATTAAGCAGTCTGCCACGATCATCTATAATTACGCCCAAAGCCGTCTGCCTTCGGTGAAGGAGCTGCAGGATGATGAGTTTCTGAAAAAGTATACGGACAAGGTAAGTGCTCTGGCAGAGAATGTTGCCGGTCACACGGATGGCACATTGGGGGTATACTTTCATTATAATCCGGAGCTGATAGATCCAAAAACAGGATTTTTCTGGTCACGCAACGGATTGAAGGGAACACTGCAGAAGACTTCTGTCACGGATCTGTCAAAATATACAGAAAAAGATGAGGATAAGACCTGCTGGTATTATCAGCCGGCAAAAGCAGGAAAGCCGACATGGACACATACTTACTATAATGAGACCGTTGGCGTGGAAATGATATCCTACGGCATTCCGTTTTATATGGGGGATATTCTGGTAGGTGTTATGGGCATTGATGTTGATTTTTCTTATCTGGTAGATCTGGCACAGGAGGGAGCCATCTATGAGAACGGACGAGGCAATCTTGTGGATCTGGAACAGCGTCTCGTCTATTTCAGAAAACCGGGGGATGATGAGTGCACGATCCGCACCATTGATATCTCAGATCATTTTTACAATACTCTGAAACAGGCAGATTCCAATAAAGGAAAGCTTCTTCCTTTTTCCTATCAGGGAGCTAAATCCCATATGACATATCAGACATTAAACAATGGAATGAAATATGTGCTTCTGGCTCCGGTTGCGGAGACAAACCGGCCGAGAAATCATCTGCTGATCGCAATTCTGCTGGTAACCGGCGGTATTCTGGCTGGTTATCTGATCTTTACGACCTATATGACGAAAAAAATAGTACAACCTTTAAAGGAGCTGGATCATGCAGCCAGAGAGATTGCGGATGGTAATATGGATGTTAATATTGAATGTAATACCAATGATGAAGTAAAGACTTTGACAGACAGTATACAGCAGATGGCACAGAATCTGAAGTCCTATGTGAAGGAGATCAATGGTCTCGTGTACCGGGACGGTCTTACCGGTGTAAAAAATAAAATGTATTATTTCGAATATATTAAATCCTTTGCAGAAGAGCATAAAAAGAAACCATATGCGGTTGTGGTATTCTCAGTGCTGGGGCTTGCAAAGGTGCACAAGAATCACGGAAGAAGCTATGGAGATGCCGTAGTAATGGCTGCCTGCCGTGGAATCTGCAAAGAATTTTCCCATAGTCCGATCTTTCGGATTAGCGGAGACGAGTTTGTTACCGTTCTCAAGGGAAGCGATTATATGAACCTTGATGAGCTGTTGCAGCAGTTTGAGGAGCATATGAAAGACAAAACCCTGGAGGAATCACCGGACATTCCTGTAGAGGTCGTATATGGTGTGGCGAGATCCAATGAGGGAGATGAGGAGTATGATAAGGTATTCAGCAGAGCAGATCAGGAAATGTTCAAAAAGAAAAAAATGAAAGGAATATAAAGGATGCAGAAACAGGATAAGATCGCAGTACTGATCGACGGGGAGAATATTTCCCGCAAATACATCAAGTTGATATTAGATGAAGTCATAGAATTTGGTACGCCCACGTATAAAAGAGTATATGCCGATTTTTCGGAGGGGAGTGCTTCGGCATGGAAGGATGAGCTGCGTAAATACGCATTAACACCAATCTTTCAGATCAACTATACCAAAAACAAAAATGCATCGGATTCAGCAATGATCATTGATGCCATGGATATTTTGTATACCGGCAATGTTACGGGCTTTTGTCTGGTAACGTCGGACAGTGATTTTACAAAGCTTGCCAATCGTCTCAGGGAGGCCGGAATGCTGGTGATCGGTATGGGAGAGAAAAAGACACCGATCTCTCTGGTATCCGCCTGTGAGACCTTCAAGTATCTGGACCTGTTATATAAGGCAGAGGATGAAAATAAAAAACAACAGAAAAAGAAGCCGGCAGGAGGCGGCAACAGCCAGTCCGGCAAGAAACAAAAGAAGGAATCCAAAAAGGAAGCTGTACCGGTTTATTCTTATGATGACAGCTTCTATGATTTTTATGATGACCGTTCCGAAGAGAGCTTCCTGACAAAGGAGGAGCTCGGGGATGAGATTGCTAATATCATTGATCTGAAGTCGGATGAGGATGGATGGATCAACCAGTCCGAGATCGGAATCCAGTTATCCAAAAGAATTCCGGGCTTTGATCCGAGAAACTATGGTTATTCCAAACTTGGTAAGCTGATCCGGAGCTTTGATTTTCTGGAGATTGATGCAGTTCCAAGTCCGAAAAATTCCAAACTCAGCATTGTATATGTACGAATTAAATGATGCACGGGTCAAAAGCAGATCGCAATGAAGGAGTATCAGGAAATTCATTAAAAGGAGGTAAGGTATGTACGAATGTCCCAATTGTGGTGGAAATCTGAGATATGATATTCCATCGAAAATGATGGCATGTGCCAGCTGTGATTCCAAGTTTGATCCCTATGAAGTGTCAGACAAAAACGGAGCGCAGGAACAGGAAGAATACGAAGTAACCGTATTCCGATGTCCGCAGTGTGGCGGAGAAATTTACAGTACGGACAATACTGCAGCAGGTTTTTGTACCTTCTGTGGTTCGTCAGCGGTGCTGGAGAGCCGCCTGCAGAAGGAACACAGACCAAAGTATATCATTCCGTTTGGTCAGACGAAGGAACAGTGCAAGAAAGCCTATATGAAAATGATGGGAAAGGCAGTATTTGCTCCGAAGGAGTTGAAAAGTGAGAAGCATATCAATGAGTTCCGGGGAATTTATATGCCGTACTGGATCTATGATGTGCAGCAGGGTGGTCCTGATATACAGTTGAGCGGAACGACGGAGATGCGCAAAGGAGATTACATAATCACCAGTCATTATAATCTGGATATGAACCTGCAAGCAGATTATAATGGCATTGCATATGACGCATCTTCTTCCTTTTCTGATAACATCAGTGGATGCCTTGCACCCTTTGACACAAAAGCGATGAAGGAGTTTACACCGGCGTATCTCAGTGGTTTTTATGCGGACAGTGCGGATGTGGATACCTCTCTTTACGCACAGGAGGCAGAAGGATTTGCGCTGGGAGAAACAGAGAAATTTATTGAGCAGTATCCAAATCTGCGGAAGTATTCTCTTGAGGAACGGGGAAGGACGCTTGAGAGAAAACTTCATTCGAAGGTGGATCAGGTAAACGGTGCTATGTTTCCGGTGTGGTTTATGGCATACAAAAATAACGATCGTGTGGCATACGTTACAGTGAACGGCCAGACAGGAAAAGTAGTTGCTGATCTTCCGGTGGATGTACCCAAGTACTTAGGAACGTCTGCGATTCTGACGATCCCGATCTTCCTGCTGCTAAACCGTTTTTTTACTGTGATACCGGGAATTCTTCTGGGAATTGTTGCACTGATCGCCGCAGTGTTGTCCTTTATCTATTATGAGCAGATTGATGATATTGCGGCAAAGGAGGGCAAGGAGGACGATAAGGGAGCCATTGCAGTAAAGAGGCGAAAACAGCGGGAAAGCCATAAAAAGGCGCCGGGAGGAGAAGAGCTTCCGCCGAAATCGGATGCGCAGCTTGCGGCCACTGTAGAGGCAGAAAAGAAAAAAGATGGTGTAAAGGCGGTAGTTACGACAGGAAACAGCAGTGTTGTGGAGCTGGAAGATACCCGTTTGGTGATACGGATCGTTGATCTCATTCTTATGGTATTTCTTGTCGTAGGGGGACTGCTTACAGGTGGTGTATTGGAGCAGTATTTTACGAGAATTACCGTGGGACTTTCTGCGGTGGCGATCATTATATTCTGGTTCAGAGCGTGGTTCCGGATGGATGATATTGAGGCAAGAAAGGGACGAGGGATGGGGCTGACATGGATTTTGTTACCGACGATCCTTTCCGTTGCAGTGGCATTGATCAATCCGGTCAGTGATATATATTATTACAGCTGTGCTGGTATCCTGCTGATCACCATGTTGATTGCGCTTGTGGATCTGATCCGGTGTTATAACCTGTTTGCAACCCGGCCATTGCCACAGTTTCATTATAAGGGAGGTGATGACCGTGCATAATAAGACATCGTTATTCCGGAATGCCTCAAGGCTCTTTTGTGTGGGTCTGCTGGCGGTATTTTGTCTGTTGCCTGTGTTCTCACCTGTAATGGCAGAGGATATATTAGAACGACCGGATGGAACGGTTTATACTGATGAAACGACAGGGTATAAGGTTGAGATCCATGATGATGCTTCTCTGCTGGAGGACAGTCAGCTGCATGCACTGGCGAAGGAGATGAAGGGGCTGACCCAATACGGATCGGCGGGATTTTTTACGACAGATATCGAGTATCGGTCTACTTCGGCACTGGCACATGATCTGTATGACAAATATCTGTGGAAACAGAGCAGAGCAGAGGAAAGCGGCACACTCTTTTTGATCGACATGGCGCAGCGTAAAATTTATATTTACAGTAATGGTGTGATCTATAAGACCATTACTAATGCCTATGCCAATACCATTACCGATAAGGTTTACAAATATGCGTCCGATCGCGACTATTACCGCTGTGCAAAAGAAGTTTATAACGCGGAGGTTACTCTGCTGGAGGGCAGAAAGATAGCCCAGCCTATGAAGTATGCGAGTAATATCTTTCTGGCAGCAGCTCTGGCTGTTTTGATCAATTATCTGCTGGTGAAATTATTCTCCAGAGCCAAGAGCCCGTCCGAGGCGGAGATGCTGGCATCGATTGCGGCAACCCAGCGGATCAATCAGTTGAATGTACAGTTTGTAAGAAATACGAAAACATACAGTCCGCGAAGCTCTTCCAGTTCCGGCGGAGGAGGCGGAGGCAGAAGCAGTGGAGGAGGCGGAAGCTCCGGAGGGGGCGGAGGCCACAGTTTCTAACAGCAATATGAATTGTGAAGTGTTCTGAAGAAAAAAGCAGATCAGAACAGCTGCAGTTGCTTGCGGATCACGGACAGACCGGTACGTTTTATATGCCGGTCTGTTTTTGTGCGCAGATATTTTATGCCATATTGACGCAGAGGCGTAGAATGTGATAAATTTGATATAACTATGAGAGAAAGTAAGGGTGTTTGGAATGTACAAAGGAATGGATTCTTACTGCGGTCTTAGCTGCGAGGAATGTGAATATCGGGAAGAGTTTCATTGCGGGGGATGTGTTGCAACCGGCGGCAATCCTTTTTACGGACCATGTGAGCTGGCGGCCTGTGCCCGCAAAAAGAAAGTGGACTTTTGTGGAGAATGTAAGGATTTCTGCTGCGAAATGCTTCACCGCTATTCGTATGATGACCAGGAAGGGGATGATCCGAAGGGGGCAAGGATCGAACGGTGCCGCCAGATGAAGGAATATCTGGTACAGCGTGCCAAGGCGGGAACAGATCCGATCGCAAGATGTGGACAGCATTGTACCTATTGCCTGCAGAGTCAGTGGTGTGGCGGATGCCGGAGTGATTATGCCTGCTGTTCCTTCGGTACCCTATTTCCGGATGGGCAGTGTGAGAATGTGGTCTGCTCCAAACAACGGGGGCTGGAGGGATGCTACCAGTGTTTTGATCTGCCGGCATGCAGCAAGGGCTATTACAATATACAGACGGAATATATTGCCAAGGTTTCGGCCATATTTATCCAGAGGTATGGAAAAGCCTGTTTTGAGGAAACCATAAAGAAAGCTATGGACGATGGTATGATCATGAATCAGCCGACTATTTTCGGTTACAATGCTAAGTCAAATCAGTTCTTGGCAGGTGGTGAAGCCGGAAGTGAAACGGTTGTCGGAACACAAAGCCTTATGGATATGATCAGGGTAGCGGTTAATGAGGAAAACGCTTCATTACTGGAAAAACTTGACCGGATTCTTACAATCCTTGAAAGTTATATGCCTTTCATTCCACAGCTTGCGAACCTGAAACTGGTAACAGATACAGGAGTGCTTGCGGGTGAACTTGCCCCGGCAATGAATGAAGAACTGGTTAGAATTTTTGATAAGGAAGGACGGTAAAAGCCCATGATTCAAGGTGTGACTTTTGGAATTAAACACAGTTATGAAGATTTTGGGCTTATCCTTTCTTCAAAAGAAATTGGATTGCCTACACCTAAAACAGAATCAGTCAGTGTGATCGGTCGCAATGGTGACCTTGACCTGACCGATGCATTAGGTGATGATGTGAAGTTTGAAAACAGAAAGTTATCATTTACTTTTTCCCTGTTAAATGGTGCAAGAGATTGGACTGCAACACTTTCCAATCTTTCCAACTATTTGCATGGTAAGAAGATGCGTATAGTTATGGACGCTGATAAAACTTTTTATTACTGGGGACGGTGTACAATCAATAAATTCAAAACAGATCGTACACTTGCCATTATCACAGTTGATTGTAATGTTGAACCGTATAAGGTTGAAACAAATTCAGCAAGTGAACCGTGGTTGTGGGACGTTTTCAGTTTTGTAAATGGTATCATCCATGTGAATGAAGTGAAAGTAAGCGGAAGTAAAAAAGTAAATCTGATCAATCGTGTCAAGATTGTATCACCAACATTTACCTGTTCAACAGCTATGAAGGTGACACACGAAGGTAACACTTATAGTTTACCTGTTGGGGAAACAACAGTTTATGACATTCGTTTACAGGAAGGTGATAACTATGTGACATTTACCGGAAACGGTACAGTCAAGATCAGTTATAGAGGGGGTTCATTGTAATGTATAGAGTATTATGTGATGAACTGCCTATTTATGATTTACGTGACGAAAACCTTGTTTTGATTGACCCTAAACTTGATTTAGAGGTCAACAAAGCAGGGTCTTTTAGTTTTAAGATGCCACCA
>ERZ780198.1994-NODE-1994-length-16884-cov-3.144215_pt1 | contig 16884 bp, 13 predicted proteins | sample MGYA00510979_ERZ780198 | MGnify/ENA primary metagenome ERZ780198 (study PRJEB29588, sample SAMEA2158039) | human gut metagenome | biome: human gut; feature: human-associated habitat; material: faeces | place: Denmark | collected 2008/2010 ...
CCCTGCTGCTCGAGGAGCGTGCACATTTCAGCGCGCAGGTCGGCCATCGAATCGACCGGGGAGACCGGGAAGTATCCGCCCTTCATGCGGTTTCTGTGGCCGAGGTTGCCGCCTTCAAATTCGATCTTCGTGGACCAGGGGGCTTCTTCCGAGCCGATCTTAAAGAACGTGTGATCCGGGTCGGTGCTCCAGGTGACGCTGTCGAAAATGAAGAATTCAGGTTCCGGACCGAAGAAAGCCTGATCACCGATCCCGGTGGACTTCAGATACGCTTCGGCGCGCTTTGCGAGAGAGCGAGGATCGCGGGCATAGCCCTTGCCGGTGTCGGGTTCGGCGACGTCGCAGGTCAGAATCAGCGTGTTCTGTTCGCGGAACGGATCCATATGAGCCGTGTTGGGGTCGGGCATCAGGATCATGTCGCTGGCTTCAATGCCTCGCCAGCCGGCCATCGAGGAGCCGTCAAAGGGCTGACCGTCTTCGAAGGTTTCTTCCGTGAGCTGATGAGCGGGAACGGAAACGTGCTGTTCACGGCCGCGGGTATCGGTCAGGCGGTAATCGACAAACTTAACATCGTTGTCTTTGACCATCTGCAAAACGTCAGAGGGGGACGTCATATTCTTTCTCCTCGAATCAAAGGGAAGTGTTTTACGTTATCTGTCGCGGCCGGGCCCGAAATAAGCTCATCCGCTTCGTGTTGTCCGAAATTAAGCAAAAACCGTGCCAAAATGAAATTCGCGTTTTTTGCACCTTTTTGCGGCGCCGGCACGCTCGCCATGCACAAAGAATGATCATAATGCACCTGATTGGTGCTTTGTTGCTTTTTGGTGCGCACCTTTGCGGCAGCAACAGTTTTTACCAAAAAAGCGCGCAAATTCCGCCGGCTTCCTTTAATATGCACGATCCAGCGTGTGGGGGGGTGTTCCGGTTTCGACGGGGTATAGGACGCTGCACGATGCATGTCGAGGTCTAGTCACCTCGTAAAACAGCTAGACACAAATAAACGCCAACAACGAGCGTTTCGCTCTCGCCGCCTAAGGGCCGCGGGCGATGCACCGGATGGTCTCTGGTCCGGGTCGGGTAAAACCGGCAGCATCGTCATTCACAGGGACTGGACTGATGTGGTGTCGCGACGCATTGGTCGAGATCAAGCGACTGGCTGATGACCGGCCCGCCCGAAGGCAGGGTTGTCAGTAAGACTTAAATTTCCGGGCTAAACATGTAGATTCGGCGGAAAAATTGCTTCGGACGCGGGTTCAATTCCCGCCACCTCCACCACTTTTCAATCCCAGACAGTCTAAAGACGTCTGTGATTTCCTTTTATATCAAGCATTTAACTGAATTCCGCGTCTCTAGCCGTCCAGAGCCATCCATGAACATCTGCGTTTTTATGATGTATGCTATGATGGATACTGTGAGTTATATAAATATGTAACAAGTTATCCATCATAAAAAACAGAGGGTACAGATGCCGAAAATCGCAAAAGAGCTGACAGTGCTTGAGATCAAACGGCTGGGACAAGGAACTTTTGCCATCGGAGGCGTCAAGGGGCTCTACATCCGCAAAACCCCCACTCAGACGCTTTTTATCCTGCGCTACAGCGACGCCACCGGAAGGCACGACTTTTCCTTGGGCTCATTCCCAGAAACAAGCGTAGCTGCGGCAAGGAAGGCTGCGCGTGAGGCGCGCGCCCTGATCGACAAGGGCGGCAGTCCCATTGAGGAGCGGGAAGGACAAAGAAAAGCAAAAAGAGAAGCCAAGGAAGCAGCGTTGCGAGAAGTCGAGAAAAGCAAACTCACTTTCGAAGCCGTCGCCTTGGAATGGATTTCGGACCGCGCCAAGAATGGCTTTTGGTCCAAGAACCTACGCGGAGAGAAAGATACAAGGCAAATTCTCGCCCGGCACCTCTTTCCGGTCATTGGCAACAAAAACATTGAACACATCACGCCGGAAGACATCCGCACGTGTCTGGCCCCGATCTGGCAGGCCACGCCTTCAATCGCAAAGAAAGCCCGAACTCATGCCCAGAAGATTTTCCAATGGGCAATCGCCCTTCATAAACGGAACAACCCGGATAATCCGGCCATGATGAGCGGCGCCTTGGGCGTGCTCATGGAACCCTTTTCAAAAAATCGCAAGCCTAAGCAAAACTACGCCGCCTGCGCCGTCTCCGAGCTTCCAAAACTGATGGCGACCATCCACCAGTACGATTCCATGTCCGCCCAGGCTTGTGAGTTTGCAATTTTGACAGCGGCGCGCTCTAAAGCCGTTCGCTTGGCTCGCTGGGACGAAATCGACCTTGAAAAGGGCATCTGGGTCGTTCCTCTAGAACACGACAAAATCAAAACCCCCAATCGCGACAGAACCATTTTTCTGTCCTCTCGCGCAAAGAAACTACTGAGCAAGATTGTTCGTTATGCGGAAAGCCCCTACGTCTTTCCCAGCTCTCATGGCAGCCACTTCTCTGACGTCGCACTCACCATGTTTCTGCGAGGCCTACATGAGAAGCGCCTTGAAGAAGACGGCATCGGGTGGATTGACCCCGTCAAGACGGAAAAACTCAAGAAACCCTGCGTAATCACGCTGCACGGTACGGCGCGTGCCACGTTCCGGACATGGGCCAAGGACGATGAGATAGGCAACAACCGGCGTTTCGACCAAGAAGCCGTCGAATTCTGTCTGCTGCACTCACGCAACGATGCGTACAGCGGCGCTTACGACCGTGCACCGCTCGCCAAAGAGCGCCGCGCCATCATGGAGGCTTGGGGGGAATATGCCTGCTCGTACATCAAGTCATAGGGCTAAGCCACTGACATTTTTCAGCGATAGCCGTTCAAAACCCCAAAAACCACCAAAACCCTAATTCTAATAAAACATCAAAATTGCCAAACAAATAAACAAAATCTATCGGTTACCAGCCGTCGTATTGCAGCTCCCTTGAGAAAGGCTGACTCAAAATCCGCCTTCCCAGAGCAATCAAGCGCTCCTCTGAGCGTTTCTCGGCTTCCTGACTGACTGCAAAATATTGCATTCGCAAGCGATCAAATGTGTTCCGATGCATCCTCTTCGGCCGTTGATACGGATCTCCCCCCAGCCGGTCCTTGATTTTTGCTGCTTTTGAACGTAAACGATCGATTGCATCTTCGCTCTCCGTTCGATAGGAAAGATGCAAACACTTTCGGCAGGCAACCACCTCGCTGCAGTAAAGCACAGCAACGCGACGCCCGCAATGAGGGCAATGAAACCACAAGCGCTTGCCGCCAAAATGTGGCGCCGAGTAGGAAAGCTCGACAACCTCGTGCACGTCTTGCCATTGCGTTTCGCCGCCAGAGCGTTTCCGATAGACGATGTGCAACCGCTGGTCAACTAACGCAACTTCTGCTTCACCATAAGGTTGACCTCCTCGCTTCCAGCTGACTTTTATAGCGCCCCTCGTATTCAGCACCCCCATCCGCGCCTTAACCCACTCCGATTGAATAAATCGGGCGTGCTCAACTATCTCCTTGTGCTGCGAGCTGACACGTCCACTTCCTAAACCACCCATCTTTTTTCCAAAATCAACAGCAAATTTTCATTGAACCTGCTGCATGCAATTCTCTGCAACGCCTTGCCCCACGGGTGTTGAGGCATCATTGACCGGTACCGTTTTCATTGCCTTCAACTTGATGAGCATGGAGAGCGTTCGCTCGAATTTACGGTCCAAATGCGCCTCATAGCGCGCGATTGACTCGAAAGGCAGTCCCGCCACGGCACTACCGAGTGCTTGGCGACGCAACGAGTCTGCGTTTTCAAGCAGTCTTTTCTCCTCCGCAAGATGCGGCAGCACTTCATTTTCCAAAAAACGATCGACCTGATAGATGGTTTCGCCATACCGATCTTTCGCGTACCAAAGGTCCGTCAATGAACTCGGCAGCGCTTCAAGCGCCTTGCGCGCTGCTCCTCGTCCGCCCAGAGTCAACAACTGGCGCGACTTGGCAACCGATCCATACTCCGCTTCAAGCGCCTGTCTTCTTTGCTCAAGACCTTCCGCATCGAGCGCCAAAATTTCTCTCACAGGCAATGCCTCATCTCCCAATAGTTCGTTACGTGTAATCTTCGGAAGAAAAGGCGTTGCTTGATTTGCCACTCGCAGCGAATTTGTCATGGCACAAGCAATCCCGCTATTGATCTGCGCACCTTCGGCCGCAAGCACTCGGCGCTTTCGCCAAAGAATGGATGCAAGCTCTTCGACCAAGGCTTTTTCCGTTTGACCATTAGGCGCATACTCGTTCTGAAGCTCGTTGAGCAAAAATTCGAAGTCTTGCCGCGATTCATGAGGCAACACCGTTTCACGAGACAAAATGCCATGTCTCACGGCATTCAAGCGCACAACCGCATAACCATTTGTTTTGTTTATCAATTCACAATCTTTCATAGCTAATACATTAAAATTAGAACCTGAACATTGTTTTCTTCAAGGCTTTGTGGACGGCGATGGTTGCACCTCTAAGCGATACACAATCTGCTTGCCCGACGAAGGCAACTTAATGAGTTTGAGACCGTTTGCCGTCCAGCCATTTTTTCTTCTGAACCACCATCCGAGACGACGCCGATCCAACAAACCTGCTGCACTCAGGCCCGCTTCTTCGAATGCATCGAAAATGTCGTCATCGAAACCGGAGTACCGTGCTTTTGTCGCGACATCCTTGACACAGAATGCATCTGACTTGAAAATTCGGCTCAGCACCTCAAATATCCGTGCTGTTTGTTCGCGTTCTGGGTCATTCACCATCAACTCAAACAACCGTGTTGCCGGGTCACTTCGCCCCAGCCATAGAAGTGGCAAACGACACCACTCCCCCCATTGCATAAAGGAATTGAGAGTCTTCACTCTGTCCGGTCTCGGCCTGCCTGCATACAGCCATGCCGAGATCACTGTGAGGGCGCACGAAACAAAATGGGCACGCTTCGCTCTTAAATCCTCTATGAGATTCGGATGCTGAAATTCACGTTCAGCAGGATTTATCTCTGCAGGGTTAAGGCAGATCGTCAGCACCCGCCGCGTCATGTCCTCAACGGGACCGACATTGTTGCCACTTGATAGAAGCAGCGTCCGCGTGCTCGCCTCCGCCGTGCGACTCACCCCGAGAATTCGGGCGTTGAATGTCGGCTCCGTAATTGCCATGCAGAGACTTTTGAAGGCGTAAATATCCGTTGTTAGATTGTCGAAAATGATGGCCGCAGGCGACGAAAGCAATTGAGAGTGAAGGAACTTTCGACACTCCTCATCGTCCTTTGGAAAGCTTGATGCGGCTACCTCATCAACCGTCGCGAACGCCGCGACCAGCGCCGTCAGATACGACTTTCCTGAACCCGGTAAGTGCGCCTGCACATGGATCATCGGAGCCAACTTGAGCTGCGGGCGGACAACTGCCGTCAAAATAGCCGAGAGAGCCGCACTCTTGTCACAGTCGTCTTCAAAAGGAAATTCCTCTAGCAGTGCTTCAAGTTCATACAGCGCCTTGAATGCATCTTCCTTTGTCGGTCTATCCGGCACCTCGTATGCGTGCTCATCAAAATCAGCGTAGAGCTTGCTAGCTGCGTTGTAGCCCGACGTTTTTGACACTCTGCCGAGCTCATCAATCATGGGCTGCCTTGCGATTCCAATGATTTCAGGCAACGCCTGGTGCCGCCCGCTCTCAAGAATGGCTGACAAGTACTTAGACGAAGGATCGCAGGGAACGACCTTTTTTGACCTCCCGTCATAATGCTGCCACCGCGTCAGTGCCGACAAATCCACAAGCAGACTGTTGGCATTGACTTCCTGAAGCTGTAAGTTACCTGTAATCGTCGATCGCTCAAGCCGAACGATGCGCCCGCTGCGTTGAAAGTAAAGCCCTGTACGAGCAAGTTCTGTCTCGGCGGCCACAACGATGCGATTGACTTCCCCCGGTGCAGTCGTAATACGCGCCTTCATCAGAGCTGCCTCATGCTCAACGCCCAAGTAATCCAGCAACTCTGAAATGCCGCGCCCAACGCAATGCCCGTGCAGACACTTGAAGGAACCATGCGGGTGAGTCTCATCCGGTGTCCAATAGACTGCACCGCTATCGCCCTGATCCGTATGCTCATTAACCCACGGGCAAGTCAGCTCGTATTTCCCTGGCGCAACCTCGCGCTTTAACAGACCGCGTTCGCTCAATGCTTGAAGCACGATGTTCGTCGTCGGTGCAGGCGTATAGACTGAATTCCCTTCCGCAGCAAACTGGCACAAGTTACCAGGCAGGGCAACCGTTTGTTGTTTGGCACATGCTGCGCTGACAAAACCGATCTGCAGTCCTTCGCGCAGCTCATCAATGGTGTAACGGCGCTTTGGCTCCCACAATCTCAAACGGCAATGGAATTCAGGTTGGTACTTCCCGTTGCAACCAATCGGCAGGCGCATCAACCGCGCACAAGGGCCACCCGCACCGGGATCGCTTAGTCCCGAAGCAATAATTGCTTTTGAGAGGTCCTCGGCTTCATCGCGATCGAAGATCGGCTCACGGAGAAAGTAACCCACCTGAAAATTACCCTCGGAGGTCTCAAGCACATATGTTGGTGGCAGCGTGATGCGGTTGAAAGGAATCTGAGCTTTCTGCTTTCCCACAACAACAACTGGTGTCACATCGTCAAGCGCCACGACGAATTGAGCGGCAAAAGACTTCTTGCGCCGATGGTAGGTGCCTTCTGAATCCGGCATGAATGCCGAGAGGGCGAAGTAGTTGTTCGCATGGTCGGATTCGGGTGCATCGTTGCCCGTGAAAGGCCGGGCTACCCAGCGAGCATCGCGGGAAGGATTGCCAACAAAAGACACAGTAACAGGGCAACAATCTCCGCAATGAGCGGCAGAAATGGCAAAAGCTTCATGAAGAAATTCGGCATTTGAAACCTCAAGGCGTTCGTTTGAAAGAAGTCCCATCGACAGGACATACCCCTTCTGGTTCTGCGTCTCACTCATCGGCGTCGTCCTCCATTCGAGAACGAGCCTCGACGAGCGAGATCACGAGCGCTTTGATTTCTTCATTCGTCTTGCCGAGAATACGTGCCTTATTGACGGCAACGATCTCAGAGACGAGCCAAGCCGAGGCGCGGTCTCCAACCTTGATCGGCGGCGGCAGCAAGCCTTTGGCGATATAAGCGTAGAAGGTTGAGCGACCGAGCGCTGTGTGGTCCTGCGCCTCGCGAGCTCGGAAAAAGAGTTTTTGAGTCATCATGGAATCCTCATGGATCGATTAAGATGACTCAACTATCCGTCAGCTATAGTCTGGCTTGTCAATATAGCCGATCAAATTATTTATGCTGCTGATTTATAAGGAATTTTTCTGTTCTTCAGCTATACCCAGCGACTGCAGAACAGCCGGTTTCTTCTTCGCGCTCTGAACCAGTCGTTTGACTTCGGAAAAACTGCAGTTCAGTTTCGGTGCCATCAGTCTGTAGCGAGCCTCTACTCCCGGCTCCTGCTGTTTGAGCCCCATAAAAAGCCGCAATATCCGGCAGTATTTTTCGACGGTTGTTTCGGATTTCCCCTTTTGAGCGGGCAACAGGTTTTCTACTCGCGATTTGATGAATGCAAATGTCGATCCCGTCCAGCGAAAACAGTCTGCAAGAACTGCGGTTCGATCTGCTATTTGCACGCAGACAGGCGCTCCCGGCGTTAAAAGCAACTCATTGCCATTTAAGTAGCAAACTCTGATTTGCTCGTCTTTGAGTCCGTTCAAAAATTCAAGCCCGAACGAATTCGCTATTGTGGCGGCAACGGCAAAAAAATCCACACGAGACTGCTGCACATCTTCTGGTTTGATCGGAATACGAGCAATGTCTGCCCGGTCGCTGCAAAGTGCGTACAAGTTCCCGTTCTTTTCTTCAACAGCGACTGAGCAGCAAAAGCAGCCGGGCTCAGGACATTCTGTAAATGCTGCGCAGGGAGCCACTTTCAAAAATCCGAGTTTTTTCAGCGCCTCTACCTTTTTGACTCCATGCATCCGGATCATCTTATCCGGATATCCCGACGGTCTTTGCAAGTCGGGCTCATTGCCACATAGCGCTGTCAACAGAGAATCAGGCCCGGTCGTCATCGACTGTCTCTTGAGGCTGCTGTGAAGGCTTTTCTAGCCCGTTGGCAACTAAAAATGCATGAATGTCTTCGTCTGCCTCTCCAAAATCTAAATTTTGCATGCCCCTTTCGGTGAGTCGGATATTTTTCCTGATTTCGCTGCCGTAGCGCAGCTTGATTTTCATCTGCAAGGTCACTGACCGCAGCTCAATCATATTTTGCAGTGCTGTGCCGAAAAGCCTATTGAGCTGGTCGAAAATAGCCTGTGTCGAGCTTTCTTGCGAGTTATTCGGTGCCGTCAAATTGATAGCAACGACTTTCCCAAGTCGACAGTCTCTGAGCTGCATTCCGACAACGGCGCAGGATTTAACTGCCTCCCAAGGCGCACAAACAAAGTCCGGTTGGCATTTCAGCAACCAGCCGAGGCAATAAGCTGGGGCCTGCTTTTCTTTGGGTAGTTCGGGCAGTCCGAGGATGCACTGACAGAACGCCTCGTGAAATTTGTCTCCCACACGCCCGAAACCCTGCGTACTGACGTCAAGCGTACCTTTGAGTGCGTTGTAGGCAAAAACAAGCGTTCGGGAGGGCAGTCGCGGCCGACCTGTGAATTCTCCCCGTACAAATTCATCCGACGTCTCGTTGTAGTCCGAAATCTGAGCAAGAATCAGTCGCTTTTCGCCTCGCTGTCCCACGTCTTTGATTTCGCAAAAGCGCCCTCGCATTTGCCTGCTCAGAATACCTCGAATCGCCTCGGACAAGCTAAGAAATGCCGACGATGAAGTGTCAACTTCGTGGTTGCCGATTCCTGTTCGCAGTCTCCATCCGCTTCTAGCGATAGAGTCAATGACGTAGAGACTGCAGGCATACTCAAAAATTTCCTTTTTGATAAGCCACGCCTGCAAAAGGCACGCATGAATGTTTTTCAGCTTCAGGCACTCTTCTCGGAATGCGTCGAAGGCTGATTCCGAGAGCAATTCTTTCGCCGCATCCTGCATTGCTGCTTGCGCTTTCTCTCCCCGGAACTCATTCGTTTGTTGGAAAAGCGTCAGCAATTCCGCTTCAAGTTCATTCCCGTGCGCGGCGCGTTCCCATTCCTGCCTCCATTCCTCTGACCTCAACGCCTTGAGATCGACTTTTTCAATCTCAAAGCGCTCAAAAACACTCTGCAGCAAGTTGTCTGGAATTTTGGAACAGAACAAATTAAATTGAAATACGGCCATATGTCATCTACCTTTATCGACAATGCGAAGCTCGCTGAATCATGGCAGGGCAGACCTGTGTCAGCTGTAGCCTTGCCTCAGCCGCTATCTTTCTAGCTTCTTCTGCGCAATGGTAGAGCGCAACAATCGCCCTCTGCACCTCGATCGGCGGCAGCGGGATCTTCACTCGGCACATGTCGTCCCAGTTGAACGTTTCGCGAGCACTGCCCCATGAATTGAAGCGGGCATACCGATCAAATTCGGGTCGCTTAAATTGCAAGAAAAGATATTCCGGCAACAATGCGTCTCGGTCAGAAACCTCATAAACAGTCGAAATTGAGGAAACCAAATATTTTTCATTAGAGCAATTAAAAGCAAGAGACATTTTGTCGCCGCGCCGGGAAGTATCAGCAACGAATGCAAAACTTTCCGGCTTAACAATTTTGTACGCTGAGAGCTTCACACCATTCAAATCGGCCTTAGTGTCAATAAATTCCTTGTTCGTCGATATGCCGCGTACTGCTTTAGCGTCTAATTCCTCTGCAGTGTTTCTATCGTTGAGTTCTTTGATATAGGTGCTCAAAGCAACCATCGGCCATTTCTCTCTGCACTCTGCAACGCACGCCTGCGCTGTTGCTTCGAGCGAGTTCAAAAGTGCCTCGTTCTCCTCAATGAGCGCTGTCAAGCCTTTGTATGCGTCGACATACGCCCTCTGCACCTCGATCGGCGGCAACGGGATCTTCACCCGGCACATGTCGTCCCAAGTGAGATTTCCTCGAATCGAACTATCTGTAGCAAACCAAACTCGCCTATCGAAGGAAGAAGTTCGAAACAATGTCAAAAGAAATAGCGGTAAAAGCTTGCATCCGTCTTTGATCCTAAATACAAAATATGCGGGAGAAACAAATTTAGTTTCTCTCGAAGTATTTAGCGCAACTGGAAAAATAACATCTCGACCGATATGCATTAAATTAGTGGCAAATGCAAATGTCGGTACATGTTTGTATTTGGAAAGATCTGTATTCTTGAGGTTAGCAACAGTAGGTACAAAAGTCTTATTAATATTGACACCTTCAATCTCGTTGTGATCGACTGTACCCCCTCGAACATCAACTGTCTCAAGCAAGCTCCCTAGGGCAACCCTAGGAGCCGCATTTATTTCTTTCAAAAGCTCAGAATTCATAACCGAGCTCCTTGAAAGCGTGCTTGAGCGCCTCTTGATTGGCCGTTTGCCGCTTGAGAAGATTGGCAACTACTGAAGCGGTATCACTCATGATTCGTTCATAGTCAATGTCTTTGTCGCGGTCCACGAACTCGATGTAGCGACTCGGTACAAGGGAAAAATCATTATCTTCAATCTCCTTGAGCGAAACCGAGCGATAGAGTTCTGGCGCGGCGTATGCGGTGCTATCCGTACCTTCGCTCTGCCATGTGTGGTAGATCTCAGCAACTCGCTTAATTTGTTCCGGCAAGAATTGCACGTATTTTTTCTCGTAAATGTTCTGATTCCACGTACGCAAGTCAACGAACAGAATTTCCCCTTTACGATTGCGCAGTTGCCGCTTGTGATAAAGCCCGCCCTTTTTGTTCTGATTCAAAATCCAAAGTGTCACGCTGATGTCGGTTGAATAGAACATCTCGCGTGGCAAAACGATGATGGCTTCAACTTTGTCGTTCTCAATGAGTTTGCGACGAATGTCATAGGTGTCCGAATCCCCAAGGGCGCCATTTGCCAAAAGGAAACCAGCGACGCCGTTCACAACATTGAGCTTGGAGAGCATGTGGAGAATCCATGCGTAGTTCGCATTGCTCACCGGCGGCACTCCGTATCCTGCCCAGCGCACGTCCGTCAAAAGTTCATTTTCGCTTCGCCATTTCTTCAAATTGAAGGGCGGATTTGCCATGATGTAGGACGCTTTGAGGGTCTTATGCAAATCGTTCGTGAAAGTCGAAGCTGCCGTACTTCCGAGGTTGTAAGAGATGCCGCGCACAGCCAAATTCATCTTGGCAAGTCGATAGGTTTCCGGTTGACTTTCTTGCCCGTAGACCTGCACGGCTTTCGTATTGCCGCCATGTGCCTCAACGAACTTTGACGCCTGCACAAACATGCCGCCCGACCCGCAGCAAGGGTCATAAATCGTGCCATCGTATGGCTCAATCAATTCGCAGATGAGCTCAACGATGCTGTGCGGCGTATAGAACTCGCCTTCCTCCTTGTCGGCATTGATGGAGAATGCCTGCAGAAAATATTCATAGACGCGTCCGATCAGATCTTTCTCGTGGAAACGGTCTTCACTGATCTTGTTGATTTCATCAATGAGCGCTTTAAGCGTCTTCCCTTCAATACGAGAATCCGTAAAAAGCTTCATCGGGAGCGCACCTCGAAGACTCTCAATTGACGAATCGAGATTCGAAACCATCAAATCGATCGTAAGCGGCAACTTGGCGCTGTCGGACGAAAGAAGCTCCTCCCAACGGCACTCTTCCGGCAAATAGAAAACCCCATCGCATTGATATGAAGACGGTTCTTCAATGAAAAGCTCGACAGGGAGATTCTGTGCCGACATTTCTGAGCGAATCTTCTCGCGCTGCCGATAGAACTTCTCACCGACGAATTTCAGAAAGACGAGCGTAAGAATCATGTCACGCCGCGTCGCCATGCTCGCCTTGCCGCGGAGAATATCGCGGCAATTCCATAAAACATCCTCAAGCTTGAGCTCTGCGGGCTTCTTGTTTTTTGAACCCTTCGTTCGTGCCATTTCTTATCCTGTTCTTGATCAATTGTTGTGGGTCTTGAAGTTGCGAACTTGCTCCATGACCTTATTGAAAACTTCTTTGTTCCATGTGGGCGGATAGCCCTCCCGGAAAAGCAGAATTGTGAGTTCCTTCTGAAGATTTGCCTTCAAGTTGTCGTTGTTAAGCCAATCGGCATAAACAGATGAGTTATCAATAAGCGCCTTGATCTTGCGGGATAGCCCGAGACACTTCTCGTCCGAATACTCAAATCCGTGTGCTTCACGCTGATCTACAAGAATGTCGTAAAAGGCCTTTTCTTCAAAGGTGATACCAAACCGCTTGAACTCTTCGCGATCTTTTCGGAGGCGCCGGAAGAGGTCCAACACTTCCCCCGTTAGCTCATTGAGCTTCTGATTCACCACTTTCTGAATGGCCTTCACCGTCTGAGACGCCACCTCGTTCGTAAATATCAACTTGTCGCGCGTGTTGTACTCGTCGATAACCTTCTGCAAGCGCTCATCAAAGCGCTGCGCTTTAAGCTGGTTGGTTTTGCCGTACTCACGAATTGCCTTCTTGAGCGACTTGACGAGCAACTGAAACTTCGTATGCGGAAGCTTCACCTTCTCAATTTCTTCCGTGAACTTTTCAGAGAAAAGCTCTTCCTCGCCTTCGGCATTGAGCACCGTCTCGATGCCCGTACATTGCAGCGCCTCGGATACCATATTCTCGACAACACGATTCATGGTTTCGACACTGTGCCGTGTATTCGTCGTCTTGCCGTTAATTTCCTGAACAGCCATGAAGAATTGCGCCCAAGTCGTTTCTTCTTTACTGAGACGGCCGGCAGGCTGCAAGATGCCGTATGCGGATTTGAGCCGTCTAACGTGCCCTTTGAAAATCGTTGAAAAGCTCGTTTTAGGGTCATCGGGCAACGGGAGTTGCGAAAGCACGAACTCCGCCGCGCGCTGCAGAGCCAAAAGACGAGGCAATGGGCCGCCCGTAAAGAAGTCCGACGCGTCGAAGTCCTTTGTTAACTCCTTGAGGATTTGTAATTCGTTCGCAAAAACCATGTATGTGACTTCGGTATCGGGCGGCGGCTCTTCATCACCCCCGTACTTCTTCAAAGCTTCCTGCATGTTCTTGCGAATACCGATGTAATCGACAATGAGCCCGTATTCCTTTCCCGGATACTTTCTGTTGACGCGCGAAATCGTCTGAATGAGCGTGTGGCGCTGCAGAGGCTTGTCGTTATAAAGGACTGCCAAACACGGAACGTCAAAGCCCGTGATCCACATATCGACAACAATGGCGATACGGAAATTGGACTGCGGCTTCTTAAACTCGCGGTCAAGCATCTGACGATGCGACTTGTCCCCCAGTAGCTCGAACATGTCCTTTGGATCATTGCTACCGCGTGTCGCCACCATGTTCACCATTGGGAGACTTTGATAGCTTTCGAGCTCCGCTTGCTTTTCAGGCGTATCGAAGATCGATTCATCCGCGACTCGCTTCGGCTTAAACCATTCAGGGCGAATGGCTTTGAGCTTCTCGTGAAGGCGGTAAGCAATCGGGCGCGTTGACGACACAATCATTGCCTTCGAAACCGTCCCGACATGCTCAGCCACATAGCTTTCGTAGTGCACAACGATGTCCGCAGCCATGCGCTCCAATCGATCGTCATCCCCCAAGATCACTTCGAGCTTGCTCATCGCACGTCGACTGCGGTCAACCTTCTCTGCATCCGCGCCTTCTTCTTCGCATTGCGCGTAATAGGCCTCAATCTCCTGCGCCTTTTCAGTGTCCAGCACAATCCGAGCTAGCCGTGCCTCATATCTGAGCGGCACCGTAATACCGTCGGCAACAGCCTGCTTCATCGTGTACTTGTCAACAACGGGACCGAAGACATGCACGGTCTCTTCAATGGGTGTTCCGGTGAAACCGACGAATGTCGCGTTCGGAAGCGCATCATGTAGGTACTGAGCAAAACCGAACTTCACGAATGCTCCGGCCTTGCCGTCTTCACTGCCGTCTTTGATTTGGAGCTTTTCTCCGAGATTGAGCTGAGTACGGTGCGCCTCATCGCTAAAACAGATAATGTTGCCTCGCTCGGAAAGGAGCCCCGTCGTCTCGCAGAATTTCTGAACCGTCGTAACGAATATGCCGCCCGACTGTCGAGCAAGAAGCTCCGTTTTCAAGTCTTCTCGGCTATCAAAAGAACGAATGGAATCGTCGCCGAGAAAATCTGTTGAAGACTCAAAAAGCTTGCCCGACTGCGTTTCCAAATCTTCTCTGTCGACGATGATGAGAATCGTCGGCGAGAGCACCGTACGCTTGATAATGCGCCGAGCGAGGAAAAGCATGGTGAAGGTTTTGCCGCAGCCAGTGGCGCCGAAATAGATTCCGCCCTTTCCGTCGCCGCCGTGCTCACGTAGGTGCCCAAGAATGCTGTCGTAGAGCTTTTTCACTGCAAAGAACTGCGGATATCGACAGACAATCTCTGTCTCACGCTGTTGCCCTTCCTGAACGTCGGGAAAATACACAAAGTCCCTAACGATCTCAAGAAAACGCTCAGGCGCAAAGGCACCCTTGACAAGCGTTTGCATCTCGCCGAGCCCAGCTGCTGCGTCCTCCTCGTTCTCGACTTTTTTCCACGCGTAGTAATGCTCGAAAGGCGCATAGGTTGTGCCGAGTCTTGTAGAGCCTCCGTCACTAATAGCTGACAACACGCAAAACTTCATGAGCGACGGAATATCGCGCTTGTAGCGGATATGAATTTGTTCCCACGCATCAAAGATAGACACCTGTCGCTGGGCAGGATTCTTAAGCTCAATGATGCAAAGTGGAATTCCGTTCACGAAAAGCAAAATGTCAGGACGCCTTTCGACCCCAAGTTCTCGAATCGTGAGCTGGTTGACTGCACGGAAGATATTCGCATGCGGATTCTCAAAATCGATGTAATCCACATGTTGATTCGGCAAGGAGAGATCATCACGCGAAAAAACAAAGCCGTTCACACAAAGCGAAGCCGTCGCACGAAGCGCTAAATAGTCCGTGGCGGCACCCGAATTACTCAGATTAAAGATAATCCGCTCCAATTCTTCGGGGGTGAAATCCGGAAATCGTTGCTGAAGGTATGAACGTAGATCGTCAAGAATTAAGGCATCAGAATATTTGCGATACAGCTCATCGCCTCCGGATTGCGTCCATCCCAAAGACACAAGCAAATCCAGCATGGCAGCCTCATATTCGGATTCGCAGTAACCGACTTCCATGAATACTCCTCAACACTACTCTCCGTCCGAGCGTAATAGAGTAGGGGGTTTTTGTGGTTTTTCACTTCGGAAATTATAAATTTGTGTTAGCGCAAAAAGGGATATGGACAGTTATGACTTGAGGATCATCTCAGCTCTTGCGATCCTTTGCCTTCAAAAATCAAAATCGCCGCCCTGAAAACCATCAGAAGCACGATCAACATCAATGCCTCGGGTTCCTTCTGCAGCCCTGATCCTCCCTCGAAGCACAGTGTCTCCTTCACGATTAAGAAACTGGCGCAAGAAGCTTTTTTAGTAATTGGCAGGGCGGGGAAGAAAACAATAATCCCTGTTCGCCGACTTCTTTACAAGCGTGAAGCGCTTCGCCGCGTTTCGCCATACGCAACGCAGTCAGGAAAGAAGTCAGGAGAGCTTTGGCTCACCGAAAAGGAGAAATCTGCCGTTTTGTCACTCCTTTTGAACTACGACAGAACGCTGACAAGTGCGGGGGTTTTAGTGTTTTTGAGGTTTTTAACACCAGGGACAAAAAATTTGTCACTAAGGTAAGATATGCGCATGGCGCGAAGCTCTGCGCAGAGATGAACCAGAGGCAGCGGCTAGGTGAAATTCTTATGATGGATAAGATGATGGATAAATATTTTATAACCCGAAATATCACCTGATTTTACGCGGAACTTTTGTTCCCGCCACCCCACCAGGAATACGTCCCGGGTTGTCCATGACAACTCGGGTTTTTTATTTCCTTTCAAAGATTTAGCCCTGAAATTCGTCCATGGTCGTCCACCTCCGCCAACCTCAATACCGATGGGGCACCGCCCTCCCAAAATTTGCTTGCAGACATTTGCATGTGGTCATCGTTAGCTCTCCAAGAATTCTGAACACCGTACAATGAGGACTTCGAAAATTTCTTCGGTTAACTCCAAAAACAACAGGAGCACTCATAACTTTTGATGTTAATGGACTCCTGATTCCAAACCCAAAAGAAACTTCTTTGCCTCAAAACCTCCGCCGTAGCCCGTGAGGCTGCCGTCAGCACCCACAATCCTGTGGCAGGGAACGATGATGGAAAACGGGTTTTCGCCGACCGCAACGCCCACGGCCCGCACGGCCTTTGGGCGCCCTATGCGGCGCGCAAGTTCCCCGTAACTCACCGTCTCGCCGTACCCGATCTTCTGAAGCGCCTGCCAGACACTTTTCTGAAAGTCGGTTCCGGCAAAGGCCAGCGGCAGGTCAAACGTTCGGCGTTTACCTTCAAAGTACTCAGCGAGTTCCTTTTGAGCCTCCTCAATCACAGGGCTTGTCCCTTCAACGAAAGGCCCCTTAAAGTACCGCTCAAGGCGCTTTTGCACGCTCGCACAGTGCCATCCGCCCCGCCAGTCACTCATCACAAGGTTTCCCTCGCAGGAGCCGATTAAAAGCACGCCGCAGGGCACCTGAAATTCTTTGACATAAACAGTCATTACCGGCTCCTTTGCATCTGCACTGCTGCATCATGCCCGGCTTCTTTGGGTAAAAACAGTGCAACAGCGCCCAAAAGCGGCGTGAACGACGCAATGACAAACACCGTTTTCAGATCCGTCACGTCGGCAAGCCACCCAAAAGCGG
>ERZ780198.2002-NODE-2002-length-16839-cov-31.877026_pt1 | contig 16839 bp, 10 predicted proteins | sample MGYA00510979_ERZ780198 | MGnify/ENA primary metagenome ERZ780198 (study PRJEB29588, sample SAMEA2158039) | human gut metagenome | biome: human gut; feature: human-associated habitat; material: faeces | place: Denmark | collected 2008/2010 ...
TGTTAGCAGGATAAACACAACTATTCATATGTATCTGACCGTGAGGTCGGGAACAAGCCCGTTGGGTGACGTTCCCGGCGGGCTTTCACAGATAAGAAAGCGAGGTTAGAGACAATGGGTTTATTTACGGACGGATTTAAGCTCTTGAAAAAGGCAAGTGAGCCTTTGTATAAGACACCGAAATCCATTCAGGAAACCATAGAAATTATGGCGGTGGCTGAAAACGGTATTTTTGAAGTAAGCAGGAATAAGTATTCCAAGTGTTACCGCTTTCAGGACATCAATTACACAACGGCAACGGAGGATGAGCAGATCGGCATTTTTGAAAGATACTGCAAATTCTTAAATTCGCTGGACTGTAATTATAAGATTACGATTAACAATAAGAACAAAAATATGGAGGATCTCCGTGATAAGGTTCTTATTACAGAAAAAAACGATGGCTTCAATAATTACCGAAGAATCTACAATGACATTATTGAGGAGAAGATTATTGAGGGCAGACAGGGGATTGAACAGGAAAGATACCTGACGATCACGATTGAGAGAAAGAACTTTGAGGAGGCAAAGGCACAGTTTGCCACACTTGAGGCAACAATACACAAGGCTTTCATTGAACTGGGGGCGGAGATTGTGCCGCTTAACGGCAATGAAAGGCTGAAAGTGCTCTATGACTATTACCATCTTGGCGATGAGGGCAGTTTTGATTTTGATATCAAAAAGGCAAAGAAGGTCGGAGCAGATTTTAAGAATGATTTATGTAATGGTATGGTGAAATATTTCCCAGACCATTTTGAGGACGAGAGTAAATACTGCAAGGCACTTTTCATTAAGAAGTATCCCAGCAGTTTATCTGACAGATTTATCAATGAGATTACTTCCCTTCCGGTACACTCCATTACCAGTATTGATGTAGTGCCTGTGCCAAAGGATTTGACCACAAAGGTGCTTCAGAAGAAATATCTTGGTATTGAATCGGATATTATCAAGCAGCAGAGAGTCCGTAATAAGAACAATGACTTCTCCACAGAAATCTCTTATGCAAAGAGAACGGAGAAAAAAGAGATTGAGGCAATTATGGATGATGTCCGTGAGAATGACCAGTGTCTTTTCTTTGTAGGAGTTACCATTATCCTTATGGCAGAAAGTAAGAAGGAGCTTGAGAGTGTCTGCGAAACAGTAGAAACAATCGGAAAACGTAACAGTTGTACGATTGATACACACTACTTAAAGCAGAGGGAAGCACTCAACACGGCACTTCCGATTGGTGTAAGACAGGTGGAAACAATGCGTACCCTTCTTACCCAGTCGCTTGCGGTGCTTATGCCGTTTAATGTGCAGGAACTGAATGACAGCACAGGTAATTATTACGGTATCAACCAGATCAGTAAGAATGTAAATATCGGTAACAGAAAGAAGCTCATCAACGGAAATGGCTTTGTATTCGGAGTGCCGGGTTCTGGCAAATCATTCTTCTGTAAGATGGAAATGGGTAGCGTATTTTTATCGGGGGATGATGAGATTATCGTCATTGATCCGATGAACGAATATTTTGATATTGCACAGACTTATGGCGGAACCGTGGTAAATATGTCCACATACACGGACAACTATGTAAATCCGCTTGAGATGGATGTGTGGAGTCTTGATCCGAATGATTCAAAGGGAATGATAAGGGAAAAAGGGGAATTTATGCTTGGTCTTTGTGAGCAGTGTATCGGGGACAGCTTAAATTCCAGACAGAAATCAATCATTGACCGCTGCGTGAGAAAGATGTATATCGACATTGCAAGGGGCAGGGAAAAGTATATTCCGGTAATGAGTGACTTCTACGATATCCTTATGGAACAGCCGGAGGACGAAGCAAAGGATATCGCATTGTCTTTGGAACTTTTTGTAAATGGTTCCCTCAATATCTTTAACCACCAGACAAATGTTGATGTAGATAACCGATTCACGGTATATGGTATCAGGGACTTAGGCACGGAGCTTAGTCCTATCACAATGCTTGTTATGATGGAGTCTATTCAAAACAGAATTGTAGAAAACGGGCAGAAGGGCAAGGCAACCTGGCTCTATATTGATGAGTTCCATGTCCTGCTTAATTCGGAGTATTCTGCAAAATATTTACAGCAGCTCTGGAAGAAGGTGAGGAAACAAGGTGGACTGTGCACGGGTATCACCCAGAACGTCGTGGACCTTTTACAGAACTACACCGCCACTACAATGCTTGCAAACTCTGAGTTTGTTGCACTCTTAAAGCAGGCGAATACAGACAGTTCCAAGATGGCAGAGGTTATCGGTGTATCAGAGGCACAGCTTCGTTTCGTAACCAATACTGCATCGGGAATGGGACTTATCAAGTGTGGTTCCGTGGTAATTCCGTTTGATAACCAGATCAGCAAGGACACTGACCTTTACAGACTGTATAACACCAATATCCACGAAAAGATTGCGGAGCAGAAGAAAAGGGAGGCAAAATTTGCTGATTAGAATTGCAATGTATCAGCCATTTGGACTAAGTTCCGGATGGCTACTTTTTTACCTTTTTTAAGGATACAGAAAGAAGGTGGGAACATTGAAGATAAAAAAAGTGGATGACAAGCCTATGGTCATTCACACTAAGAAAAAAGCTAAGATTCATATGCATGAACCGAAGAAGGCTAAAATTAAGGGCAGTAACATTTACACCGTACAGCGTGGTCCGAAAATTGCCAGTGCAAAGATAAATGATACAGGTAAAAAGAAGTCTTATCGTAAGAGTACCATTCATCAGGCAGAGAAGAAAGAAAAGGAACCTTCAAAATTTAAGAGAAATATACGGGAGTCCAATACTTCTATCAAGACGAAGAATACCAATCTTCATATAGCAGGAAGAACGGGAGCACTTGCGGCTGGAGCAGTTACAGAGCAGGTGGAAGGCGGGCAGGAAGTGTCACAGGCAGCTTATCTTGCATATGAAGTAAGCCGTCCGGTTACGGGAACTGCTTCAAGGGGAGCGTCACTTTTCAGAAAGAAAGCGGCAGCCGAAGCAAAGAGGCGTATCAAGAAGGTAGAAACAGGAAAGAAACTGGCAAAAAAGATGGGAAAGAAAGCTGCCAGTGATACGGCAAAAAAGGTTGCCGGTGACACGACAAAGACAGCAGCGAAAGAAACTGCTAAGAACACTGCAAAAGAAACTGCCAAAACTACGGCAAAAGCGGCAACCACAGCGGCAGGTACAGCGGTTGCACCGGGAGCAGGTACAGCAGTCGGCATGGCGGCAGGCTATGCCACAGGTGTATCTATCGAGGCGAAGGATGTGAAAGCAGCGAACCGTAGCAGAAAGATTAAATTTTTTCTGGATAAGATGAAAGAACAGGAAAATCAGACGGACAGTGTTGTAAAACTGGTAAAAGATCTGATTGTAAAAAAGGCAGTTCTCTGGATAAAGGCGGCAGCTCCGATTATCGGACTTGTACTTTTTCTGTTGGTTCTTTTAGTGGTAATCGTTGCAGTTCCGGTTATTGCTGTGATAGCGATTCTTTATAATTCACCATTTGCCTTATTTTTACCGCCGCTGGAGTCAGGAGATACAGTGCAGACAGTTACAAGTGCTTATGTGTCTGAATTTAACCGTGATGTGAATACCAAAGTGAATGAACATACCGGATATGACTTTGGCGAACTGGTGTATGTAGATTATGAGGGAATGGATGAAAATCCAAGTAACTACTACGACATTATGGCGGTCTACATGGTCAAGTATGGTGTAGGCGATACTGCAACAATTATGAATGATATATCAAAGGGGTGGTTGCAGACTGTAGTAAATGATATGTGTTCTTATACTACAAGTAGTGGAACAAAAGATGTGGAGGAAACAGACGCAGATGGCAATGTAACAACTGTTACGAAGTCGGTACTGTATGTAAATGTTACGCTCAAATCATACAGAGATATGATTTCCGTTTATGGATTTAATTCTGATCAGATAGAAATGCTTGAGCAGATCATGAGTCCTGAGTTTATGGGACAGCTTGGATATGCCGGAAGTGGAAGCGGTGGAGGCGGTGGAAGCCCCGGAGTAAGTTCCATGACAGAGGATGAAATAAATGCAATCCTCAGTGGTATTACAGATAGCAGGCAGAAAGCAGTCTGCTCTTATGCCCTTCACAGAGTGGGTTATCCTTACAGTCAGGAATTAAGAGATAGTGGCAATTATTATGATTGCAGTTCACTTGCGTATTATTCATGGAAGGATGCAGGTGTGAATATCAGTCATGGAGGAGCAACTACAGCAGCGGCAGAAGCACAGGGACTTGATGAAGCAGGAAAGACCGTATCTTATGATGAAATGCAGCCTGGTGATCTTATCTTTTACAGTTTCACAAACAACGGAAGATATAAGAATATCAGCCATGTGGCAGTATATGTCGGCAATGGCAAGGTGGTAGAAGCCCTGAATGAAAGAGTTGGCGTAGTTTACCGTGATGTGGCAAGTGTCGGAAAGATTGTAGTAATTGGCAGACCATAGAAAATTGGCAGAGAGGGCGAAAGTCCTCTCTGGGACAGGAGGTAAGAATGGATTTAAAGGATATGATTCTTGTAATGGAGAATTATAAGGGAACAGAAAGAAATATGCTTATGACTTTGGAAGATTATAAGAAGTTCGTTGCCATTGATGATATGTCAGAGCTTGCAGATCAGATGCTGCTTCTTGGAAGAACGCTTGCGGAAGGTTTTACAGAGTATTACAGGGCAGCAAATGTTACAGTTTTTGCAAAATTCTGTAGAGATGATGTGGAACTGGGACGCTTTTTGCAAGGATATTATAATGATTCAAAGAAATTTTACTTTGATAAGGCAACAAGTTCCCCAGAGTGTATTACAAAGATGGATGAGATTGGAATGACGGATAGAGGCTGGATAGATGACTTTATCCTGCATTATGAAAAATGCGACAGGACATTTGAAAGAGGGCAGACATTTCATAATTTTAATGACCACGATTATATGGTACTTGAAGCATTATCTCCACGCAATCTTGTGGTAATGGATATGAAAAGCGGCTCTCTCACGATTGCTCTTGGAGCAACAGAGTATAAGCGATATCCGAAAGACGAGGAGCCAACTAAGGATAACACAACGATCGGGGTATCGTGGGAGCACGGGATTTATCTTGGGTCCACACTTTCGCAGACCAACTTTAAGGCATATAAAAGAGAATACGGGACACCTGAAAAGATAAAAGATGTTTATGATTACAGGGCGAAACTCAAGCAGAAGTTTTATTTTTATCAGGATTTGTCAAAGGATGATGATATTCCAAAAAATATGCAGAATGATTTCCTGCACCAGATGTATAAGGAATTTGGAACGATAGAGGAGGAATATTTTTATGACAGGCTTGAAGATGGAAAGTATGATGAAGGTTTTAAGGAAAGACAGGTAAAAGAAAAAAAGAGCCGATGAGGAAAAATGGAATTGGAGGCTGATATCGAATGGAAAAAGAATTTGATATTGAGATAAAAGAAGTTCTCTCAAGGGTAGAGACAGTAAAGGCAGAGTCACTTGACGATGCCATAAACAAGGCAATGGATATGTATTATTCAGAACAGATAGTCCTTGATGCGGAGGATATGAAGGGAGTTGATTTTTCGCCATACAGCGAAGAACAGCTCCCTTCTTCATTAAAGGAAAATGGAGGAAAGACACGATGAAAAATGAGCAGACAGCAGTTATTAAGGATATGGAATTTTTATTAAACGAACTTCATAAGGAATGGGAAAGACCGGGAGAGGTAAAATCGTCTGTCAGTATTCCATATGAGAAAGTTGAGGAAATCAGCAGAAAGCTGAATGTGATTGTCTATGAGACACAGCAGTCGGCTGACAGCGACGGACTTGCCTTTAAGCAGAGCATAGCCAAGTCAAAGCAGTGTTATGTGCTTCTCAGGATTATGCGAAAGATTGTAAAAGGAAAGGGCAAATGTGATAGACAGGTGGTTGATGCAGAATTTGTGATTGAGCTTGACGGGGAGGAGTCAAAGCTCTTTAAGGAAATGTTTGCAGAATTACTGAAGTAAAAGGAGGGTGACACATGAGTGTTGATATGAAGGTCAAAGCGATATATGATTCAGAAATCAGCAACATCACCCGTTCTGAAAAGAACTGGAAAGATGTATTAAAAGTTGCTGGTCAGTTATATCGCTATGAATTTGATAATATCGTTATGGTAACAGCTCAGAGATCACCGGAGAAAAGTACCCTTATGGCAGATTATGACACTTGGAAGAAAGTGGGAAGATATGTAAAGCGTGGAGCAAAGGGCTGTGCTATCTTCCCCTCAAGGGCACTTAATCCCCGTATGAGATATATTTTCGATATCAGTGATACAGGCGGAAAGAATGTGAAGCTGACTTGGGATCTGGAGGGGGAAAACCTGAAAAGTTATGCAGACTTTCTGGTATCGGAAGGACAGATGGAGCGGTATAAAAGCGATGACAGGGAATCACTAAAAAATACGCTAAAACAGTTTACAGGAACAAATGTTTGGAATATAATAAAAGAGGAGTTCGGGGATAGAATGTCCGAACTAATGCAGCTATCAGGTAGTGTGATAAAGGAATTCAACGAAAAACGCAAGGGCTTACAGCAGGATAGCGATATGGAGCAGTTAGTATATTCCAGTGTTATGTATGCTGTAGGGACGAGATGTGGATTTGACTTATCTGTGCAAGAACAGGATTTCAGTCAGATTGTAAATATCAAAGATGAGGAGATAGTTTACCGTCTTGGTTCCCTTGTATGCGATGTCTCCTGTAGTGTTCTTAGAGAATTTAGTAGGAATTTACAAACGATTGAGAGCGAAAGGAGAATATCATATGTTAGAAGCAATGACTTACAAGGAAGTGGACGGACTGCTGTATCCGGAGCTGACAATGCCGGACGAGACAGAGGATTTAACGAAGCTGGGCAGATACGGGAGAATGGCAATGAAGTATCTTCTGGAGAACGAACCGGCAAGGTACAAGACACTGATGAGATTTGGGAAGATGTACGAGAAGATGTCGGCAGTAGAGGAGGAAGCAAACCAGCTTTACGACCAGTTGGAGGAACAGTATCTAATGAAGCACAAGCCACAGAATCCGTCATCGACAATGGAGATGTGGAAGATAAGAGAGCAGGCGAAGATGCAGGCAGAGGAAGTGGTACTGAATCAGATAGTGATGCGATTCCACTAGAATCAGATGATACAGAACTGAATAGGGAACTTGATGAAATCAATTCATTGGGTGTCAGTAAGGAAGCCGAATATACACAGGCTTCCTTTTTTTTCGACCAAAACGGGCAGGCAAGTTTTGGTGTGAAGCAGCCGGAGAAAACCAGACACAATGAATTTATGCGTCAGTTCGAGGAGGATAAAAAGGCTGCCCTTGCCAGAAAATATAATTACCTTAATCCAAAGAAAGCAGAGAGTGTACCAAGTGAGTATGTAAAAGAGATACTTATGAAAGGAACTGGCTTTGTCGGTGGAAAAGGCAGGGTGTGTGAAATCTATCAGACAGAGATAGACGCAGGAACCAGAGCAAAGCGTATCAAGGCAGAATATGGTCAGGGTGGTGCAAGCTGGCCGCTTGACGGTCTGGGCTTGCACGGGTATGACACATTTCACGGTTCGGGACTTCGTATCCAATGGAAAGATCAAGATGGAGAAGTAGAAGGATATGTTTCGTGGAAGAATGTCGAAAAGGAAATCGGTGTACTTATCCTTACCGGAGAATACCAGTCGGAGACACCTCGTATTGATGAGCTTGCAATGGACGGACTTCGTGAAGATGATGAAGTCATTGACGCAGAGTACCGTGAAGTTGATACGCAGGAGGAAAAATCAGAAATTGATGATTATGCTATTCCTGATGAGCCTGACAGTTATGCTGTAAACAGAAAGGCGGCTGAGTTACGGTATATCAAGCCGATTGATTATGCTGACCGTGTAGCTGCAATGGATAAAGATTTAAGAGATGCCATTGAGATACTTGTGTCAGAATGTAGCTGTTACACACCATTCCGTGCTTTCCTTATGGATGTGGTGCAATCGGATTTTGCATTTATGCCGAATAAGCTGGAACTGATCTGTGAGATAGCGATGGGAAATGTTCAGGGTGAGAGAAAGGCATATTGCAATAATCAGTATGGACTCACAGAATACACTTTAAGCAGTGCAGATGTGAAAGTAAGCTACAAAAACAGAAATGGAGAGAGGGCAGGGGATACCGTATCATGGCGTGAGGTATATGAAATCTTATCCTATATGGTAAAACAGCCATTTTACTGTGGAGAGGACCAGAAGGCAATCTATCAGACCATAAAAAATAAGATTGACAGGGAAAAGATGAATCCTGTTTACCGCAAGTTCTTTGATATTGAGGACAGTGTGAGAGAAAGCCGTCTTAAAACCAGAGAACGGGCGATTGCATATGGCTTGAATACCAAGATTGACACGGATGGTCGTATAATTTCTGATGAGGATAAGAATGTATCGGCAGATATTCCACAGAAGGATACCGAACCACAGGAGGCTGCCCCTGAAACACCTGCACAGGAAGTATTACCGCCAGCGGAAGGTCTGCGTGGAAAAGAAAAAACACAAGACCAGACAAAACTCAATTTCCATTATAACCTGTGGGAAACAGAAAAGGGCGGTGTAAAGACCAGATACCAGTGGAACATTGATGCAATCTGTACACTAAAGCAGATTGAAGCAGAAAACAGACTTGCAACACAGGAGGAGCAGACGGTTTTATCAAAGTTTGTCGGCTGGGGCGGGTTGTCACAGGCATTTGATGAGAATAATGCAGGGTGGACCAGAGAATATGCAGAACTGAAAGAACTTCTTTCCGATGAGGAATACAGTGCCGCAAGAGCAACCGTAAATAATGCCTTTTATACTTCACCTGAGATTGCAATGTGTATTAACTCAGCACTTGTGCAGTTTGGCTTTAAAGGCGGCAATGTCTTGGAGCCTTCTATGGGTATCGGCAATTTCTTCGGAAGTATGCCAGCACCAATGCAGCAAAGTAAGCTGTATGGAGTGGAGCTGGACAGCATATCAGGAAGGATTGCAAAACAGCTTTACCAGAATGCCAATATCAGTATTACGGGATTTGAAAACACCACATATCCGGATAACTTTTTTGATGTTGTTATGGGAAATGTGCCATTTGGAGATTATAAGATATTCGATCCAAAGTACAACAAGTATAACTTCCGTATTCACGATTATTTTCTGGCAAAAGCACTCGATCAGGCAAGACCGGGCGGCATGGTTGCAGTGATTACCACAAAGGGAACACTGGATAAGAGCAATCCGACTATACGAAAGTATCTGGCTGAGAGGGCAGAACTTGTGGGAGCAATCCGACTTCCGAATACTGCATTTAAGGATAATGCAGGAACTGAGGTGACTGCGGACATTCTTTTTTTACAGAAAAGAGAGCGAAAAATTGATATAGAGCCTGACTGGGTACATCTTGGTGTCACAGGTGATGGCATAGCAGTCAATTCCTATTTTGCAGAGCACCCGGAGATGATGCTTGGTACAATGCAGTATGACACAAGGATGTTCGGACAGGACAGCAGATATACCGTCTGTGTGAATAATGATGAGAACTTCAATCTGTATGAAGCACTCAATAAGGCAATCTGTAACATCAGAGCACAGATGACAGATTTTGAGAGACTGGCAGATAATGAGGAACAGACAGAGGAAGTCATTCCCGCTGATCCGGATGTCAGAAATTATACTTACACATTCTTTGAAGGAAAACTTTATTACAGGGAAAATTCAGAGATGGTAAGGCAGAAAGTATCACCGACAGCAGAGGAGCGTATCAAGAGCCTTGATGAAATCAGACAGATAACAAGAGAGCTGATTGATATCCAGATGGAGGGCTGTAGTGATGAGGAGCTTGCAGACAAACAGCAGCTTTTGAATGTAAAATATGATAAATTCGTTGGAAAGTATGGAGCAATCACTTCCAAAGCAAACCGTACAGCGTTCAGGGATGACAGCGATTATCCGCTTCTTTGCAGTCTTGAAGAAGTAAATGAGGACGGGGAGGTGAAGAAGGCTGATATGTTTTATAAGCAGACGATTAAGGCAAAGTCCGTGGTGGACAGGGTAGAAACTGCGGTAGAGGCTCTTAATGTATCGGTCAATGAGTTTGGATATGTAAATATCCCTTATATGCTCTCCATTTATGAAGCAGACAGGGATACTCTCATAAAGGAACTTGATGGAATTATATTTCTTAATCCTGACCGTTACAATGAAAATAACCCGGACGCAGGCTGGGAGACAGCAGACGAATATCTGTCGGGAAATGTAAGGGATAAGCTGCGTGTTGCAAAGGCAATGGCGGCGGATACCGATAATCCGCAGGCAGAAAGATTTGCCGCCAATGCCGCAGCCCTAGAGGAAGTTCAGCCGGAATGGATTGAAGCCTCGGATATTGATGTAAAGATTGGTACAACTTGGATTGAGCCGCTTGATTATGAGCAGTTTATCTATGAGCTGCTTAATACACCAAAGAGGGCAAGGGCAATCAGAACAGAGTATTATAATTCCGGTATTCAGGTACACTTGAATAAAATGAGTATGGAATGGTTCATTGAAAATAAAAGTATGGATAAACATTCCGTGGCTGCAACGAAAACTTATGGTACAAGCAGAATGGACGCTTATTCTATTTTTGAGGATACCCTGAACTTAAAAACAGTCACTGTCAGGGACAGGATTGATGACGGTGATGGCAAGTACCATTATGAAGTCAATAAGAATGAGACAATGCTTGCAAGGGAAAAGCAGAATATGATCAAGGAGAAGTTCAAGGAATGGCTGTTTGCAGAACCGGAACGCCGACAGAAGTATGTGGAATATTATAATGAAACCTTCAATAATATCCGCCTGCGTGAGTATGACGGAAGCCATTTGCAATTTCCAGGAATGAACCCTGAGATTGAATTAAAACCGCACCAGAAAAATGCGGTGGCACGAATCCTTATGGGAGGAAATACCCTGCTTGCCCACTGCGTCGGAGCCGGAAAGTCGTTTGAAATGATGGCTGCGTGTATGGAACAGAAAAGACTCGGACTTTCCAATAAGACAATTATGGTAGTGCCAAAGCCGCTTATCGGGCAGACGGCAAGTGAATTTTTAAGGCTTTACCCGTCAGCAAACATCTTGGTTGCAACGGAGCGTGATTTTGAAAAGAGCCGAAGAAAGCAGTTTGTGTCAAGGATTGCGACAGGCGATTATGACTGCATCATTATGTCGCACTCGCAATTTGAAAAAATTCCAATTTCGGCAGAGAGAAAGGAGCGAATGCTTAATGAACAGATAAATGAGATCACCTATGCGATTGATGATATGAAGGAGCGGAACGGGGAACGCTGGACCGTAAAGCAGATGGAAAGCCAGAAGAAAAAGCTGGAGGAACAGCTTAAATCCCTGACCGATGAGAGCAGGAAAGATGACCTCATTACCTTTGAGGAGCTGGGTGTTGACTCTATTATGGTAGACGAAGCACACAATTTTAAGAACCTCGCCACATTTTCAAAGATGAATAATGTGTCGGGAATCAGCAGTAGTGGGGCTAAAAAGTCAACGGATATGCAGCTTAAATGCCAGTATTTATCAGAGATAAATGATGGCAGGGGAATTGTATTTGCAACAGGTACACCGATAAGCAACACAATGTGTGAGATGTATGTTATGCAGCTTTATTTGCAGAAATCGGCACTTGAGGAGATGGGAATTCATCATTTCGACTCGTGGGCGGCTAACTTTGGAGAAGTAACAACGGCACTGGAGCTTACGGTTGAGGGCAGTGGTTTCCGTTTCAAGAGCAGGTTCAATAAGTTTACCAATCTGCCGGAGCTTATGAACATCTTCCGTGAGGTTGCCGATGTGCAGACAGCGGATATGCTTGACCTTGATGTGCCAGCTCTGCGTGGCGGCAAGCCTATCATCGTGGAGTCGGAGCCGGACTGGTATGTGAAGCAGGTAATGGAAGAATTTGTTGTAAGGGCAGAAAGGATAAGGGGCGGGGGTGTTGATCCAAGTGTTGACAACTTCTTAAAGATTACGCACGAAGCAAGACTTCTTGGAACAGACGCAAGACTGATTGATAAGGACGCACCGAACAACCCGGACGGAAAGCTCAATAAGGTAGCGGAAAATGTCTGGAAAGAATATGTAAAAGGAAATGCTGATGGTCATATAGGCTGTCAGCTTATTTTTTCGGATATTGGAACACCGGGACCGGACAAGGACTTTACGATTTATGATTATCTGAAGGAGTCACTTATCCAATATGGTATCCCTGCGGAGGAGATAGCATTTATTCACGATGCAAAAACAGACGCACAGAGGGATGCACTCTTTAAGGAAATGAGGACAGGTAAGAAAAAAGTCCTTATCGGTTCGACAGATAAGTGCGGAACCGGAGTTAATGTACAGACACACCTTGTTGCAATGCACCATGTCGATTGCCCGTGGAAGCCTTCTTCCATTGAACAGAGGGAAGGCAGAGGTATCCGACAGGGAAATAAAAACGATGAGGTGGCAATCTACCGATATGTTACAAAACAAACCTTTGATGCATACAACTGGTCACTTGTGGAAAACAAGCAGCGTTTCATCAGTCAGGTTATGACAAGCAAGGCAGTGAGCCGAAGCTGTGAGGACATTGATGAGGCAACACTTTCTTATGCGGAGATTAAGGCGGTTGCGACAGGCAACCCTTTAATCAGGGAAAAGATGGAGGTTGACAATGATGTCCAGAGATTAAAGCTCTTAAAAGCGTCGTATGATAATCAGAGATACGGATTGCAGGATAATTTTATGATCAAATATCCAAAACTCATCAAAACTGCGACAGAAAAACTTGCCAATGTAAGGGAGGATATAAAGGCAAGGGATAAGGAATTGATTGATAACCCGGACTTTGCCATTACCATAGGCAATGCAACTTATACAGAGCGAGTGGATGGTGGAACCGTAATGCTTGAAGCAATCAGCAAATGTAAGACAGGCGAAACCACTCCAGTCGGTAAGTTCCACGGCTTTGAGCTTTTGGTGGAAAAGAATTTCCTCAGTATCAACTATATGGTGCTTCGTGGAAAGACGGAATACAAGGCAGAACTTTCCACAAGTCCGGTGGGAAGTATGGTAAAGCTGGAGAACCTGTTCAACGGACTTCATGAAAATGTTGATTTTCTGGAAAAGAAGATTGAACAGTACCAGAATGACCTTGAGGCTTCAAAGGCGGAGTATGATAAGCCGTTTGCATATAGTGCAGAACTGGAAGAAAAACTTGCAAGGCAGTATGAATTAAATGCCCAGCTTGACCTTGAGAACGCAAAGGCTATGGATGCAGATCTTGGCGGACCGGACGAAGAAAAGTCTGAGGACAGAATAGAAAATGCGGGTATTGTTGCAGAGGATAAGGGAATCTATATGCCAGACAGAAACAGGAAAAGATAGGAGTGAAACTCTATGAGCATAAGGAAAGTGGTCGCAGGACTACTGATTACAGCAGGGATTGCCATTATGGCAGTCTCTTTTTTCTGGTGTACAACCGGAGAGAGAAACACGAACCAGCTCATAAATGAATTTGAGCAGACATTGGAGGAGAAGCAGGATGAAAGGTCAGAGGTTGAGAAAGAGCAAACCACCGTTAGTAAAGAGGAGAAAGCCATTCTTAAAGAAGGCAGTATCATCGGCATTATTGAGATACCGGGAATAGATATCAGATACCCGGTAATGGAAGAAACCGGAAGTGAAATGCTGAATGCCGGGACAGGGAACAATGCGTTTTATTGTCAGGTGCAGATATAAGGAGGCGGCAGATGAATAAGAGATACCGACTGGGGGAGATAGAAGAAGCAGTATCGGAAATGGAGGAGCTGATCGACACTCAGGATGATATTGCAGAGATTGATGATGACTTTCAGATTGTCGTAAGCGGCTGGTCTGTGTATGTCGAAAGGCTGAATCTGACACTCAGACAGGGAGTTGCCTGTATCTGGGATACGGAGGCAGGATTATTTATGCCTGATTTTGATGTGACTATCGTGTATGAGGGAAACATCGAAACACAGGAATGGCTCTACTATGAGCAGGACGGAATGGTTGTTACACTTGGCAACTGGTTAAATGGCAGATTGTCTTGTGAACAGATAGAACAGCTTTGGTGTGAGCTTATCATACCAGAAAACAATGATAATTCAGAAGTATAAGAAAGAGAGGAACAGCGTATGAAGTATTCAATTAAGGTAAACGAGGTAAGAGCAAGAGATGGCAGCAATATCAAGGGTTTTGCGACCGTGGTATTTGGTGATTCATTCAAGATTACCAATATCGCAATCCTTGAAAATAAGGAAAAGGGAGAGCTTTTTGTATCAATGCCAAGATACCGTTCAAATGAGCGTGATGAGAAAAACAGCGTGATTTATAAGGATGTATGCAATCCTATCACGGCAGAGTTTCGTGAGGAACTCTATACTAATATCCTTGGGGCTTATGCAAAAATCAGGGAGCCGGAGAAAGCAGAAACACAGACACAGGGAAAAACTCAGGAAATGCCGGAGTTTTCCGTGACGGTAACACCTTATGAAAGGGAAGGCAGTAATATCAAGGGACTTGCCCGTATTTACTTTGAAAACAGCTTCATTGTAAATAATGTAAACATCCTTCAGGGCAAAGAGAAAATCTTTGTATCAATGCCTTCTTATAAAACAAAGCAGGTGGACGAGCACGGCAAACCGATTTATCAGGATGTCTGCTATCCGGTCACAAAGGATTTCAGGGAGAAGCTCTATAATGAGATTATTGCAGAATATGAGAAAGCAAAGGATAAGAGCAACGAAAAAGCAAGGGAGAATGCCGAACAGAACCACGGAAATCCCGACAGGGATAAAAAGGATACACCCTTTCGATAATTAAGGCTAAGGGGCGGCATATGCTGCCCTGTTTATAAGGAGGAAAAGCAGATGGAAGCAGAAAAGACACTTACTAATGAGGAGATCATAAGAGAACTTCTCGATTTATTAAAAAAGAATACTATGAAAGAACAGGCAAATGATGTATTTGAGATATGCACCTATGTGGATGGTCTGGAAAAAAAGATTGTGTCTATGACAGAAGAACTTACCAGTATGCAGGACCAGATCAAGAAAATGCAGGAAGATACCCTTATCAATAATGCAAAAAAAGCATTAACAGAAGCACAGGAGCGACTCAATGCCAGATGTGAGCAGATAAAGTCACAGGTATCTGAGATAAAAGTACAGGTAAAATCTACTGCCAAGAATATTGTTGATGAAACAAAGGCAAAGGGCAGGGCGGCACTTTACAGGGTGACAGAATTTGTAGGAATTAAGAAAAGACTTCTCAATGTCAGAACAGTGGTAAAAGATACGATTGTATCTACAGACAGGGATATTGCAAGGACAGCACTTCTTGCAAAGGGACTCCGAAAAGCCGGGCAGACCGTAAACAATGCGTTCCGTACCTTTGCAGATAAGCCGGAGGTGGATTATTCACAGAAAGAACAGAAACACCATCTCACAAAGGCTGTACTTGCCCCTATGAAAGCAGTGAGAAAACTGCTTGTATCAATGGAGATGCATCTGGACGCCTCGATTGATAAGCTGGATAATCTGGATATGACTGTGCAGTTTGATAAGGAAAAGCGTATGGAGCACACAAAGGATAAGGAACAGAAAGCACCGGATACAGAAAGAGAGGTCATCTACTCACCGATGGTAGCTGAACCACAGGAGTACAAGTATAATGCAGATGCTTTTGAGGCAAGAAAGACATCGGAAGCAAAGCAGGAAACGGTGGGGAAGGAGCTGCCAAAAGTCAGGGAAGATAAAGCCAGATAAGTTTAGGGGCGTGGGAGTAAAATCCTGCGTCCTTTTTATTTGTCTGAAACAGTTTATGATCTGGAGGATGTTTCAAGAAATAACCAGAATGGACTAAAAACAATAGATTTATTTGCTTTGTAAAAAATACCTTGATTGAACTTTAGGGTTGATTTATGGGTGATTCAAGGGGACCTCAATAGTTTTTTGAAATTCCCGTGTGAGGGGGAAAGTTGATTACAAACAGAATAAATTACAGCAGTGAAAGTGACGATACAAATGCAGGAAGAGCAGAAATGTTCTTCCTGTTTTTTAACAGAACTTCAGCAGCTGGCGGGGAAAGGAGACAGTATGGCAAAGTTCTTAAATTATGAGGACCGGCTGGAGATAGAAAGCGGACTAAAGGAGCACATGACTTTCACAGAGCTTGGAGAGAAACTGGGAAGGGACAGGACTACCATCACAAAGGAGATCAGGAACTATTCCATCGAACAGGACACCGGTTATGGAAGTTACCCGCATAATACCTGCAAGTACAGAAAAGCATGTAAGAGGAAAAAAGTATGTGGGACAAATGACTGCAGGCATCCACTGGTAGCTGTCTGTAAACAGTGTGAACTCATATGCAACCGTTACTGCGAGCATTATGAAGAAGAAATATGTACCCATCGCTTTAAACCGCCATATGTATGCAACGGATGCAGTGAAGTAAAGAAGTGTACGCTGACAAAAACTGTTTACGATGCTCTGGGAGCCCAGAGGCGGGCAACGGATAAGATATCGGAATCCCGAAGCGGGATCCTTGCTACGGAAGGGGAAATCGCCAGACTCAATGAAATCCTGGTGCCGTTGGTAAAACAGGGGCAGTCTATCCATCAGATCTACCTGACACATAAGGATGAACTGATGTGCAGTGAAAAGACCC
>ERZ780198.2009-NODE-2009-length-16808-cov-3.168268_pt1 | contig 16808 bp, 15 predicted proteins | sample MGYA00510979_ERZ780198 | MGnify/ENA primary metagenome ERZ780198 (study PRJEB29588, sample SAMEA2158039) | human gut metagenome | biome: human gut; feature: human-associated habitat; material: faeces | place: Denmark | collected 2008/2010 ...
TTTATTCTGCTTTCTATTTTGTTATTTTATAAAGTAACTTGCGTTACCACGTGGCGTTACAGCGTCACGACCAACGTATGGACCCCACCAAATAATACTACCGTCTGGGTTTATGTCAACATGGAAACTGTTACCTGACCCAGAAAGATGACCAACAAGACTTTGAGTAACAGAAGGGCAGTATGGACCAGCTACCCATGTTCCGCCCATCATTAAACCAGTCGCGGTAAGTGTTACCTCTCCGGCGAATTCGACAATTACTAAATCATTATTCTTTTTAGTAAATTTCAATATCAAACCATTTGTAGTCTGAACCGTCCACTTTTGAGTTGGAACATTGAGTGAGCCTTTAAGTGATATATCATTTACAGAAATATTGTTGCTATTGACACTATCAAAAATACTAGTCTGAACAATTGGTTCAATGCTTGTTACGCCAGTTCCTGAAGTCGTAACAATATCAAAACAAACTTTCAAAACGCCAGAACCGTTGTTTATATCAACACGATTACTATTATTTGCTGTTTCGGCTGACAAACTAACAGGATTAGCGGTTTTAGTTAAGTCAATATTTGCATGAATGTAATTAACTGAATTTCCTTTTAAAGCTACTATTTCGTTTAATAGTTCAAAATACCTCCCGCCTGCAATGATTGATGTATTAACATATTGAATGTTAAGAGCTGTATTTAACGGACTTGTCCAGTCTTTGCGCCTAATCGTTCCGTAGTCCATTCCTGTCAACATCATGTATAGTTTTCCGTCATTATTAGAACCGACTGGAAACTCTGTACCATTTGGACTGAAGAATGTGAAGTTTTTAATTGTCATTTTTGGCCTTTCTTGAAATTATCTTTGCTTTATCTAAAACTGGGTTATCAGTAATTGATAGCTCTAACAATCTAAATTTTCTACCGCCATAAGGATAACCACCAATTGATACAAATTGGCCGACTTCATACAAGAGCGTGGTTTCGATTCTAAGCGTGTTTTTGCTATTATAGTATACTTTACCTGATAAAAGTTCTAAGTGGTCTTTGCGTAGCTCTATGTAACCTTTGAAGCTATCTATTCTATATTTATCGCCATAAGTAGCTACATACTCATATAACATTTGGTTTGTCTCCACTTTCTACAAAAATAAGTCTATCATTAAACTCTGTTTTGACTCTATCTGCTATATATCCTGAATATAGTTTACCCTCGTACCAAATATCAACTAAGTCATTAACATATAAAGGCAAGAGCTCATTTTGATTAAAGATTAACCTTGTGACGATTGTAGAGGGAGAAATTTCAGCCTTAATAGTAGACATATCAGGAGGATTTCCGTGGTCATCTCTATCATAAAATAATGTTTTAGCTGTCCTTACATCTGGCAAGTCTGTTCCGTCTCCGCCATAAGTGCTATAATCTATGATATCGCCGTTGTTTTTGGCTGTATACATTTTAGGAGGGTCTGCGTAGTCATCTGTATTTGAACTTTTAACGAACACGACAGCAAAATTATAAGCTGAACGTTCTACTATTGTTTCCGTGTCCATTGCTACACTTTGTTTAATATCTACCCTTGTCGTGATTCTATTTCTATTCCAGCTCCTAGAAGCGAAGTTAATGAATAATAAGTTTCTAGGGTCTAATTCAGACGAAGCGTGTTGAATAGTTGTTGTCGGTTGAAATTGAACCTTAGAAAATATCCTTTTGGCTACGTCATGAGCTGATGAAGTTTCCGCTTTTCGGTTAATTGTAGCTTTCCCAGCGAAAATACTTGAATTAAAGAAATAACCATAACTCATTAAATTATTTTTATTAGGGTCAATTAGATAGTCAATGATAGCGGAGTTTGTCGTTTTAGTTATTGCGTTCGGAACATCTAGGCTTTCAATCATTGCCCAAAAATAGTTCTTTAACGTGACTTTATTGCTTTCATCTACGCTTGTCACAAGATAAACCATATCTAAGTTTAAGTTTCTTTTTTTACCTAGCTTCTCCTCAATTGGAACAACTTCAGGAAAAAGAATTTGAACAATATCGCCAACTTCTACCGAAACAGTCAATGTAGCCGATGAAGTGTAAAGATAACCGGTCTCCCACAATTCATAGTTAATAACTTGACATCTTGCCTTTGGTATTGGTAGACCTCTTTTGTCTTTTTTACCGTTAGGAAGAGTAAAATCAGATATATTATAATAATTAGGGTTAAAGTTATCATAAACATTAGCTTCTAACATTAAACGAAGTCCGCCTTTCTCTTGATTTTAAACTCTGCCTTAGTAAGGTTGATTAACTCCATTTGACCGTGTTCGATTATACGTGTTCTGTATCGCTCAAAGTCCATTACAGGGAATAAATTTAATGAAGTCGTTCCGTTCCAACCTTGGTAAATTTCATCATTTACATCTGTATTGATTAAAATGTAATCCTGGGCCTGTTCCGTCTTGAATACAATTGCAGTATATTCATTTCCAATATCATCTAAAAACCTAACTCCAGTAGGTGTTTTAGGAAGTTTTGGATATAATATCCCCATAAAACTAAACATTTCATCTTTTATATCCCAACGACTTAATCGTTCTATATCTGACTCTCCATAATAAGTGTAAGAAGTTCCTTTGACATATTTATAGTTTCCTGGTGCTGTTCCACCATAAATTTTAGACTTACCAGCAATAACTTTACCATTTTGTATTTTGTCAAAAGTTAAATTTTCGTAAGTGTACCACTTTGTAATTATATCAAAAGTTATCTTTTCGCTGAAAGTTCCGTTTTTGCCATAGCCCTCTGTTTTAGTGACCTCTGCTAAAGCTAAATCAGCATATACCTGAAAAATTTCTGTTTGATATTCAAGTGTAACGAATTTTTTGCTAAGAATATCATTCACGAAGTCTTTCATTAATTGATAGTTTTCTTCTAAACTTTCGCCAAACGTTTCTAGCTTAAACTCTATTTGAGGTTGATTGATTGAGCGTGTTCCCATTACTCCGATACCATTACTTTGCCAAATATTATTAGTTGATTGTAACCCCAAATTAGAGGGCTGGTAAAATCTAACTTTTCCATTTGTGACGTCCAAAACTTTGTCATCTGTTCCGTCTAAGTTGGTGTGTATTTTGTACTGTCTTACCATTAAGCCCTCCCTAGTTCAAATTCTCGTCTGATTGCTCGTGCTAAGTTAGAAACATCTTGACCAGCACCGCCTTGTACGTTGAACGTGTTATATGTTCTATTGTCGCTTGATACGCTGTTAGTGCTTAAACCGTAACCGCTAGAAGATAAATTAACATCTGTTAAGCCTACTACCATTGAACCTTTGAAAAGTTTGTGGGCTTTTTTTGAAACTCCATTAATTACGCCACTGATTCTATCTAAAGTCCCTGAAATGCCTCCTAGAGCATTATCAACTAAATCTTTAACTCCTCCAAATGCCTTAGCAAAGAAGTCATGAACTCCACTAAATGCACTTTTAATTGAATCCCATGCTCCTTTAGCAATATTTCCTAAAGCTCCAAGTGCGTCACTCACTGCTCTCTTAGCTGAATCGAATATACCACTAAACCATGAACCAACTGAACTAAATGCGTCTTTTATTGCGTTCCAAGCGTTACTAGCAATATTTCCTAAAGTCCCAAGCTTGTCACTAACTGCTCTCTTAGCTGAATCGAATACACCGCCAAACCATGAACCAGCTGAACTAAATACACCTGTTATTGCGTTCCAAGCGTTACTAGCAAAACCGCCTAAAGCACTAAATACACTTGATACAACACTTTTGACTGCATTGAATATTCTACTAAAGAACCCAGATACTCCACTCCATATTGATGAAACTACTCCCCAAGCACTAGAAGCAAAGCTACCAATTGCACTAAATGCTGTTGAAACTACTGACTTAACAACATTAAATATTCCGCTAAACCAAGCTGATAGGCCTTGCCATGCGTTAAGAACTAATTTATAAGCACCACGAATTACAGCCAAGATAAGTTGAAAAGCTAAGTTAATTATCGAACCAATTAAACCAAATAGAGATTGATAAAAACTAATTAAAGGCTGAAAAGTTTTAACGAACCAGTTATAAGCACCTGTCACTAAAGAAGCAATAGTTGTAAATACAGTTTTAACATAATTTACTATTCTGTTCCATAGCCCTGTGAAGAACCCTGTAACTCCTGCCCATGCTGTTTGAATACCAGCAACAACAGTTGTCCATAAGGTAGTAAAGAACCCTTTTATTACGCTCCAAATGTTTTGAATACCTTGTACAACTCCGCTGAACCAATCAACTAAGCCTTGCCAAATACCTTTTGCTCCGTCAACTGCTCCATTCCATATATCAGCAAACCATTGACCAATACCGCTAAAGAATGAAACTATACCGTCCCATGCACTCTTTAAGAAGTCTACGAAACTAGCCCAAGCCTTTTTCCCTGTTTCCGTTTGAGTGAAGAAGTAAACCAAACCAGCAATGACCGCAGCAATCGCAGATGCAATCAATACATAAGGATTAACAGCAGCGACAAGATTAAATGCTTTCATTATTCCTGTTCCTGCTTGAATTGCTGTTTTTAACTTTTTGAAAATACCAATAGCGGTAACTATTCCTTTTCCGATTTTAAAAGCCACGAACCCTGCTGTTAAGGCTACCAAAGACGACTTTAAGGTATCCATTGCGCCTTTGCTTTCACTAACTTTTTTCAAAAAATCAGCTATTTTTTTCGCAACTTCTGACAATTTTCCAGCTAATATAGCTATACTCTTCGCTACGTTTTTTACACTTGTTGCGTTTTTTGTTGTTTCTGTATTTACTCCAAGAAATGACTCGATAACATCCGCTATAATAGAAACTAAAGAGCCAAATATACTTTTTATGCTATCCCAAGCCTCTAAAAACGCTAAGGTCGTTCCGCTTTCTTGCATTTTTTGAAATAAGTCTTGAAAATACTTAATAACACTTGTTATAGTTTTACCAGCACCTTTACCCCACTCACCCATTTTATCAATTATAGCATTGATAACAGGAGTTAAAGCCTCAAGTGCAGGAAGTAAGGCTTGCGACATATCTTCATTAAAGCCAGCCCAAGTGTCCCTTATAGTTTTTGTAGAACTGCTTGAACCGTCTGCAGTTTCTTGCATAGCCTTATCTAGCATCTCCATTGAAACAGCACCAGCCGAAACAGCTTCATTAAATGAACCATATTGCTGTAACGAGGGGTTCATTTTCATTATAGTATCTTTTAAAGAAGCGCCAAGTGCAGTATTGTTATCAGTTAATTGTCCAATGTTTTCAGCAGTAACTTTACCAGAAGCCGACATTTGACCATAAGCCTGTGCGACACCTTTGAGGTCTTCCCCAGTACCACCAAATGCTTGGTTAGCCTTTACTAGTGCTTCTGTTTTACTAACTGCTGTTTTAGCACTATCTCCTAAACCAATGAACGTTGTTGAAAGTTTTAGAGTATCTTCACTATTTGCATTTGTATCTCTAGCGAGCTTCTGCATAGAATTGCTTACATAGTCAAACTCTTTACCGTTGCCTTTGAACTTCATTGTGTTCTTCAAGGCAATCATGGCTGTTTGGGTGTCCATTGCATCAGATACCCAGCCTCTTAAACCATTACCAACAGCACTGACAGCACTTGAACCGATTTGCCTGAATGCACCAATAGCAATCTCTCTAAGACCGCTAAAGCGTGACTTCATGCCCTCAATTCCGCTATTTACACCATTGGTGTCCATTTTAGCTTCAATGTTCCAAGAGCCTGAACTAATAGCACTCTCGACTTGCCTAATTTCGCCTTCTAGCTTATTAGCTTGTGTTTCTGCTGTGCCTAGGTCTCTGGTAAGTTGTAGCCATTTCTTTTGACCTTCTGACGTCCCTTTGTCTACACTAGAAAGTTCTTGTTTTAATTTTGTTGCTTTGTCACGTGATAAGCCCAATTGCGTTTGTAAGTTCTTTTGCAATTGCGCCATTTTATCGGTATTTGTTGGGTCAAGTTTTAGAGCTTCACGTAAGTTTTTAGCTTCTCCTCTAAGCCCTGACATTGCGGTATTAACGCCTTTAAGTGAGTTCTCGAATTTCGTTGTATTACCGTATATCTCGACCTCAAATGTTGCATTACTTGCCATTACATACCCTTTCTTTTACGCCTTTTCTCTTTTTCTTTTTCCTCTTTCTTCTTCTCTGCAATAAGTTCAATTATTTTATAAACAAGTTCTAGTTCCATTTCCATGAACTGTGTTATATCAATTTCGTTATTGCCTAAAACAGTCAAAAGTTCTAAGGTTTTATTTTCCTTTACAGTATCTTTCTTTTTCTTAATCAATGAACTAGAAGAAAAGAAGACCATTTCGTCTTCCGTTTCCTCTTTTTCTTTAATAAAAAACTTTGAAAGAAATGTTATCATGTCTGATCCCCCTGTGTCCGATCTCATACAATGCCTGTTTCCAAACACTTCCATTTAAAATCTATGCATTTTTGATTGCTATCTGATTTTTCCGATGTCCTGCAGCGGCCAGTAAATGACCTCTCCTTTACCGAGGATTTTATCGATACTTACATATTTGTTATCCCAGTAACGCGCGTCCCAGGAGTCATTCCGGTTATCCCCTAATACCAGATAACAGTCATCCGGTACTTCAAATAAATATGGTCCTGTTGCCACCGTCCATTCTTCCTTCAAATAATCTTCCTCCAGCGGCGTTTCACTTCCATCAATATAAATCTTTCCATCGTCAATGCGGACTTCCTCCCCCGGCAGTCCGATCACTCTTTTTACATAAAGTTCTTCCTCATCATCCGGATAATGGAAAATCACAACATCCCCGCGCTCCGGTGTATCCTTTAAAAATGCGAGACGATTTCCGATCAGGCGGTCCCCCGGCATGATCGTATTTTCCATGGAGCCTGTCGGCACATCTGCGTTGATGATCAGATAATTCTTGATCAGAAATGCTGCCCCGATCGCCAGGGCAAATGTAAGTACCCAGCTTAAAATCTCGCGGACCGCACTGGTGCTTTTCTGCGTTTCTTCTTTTTTATTTTCATCTATATCCATCCCGATATCCTGTCTTTTCGCTTCCATCTGTGTCCTCACTTTATGCCATAATGATTTCTTTTATGTTAAAAGATTATAATGTATTAAATGTAATTTTAGCACACTTGCCACAAAATAAAAAGTGCCACACCATACGATGTGACACTTTTTTGCCTGTTTTTGTCTATGATTTATTTTTAAGGCTATTACCTGTTTTTCAGGCGATACGCTTTCTTTAGTCTGCGAATAATGCTGTGGAGTAATAACGGTCACCACTGTCCGGAAGAAGGGCAACGATTGTTTTTCCTTTGTTTTCCGGGCGTTTTGCAAGCTCGATTGCAGCATATAAAGCTGCACCGGAGGAAATTCCGACTAATACACCCTCTGCTTTTGCAAGCTCTTTTCCGGTTGTAAATGCATCCTCGTTTGCTACCGGAAATACCTCATCATAAATCCTGGTATCTAATACCTCCGGAACAAATCCTGCACCGATTCCCTGGATCTTGTGAGGACCTGCTGTTCCTTTGGAAAGAACAGGAGAAGTCTCCGGCTCAACTGCAACAACTTTTACATCTTTGTTCTGTGATTTTAAGTACTGTCCGACACCGGTAACTGTTCCGCCGGTACCAACACCTGCAACAAAGATATCTACCTTACCGTCTGTATCTGCCCAGATCTCCGGTCCTGTTGTCTCGAAATGGGCCTGTACGTTTGCCGGGTTGGTAAACTGGGATGGGATAAAGCTTCCCGGGATTTCTTTTGCAAGCTCTTCTGCTTTTGCAATCGCACCTTTCATTCCCTTTGCACCCTCTGTTAAAACGATCTCTGCACCGTATGCTTTTAAGATGTTACGACGCTCAACACTCATGGTCTCCGGCATTGTTAAGATGATACGGTATCCTTTTGCTGCTGCGATAGAAGCAAGACCGATACCTGTGTTTCCGGAAGTCGGCTCAATGATCACGGAACCTTCCTTTAAAAGACCTTTCTCCTCTGCATCTTTTACCATGTAATATGCAGCACGGTCTTTTACACTTCCTGATGTGTTAAAATACTCAAGTTTTATAAGAACTTTTGCCTCAAGTCCTTTGCTTTTCTCTAATTTTGTTACCTCTAATAAAGGTGTGTTTCCAATCAAATCTGTTGCACTCTGATAAACTTTTGCCATGATATTCCTCTCCTATTCTGAAATTTTTCATTTCTGAAGTCTGCAATGCTTTTTGCAGACTTCAAAGTAAAAATAAGGAACTTATTTCTACTTTACTGCCTTAAATGCTTCATCAAGATCCTCAATGATGTCCCTGATATTCTCTGTTCCGATGGAAAGACGGATCGTGTTCGGGTAGATTCCCTGCTCTGCCAGCTCTGCCTCATTTAACTGTGCATGTGTGGTAGAAGCCGGATGAATGACAAGTGATTTCACATCTGCCACGTTTGCAAGTAAGGAAAAGATCTCAAGATTATCAATAAAATCTTTTGCCTTCTGCTCATCCCCTTTGATCTCAAAGGTAAAGATTGAACCGCCGCCGTTCGGGAAGTATTTTTTGTATAATTCCTGCTGTTCTTTATCCTCTGTAACGGATGGGTGATGTACTTTTTCCACCTGAGGATGATTGTTTAAATACTCTACAACCTTTAATGCATTTTCCACATGACGTTCTACACGCAGGGACAATGTTTCAAGTCCCTGTAAAAACATAAATGCGTGGAACGGTGAAATCGTTGCCCCGGTGTCACGGAGTAAGATTGCACGGATTCTTGTGACAAATGCTGCAGGGCCTGCTGCCTGTGAAAAACTGATTCCGTGATAGCTCGGGTTCGGTTCCGTGATAGCAGGGAACTTACCGGATGCCTCCCAGTCAAATTTTCCACTGTCGACGATGACACCGCCGATTGCGGTTCCATGTCCGCCGATGAACTTTGTTGCAGAATGAACAACAATGTCTGCGCCGTATTCGATCGGCCTGAGCAGATACGGGGTTGCAAATGTATTGTCCACAACAAGTGGAATTTTATGCGCATGGGCGATCTTTGCGATTGCCTCAATGTCGCTGACATCTGAGTTTGGATTTCCAAATGTCTCTATGTAAAGAGCCTTGGTGTTGTCCTGAATCGCTTTTTCAAAGTTTGAAACATCGAGTGGATCAACAAAAGTAGTTGTGATTCCATAGTCCGGAAGTGTATGCTCTAACAGGTTATAGGAACCACCGTAAATATTATTTGCTGCAACGATATGATCGCCTGCATGTGCAAGGTTTTCGATCGTGTATGTGATCGCTGCTGCACCGGATGCAACTGCGAGTGCGGCAACACCGCCCTCTAATGCTGCAATTCTTTTTTCAAATACATCCTCGGTCGGATTGGTAAGTCTTCCGTAGATGTTGCCCGCATCTTTCAGGCCAAAACGGTCTGCTGCGTGCTGGCTGTTATGGAATACATAGGAAGAGGTTGCGTAGATCGGCACTGCTCTCGCATCTGTAACCGGATCTGCCTCCTCCTGTCCTACATGTAACTGCAATGTTTCAAAACCCAGATTTCTTTCGCTCAAATGTTTCTTTCCCATAGATCACTTCTCCTTCATTTGATATTTTTCTAGTATTCTTCTTCCTCTTCTTTTTCGCTGATATCATTTACCGGACGCTCTAATCCTTCGATCTTGATACCGTTTTTCTCTGCATAATCCCAGAGTGCTGCATGGATTGCTTCCTCAGCTAACAGGGAACAGTGTACTTTTACCGGTGGAAGTCCGTCTAATGCTTCCATAACAGCTTTATTGGTAACTTCAAGTGCTTCCTGGATCGTTTTTCCTTTTACAAGTTCGGTTGCCATACTGCTGGTTGCAACGGCTGCACCGCATCCAAATGTCTTGAATTTTGCTTCCTGAATGATACCGTTATCGTCAATATCAAGATACATTCGCATGATATCGCCGCATTTTGCATTACCAACGGTACCTACACCGCTTGGATTTTCCATCTCTCCAACGTTTCTCGGATGATTAAAATGATCCATTACTTTCTCACTGTACATATCTTATTTCTCCTTTTTATCTCTTTACGCTCAATTTTCAATCCTGATTACTGGTTCTGTTTTTTTACAAAATCCTCATATAATGGGGACATACCACGCAGACGCTCGATAATCTTCTTTAACTCGTCTACGGTATAGTCGATCTCTTCCATCGTGTTCTTCTCGGATAAAGTCAGACGCAGGGAACCGTGTGCGATCTCATGCGGCAGACCGATTGCAAGAAGTACATGGGACGGGTCTAAGGAACCTGAAGTACATGCAGATCCACTGGAACCGCAGATACCTGCCTGATCTAAGAGGATCAGCATGGACTCTCCCTCGATAAAACGGAAGCAGAAGTTTGCATTGTTCGGCAGACGGTCTGTGCGGTGTCCGTTTAATCTGGTATAAGGGATCTCTTTTAATACACGCTCGATCAGGTGGTCTCTGAGTGCGATCTCTTTTGCACTGCGCTCTGCCATATTCTCTTTTGCAAGTTTTGCAGCTGTACCGATTCCGACGATACCAGGAACATTGTGTGTACCTGCACGGCGTTTTCTCTCCTGTGCACCGCCGTGGATGAAGGAACGGATTTTAACGCCTTTGCGGATATACATCACACCAATACCCTTTGGTCCGTTGATCTTGTGGCCGCTTGCGCTTAACATATCGATGTTCATCTCTTCCACGTCGATCGGAATATGTCCAAATGCCTGTACCGCATCTGTGTGGAATAATACGCCGTGGTCATGTGCGATCTTACCGATCTCTTTGATTGGCTCGATTGTTCCAATCTCATTGTTTGCTGACATAATGGAAATTAAGATCGTATCCGGGCGGATCGCTTTCTCTAATTCCTCAAGGCTGATCTTTCCATCCTCATCAACATCCAGATAAGTTACCTCATAACCTTTCTGCTCTAAATATGCACAGGTGTGAAGAATCGCATGATGTTCGATCCTGCTTGTGATGATATGTTTTCCTTTGGACTCATATGCCTCTGCGGTTGCCTTTAATGCCCAGTTGTCTGACTCGCTGCCGCCGCCGGTAAAATAGATATCCTCGGTTCTTGCATTGATGAGTGCTGCGACATTTGCCCTTGCCTCATCGACAGCCTTTTTGCTCTCCCCTGCGAAAGAATAGATTGCAGAAGGGTTGCCGTAGTATTCTGTAAAATATGGAAGCATTGCATCTAATACTTCCGGATATACCTGTGTGGTTGCTGCATTATCTAAATAAATTAATTTTGCCATGATATCGTTCCTTTCTTTATCCTTATCTTATCCATTTTATACGCTGCTCATACTAGCGGAAAGTCCGTATATTCTGTGTGTATCCATCACCATTCTGTTTCATTTCCTAGTTTGTTGATATGATATAAGTATTATACATCATCAATTCCTATTGTCAAGATAGGAATTGTATTTTTTTGTGCAAAAACAAGAACAATCCGTTTCCCTTTAAATCAAGTGACAACCCTCCTATATAATGCTATAATAAATCGTCAAACGCAACAAATATCTTAATATTCTGACAGATGATATTTTGCAGTAAATGTTTTACAAATAGAATTTAATGATGCCTCAAAATCGGGGGCAGGAATGGAGACTATTATGAACCAGTTATTTTCACCGGAACTGATTCCGGATTATATGCACGCACACCCGGAGTACGGGGTAAAACGTATTTTGACCTACACGGTCTATCGCTTTTTATCCTTTGCAGGAAAAGAGGATGATACACTTGCCGCTTATATAAAAGAAACGTTATTTCCAATGGAAGATGCACTCGACTTTTCCCTGATCAGCGATTATCTGGCTCTGGATCCTTATTTTTGTCCGGTACCGGAGGAGGGCAGTTTTGACGCCTTTTTCTTATATACCGCAATCAGCATCTTAGAGAATGCTTTTGACGAATTTGCATTAGGCGATGAGCTTGCCATCATTGATGACCTGATTCTGACAAAATATCCGGTACTTGGCTCTGTTGCTTTAGACGATGCTGATATCCGTCTGGATGCACTCATCGGCAGCGGTGCGGAGTTTTATGCCGTTTTATATCTGGCTCTGACGAGATATCCGTCAGCACTTGGTTCACTGCTTCCGCAGTTTGGCGCTGCCTACCATGACAGTTACCAGTTCACCGGCGACGACACAGCGCTTTACGATTTCATGGATGAATATTTTGAGACGAAAAACTGTATGCTGCAGCCATTTTTCGTGGAACTTTCCAACACGCTTGTTGACGCAACACTCGGCTATTACAAGACTGACCTTGAGACACTGCTTGCGACGGAAGTTACGGGGCTTTTAAACGGAACGGTTTCCCGCTTTGCCGTGCAGAAACGTTTCGGTGCGCTTGGGCTTACCAGACTGCCGGACCACGATACCTGTCTGGCACTGTTATCCGAATCCTTCCGCTATGCAGCACTTTATGAGCTGCGCAGCAACCTCTTTGATTACCACCTTGAAGAAGACCGTCTGGTGACTGCGGACAACTGGAAAGATACCATCCGTTTTCACTTCGTGCAGTATCAGCATATTTATGAGCAGGCACTCGACGGATTTTATGCGGCTGTGCTTTCCAGAAAGCTGCTGCGCGCAGAGTTTTCGGAGGAATTAAAAAAACTGGGGTTCTAGTCCCCCAGTTTTTTATACCAGAATACATATTCTGATTTATTCTTTTTCTTCCTCTTCCGGTTCCCGCAGGTCGCGTATCCTCACCTGCTCGATCCGTTTGCCGGACATCTCTGTCACTTCTATCTCAAGTTTAAATTCCTCATCCGTATGAAAATCTCCGGCTTTCGGTATACATTCAAACAATTCCATCACCCAGCCGCTGACGGTCTGCACATCAAATTCTGCCTCGCGGTCTAAACATTCAAACAGTTTTTCCACTTTTGTTTTTCCGGCAACCAGATATTCATTGTCGCTGATGCGCTCAATTTCTGTCTCGACCTTATCGTGCTCATCCCAGATCTCACCGACAAGTTCCTCTAAAATATCCTCAAGCGTAATGATTCCAGCCGTTCCGCCGTATTCATCCATCGCAACCGCAATGTGCAGTTTCTTCTGCTGAAGTTCCCGCAAAAGATCATCGATCTTTTTATTTTTCGGTGTAAAAATAACCGGTCGCACTGAGTCACGGATCGTCACATCCGAACGGTAAATAAAGTTGTAAAAATCTTTCTGATATAAAATACCAATGATCTGGTCAATATTTTCCTCATAGACCGGAAGTCTCGAATATCCGGTGTCCGCAAATATTTTGGCGATCTCATCTTTTGGCATATCCACCGGGATACCGACAATATCAATTCGCGGTGTGTAAATGTCCACTGCCTCCAGCTCATCAAACTCGATCGCGCTGCGGATCAATACACGCTCATCTTCTCCGATACCGCCGCCTGCCTGTGCCTCATCCACAATGGTGAGCAGTTCTTCTTCTGTGATTCCCGGCTCCTCTTCTGACTTAAAGATGTGTGACAGCAGTTTTTTCCACTGTGCAAACACAAAATTAACCGGTGTCAGGATTTTTACCAGAACAGCAATGATCGGTGCGGAAAACAGTGCAAATTTATCCGGTGATTCTTTTGCAATGCTTTTTGGTGAAATCTCACCAAAGATCAAAACCAGAACTGTCGTAACGATCGTTGAAACACTGGCCCCCTTCGCATCCCCAAGCATTTTTACAAACAGGATCGTTGCTAAGGAGGAAGATAAAATATTTACAATATTGTTTCCGATCAGGATCGTTGACAACAGGTTGTCGTACTTTTCTTCCAGTTCAAGCACCAGCGCCGCCCGTTTATTTCCCTTGTCTGCCATATTTTTCATGCGGATCCGGTTCAGCGACAAAAATGCGGTCTCCGTCGCCGAAAAATATGCTGACATGATCAGGCATATCGCAATAATGATAAAAAACAATGAGTCACTTCCCATAAAAAAATAATTCCTCTCTTTCCACGCAAAAAAGCATAGCTGCACCTGTTTGTCTCTCCAAACGGCAGTTATGCTTTCTCATATTTCAATATTGATCTTTTCATTTTGTTATTCTGATTCGGGTAAGGATCCGCGTCCCCGTCCGCACTGTCTAACATAGTACTCTCCATTTCTGCATGTGAACAATATTACCTTTCACATGATTTTCATATAAATTGTGCTATGGATGTATTATATCAAAACGCATTCTGCATAGCAAGGAATTTTTATCCATTTTCCGGTTCTGTACCCGCTAAAATACAAATAAAATTTGCTGTTGTCTTTGAATTATGATATACTGTTATAAATATATTTTAGGCGGGGCACATTTTCCCTGATGGGATTTCGTTTCCTGTCAGGTGATCACCATATAGACAGAAAAGAGGTATTTTTATGCAGGTAAACGAATCATCTGAGAACTATTTAGAGACCATCTTGGTACTGAGCAAACGTAACCCGGTCGTACGCTCCGTTGATATCGCCGAAGAGCTTGGTTTCAAAAAATCAAGTGTCAGCGTTGCAATGAAAAATTTACGCGAAAAAAATAATATTACCGTTACGAAAGAGGGATATATTTATCTGACCGATTCCGGCCGTGAAATTGCAGAAATGATCTATGAGCGTCACGAACTTTTAACAGACTGGCTGACACGCCTCGGTGTCGACCCGAAAATTGCAGCAGAAGATGCATGCCGTATGGAGCATGTCATCAGCAAAGAAAGTTTTGATGCGATCAAAAAACATATTAAATAACCTGATACATATACATCTATATATTAGTATATCATTTTCACAAACAACAATCTGTGCATATTTTAAACAGATCTGTTATCACAAAAACAAGAGGTGCTCACCGGAACAGATTTCCGGAAGCACCTCTTGTTTTTTTATTTATACTGTCTGCGGAACTGTACCGGTGTCATCTCATACGCCTTTTTGAACAGGCGGTTAAAATGCTCCACGTTCTCATATCCCACACTCGCTGCAATCGACTCCACCGTCTGATTTGACTCTTTTAACAGTCTTCTCGCTTTTTTCATCCGCGCAGCCTTCACTGCATCCTGGAATGTCATACCGGATTTTTCCTTGATATATTTGGAAAGATACGGTTTGGAAAGTCCAAATTTTTCTGCCAGGACATCCATCGTCACATCCGCATAGTTATTCTGGATGTAATTCATGATCTCCATGATGCGTTCATCTCTGCCCTCAATGATGTTTTCGCTTTTTGCCATCTTATTTGCAGCAGAAACCAGTGCTGCGATGGAACTCTTGATGATATCCTCATCCACGCCGACGCCCCAGAAATGTCTGCCCTGACAGATGATCTCCACATAAGCCGCTGCTTTTGAGGAAGATCCCTCTGAGATTGCATGCTCCTGGTAGGTTGCCAGCTCATAGCTGATGCCAAAATACATCTTGATTGCGTTGCTGACCGCATCGAGGCGTCCGTTTCCGCTTGTCTCGATCACTCTGCGCTCACCGTTCTGCTCGATCGTCACACTTGCGGCAATGCCGTCTTTCTGCTCGAAATGGCACTCCGCCACATCAAATACATCTTTGATATTGACGTAATTCCCGGTAAATACCTGATAGATCATATCCGGTGTCAGCTCTTCGTGTCTGTGATCGGATACACCTTTGATCAGATAACCGACTTCCTCTTTCATCTTATCCGGCAGGGACATGCCAAAGTTCTGTTTTAATACGAAAGCAACTCCTCCCTTACCGGACTGGCTGTTGATACGGATAACATCGGATTCGTACTCTCTTCCGACATCCTTCGGATCGATCGGCAGATACGGAACATCCCAGCGCCCGCCGCTCTTTCCTGCCTCTCTCCATGCCATACCTTTTGAGATCGCATCCTGATGGGAACCGGAAAATGCAGTAAACACAAGATCTCCGGCATACGGAGTACGCTCATAAACTCTCATTCTGGTAAAACGCTCATATTTCTCACGGATTGCTGCAATGTTGGAGAAATCAAGTTTCGGATCTACGCCGTGGCATACCATATTCATTGCAAGTGTCACGATATCCACGTTTCCGGTACGCTCTCCATTTCCAAACAGAGTACCTTCCACACGGTCAGCTCCCGCTAATACACCAAACTCAGCATCACTGATACCACAGCCTCTGTCGTTGTGCGGATGTACGCTTAAGATCACGTTATCTCTGTATTTTAAATGTTTGTGAATATACTCGATCTGGCATGCAAATACATGCGGCATTGCAATCTGAACCGTAGTCGGAATGTTGATGATCGCTTTGTGTTCCTTATCCGGTTTCCACACATCCAGTACGGCGTTGCAGACTTCCACGGCATAGTCGACCTCTGTTCCAGGGAAGCTCTCCGGGCTGTACTCAAATGTAAAGTTTCCATCTGTCTGTGCTGCAAGATCTCTTAACAGAATCGCTCCATCCACTGCAAGTTTCTTTACTTCTTCCCTGCTCTTTTTAAAGACCTGCTCTCTCTGTGCAACAGAGGTGGAGTTGTAAAGATGGATCACTGCGTGCGGTGCGCCTTTGACTGCCTCAAATGTTTTTTTGATGATGTGCTCACGCGCCTGTGTTAAAACCTGAACGGTAACATCTTCCGGGATCATATTGCGCTCGATTAAGGCACGCATGAAATTGTACTCTGTCTCTGAAGCTGCCGGGAAACCAACCTCGATCTCCTTGAATCCAATGTCTACAAGCATCTGGAAAAATTCAATTTTTTCCTCTAAGCTCATCGGCTCAATCAGAGCCTGGTTGCCATCACGCAGATCCACGCTGCACC
>ERZ780198.2017-NODE-2017-length-16763-cov-12.036150_pt1 | contig 16763 bp, 16 predicted proteins | sample MGYA00510979_ERZ780198 | MGnify/ENA primary metagenome ERZ780198 (study PRJEB29588, sample SAMEA2158039) | human gut metagenome | biome: human gut; feature: human-associated habitat; material: faeces | place: Denmark | collected 2008/2010 ...
AGGACGTTGTTGCCGGTGTTCGTACTCCAATGCCAATCGCTCAGATGGAGCAGGAATTCCCAGAGGCATATGCTGAATTCCTTAAAGTTTGTGAGACTCTTGAGAATCACTACCATGATATGCAGGATATGGAGTTTACTGTTGAGAACAAAAAACTCTATATGCTTCAGTGTCGTAACGGAAAGAGAACAGCTCCAGCTGCTCTTAAGATCGCTTGCGATTTAGTAGATGAGGGACATAAGACACCAGCAGAGGCTGTTGCAATGATCGACCCTCGTAACCTTGATACATTATTACATCCACAGTTCGATGCTGCTGCACTTAAGGCTGCAACTCCACTTGGAAAGGGTCTTGGAGCATCTCCGGGAGCTGCTTGTGGTAAAGTTGTATTCACAGCTGATGACGCAGAAGCTTGGGCTGAAAAAGGAGAGAAAGTCGTACTTGTACGTCTTGAGACATCTCCAGAAGACATCACAGGAATGAAGGCTGCCCAGGGTATCCTTACAGTTCGTGGTGGTATGACATCTCATGCAGCCGTTGTTGCACGTGGTATGGGAACATGCTGTGTATCTGGTTGTGGAGACATCGCTATGGATGAGGAAAACAAGAAATTCACACTTGCTGGACAGACATTCACAGAGGGATCTGAGATCTCTATCGATGGTACAACAGGTAACATCTACGCTGGACTTATCCCAACAGTTGATGCTTCAATCGCTGGTGAGTTCGGACGTGTTATGGCTTGGGCAGATGAGTTTAGAACACTTAAAGTTCGTACAAACGCAGATACTCCAGCTGATGCTAAGAAAGCTCGTGAGCTTGGTGCAGAAGGTATCGGACTTTGCCGTACAGAGCATATGTTCTTCGAGGAAGACAGAATTGCTGCATTCCGTGAGATGATCTGTTCTGATACAGTAGAAGAAAGAGAAGCTGCTCTTGACAAGATCCTTCCATATCAGCAGGGAGACTTCGAGAAATTATACGAAGCTCTTGAGGGATGCCCAGTAACAATCCGTTTCCTTGATCCACCTCTTCATGAGTTCGTTCCTACAGAGGAAGAGGATATCGAGAAACTGGCTAAGGCTCAGGGCAAATCAGTAGAGACAATCAAGGCAATCATCGACAGCCTTCATGAGTTCAACCCAATGATGGGACACAGAGGATGCCGTCTTGCTGTTACTTATCCAGAAATCGCTAAGATGCAGACAAAGGCTGTTATCCGTGCAGCTATCAATGTAAAGAAAGCACATGCTGACTGGGATATCGAGCCAGAGATCATGATTCCATTAGTATGCGAACTTAAAGAGCTTAAATTCGTTAAGAAGATTGTAGTAGAGACAGCTGATGCTGAAATCGCTGCTGCTGGTGTAGATCTTAAATACCATGTTGGTACAATGATCGAGATCCCAAGAGCTGCTCTTACAGCTGATGAGATCGCTACAGAGGCTGATTTCTTCTGCTTCGGTACAAACGACCTTACACAGATGACATTCGGATTCTCTCGTGATGATGCAGGTAAGTTCCTTAACGCTTACTATGACAACAAGATCTTCGAGAACGATCCATTTGCTAAGCTTGACCAGACAGGTGTTGGTAAATTAATGGAGACAGCTATTAAGCTTGGAAAACCAGTTAATCCTAACCTTCATGTTGGTATCTGTGGAGAGCATGGTGGAGATCCTTCATCAGTTGAGTTCTGCCATAAGATCGGACTTGACTATGTATCTTGCTCACCATTCCGTGTACCAATCGCACGTCTTGCTGCTGCACAGGCTGCTATTGCCTCAAAATAGTGAACGGTTGTTCGGATGTATGAGCGTGAAAGGCTAAGAAATAGTTTTAAATTTAGTTTTTAACGACCTTTAGAGGGGTGTCTTTTTAGACACCTCTCTTTTGTATATAAGATAGATTACAATCCGTCAATTTTGGATTTAGCTGGCAAGGTAAATTCTATTATTGTATAATTAGTGTATTGTGTGATAAAGGCAGGTTTTATATGTTAGAGTTAATGCTTAAGTTGCTTACATATGAAGCCTATGAGAAGGTTATAGGCAACGAGAAAGATTACATAGATAAAGTATTAAGTGAGAAAATCACTAGCGATACTGTTGTTACAAATAAAGAGTATATTATATATGATGAGCTGTTCAGGGGATTTATGGGCTTTCTGAATTATTCAAGCAAAGGAATTTTATGGAAAAGCATTCAGTGGGATTCCCTAGGATGGCTGAGAGATTGGAAAAATAAATATTATCCAGTTAATGATGGTATGATTGATGGTAGAGAAATATATCCAGTTCTCTTTAAGAAGATAGGTTTTTTTATTTTGGTTGAGGCTTACAAGGGTAATTCCGAAAAAAAGATACTGAGATGTCAGATAAGGAATTTATACAAGCAGTTAGGTTGCGTGAGAACATATTCAACAAATGGCACATATCCCCTCGTTACAGAAAGAAAGTCAATAGAGATTCATACAGTTCCATAACATTAAGTAGAAATGGCAAAAAACAACCATATCTTACGACTGCTATAAAGAGGGCATATATAACAGCAAGTATGCAGCATTGAGATTCATTACATTGTGTTATCAGACGCCATATTGGAAAAAGAATAATATAAAGTATGATAAACTATCTGGTGAATATGTAGAGAAATTCTCCAGCTTAAAGCATATAAAAAAAGTATTTGATATTACAGAAGATAGCTTTGTAGCATATGCAAATGCGTTAAAGGAAACTGAGTATAGAGAATATGAAGATAATCTGCTTGTCGACCTCATGACTAATTATAATAATATAAAAGGTGAGAATGATGTTAAAGATATAGTTAAGAATATTTTCAAATTACTTGGGGTAGATGAGAAAGCTCTGTTATTTGTAGACATTCCAAAATATGATGAATATTATAGATATGGGTTTGATACAGAGATACTGGAAAAAGAAGTTGATGGTAAAAAAAGGTCATGGCTCTCTGATGAAGAGAAAGATACAGCTCAGGAAAGAGAAGATAGTATAATCAATTTTTTACTTGATTATGATGGCGATTGGGTAATGACATTGAAAGGGTATTCTTTTGGAAACACAGATGCAAATAAACATTATAATGATATAATAAGAAAAATGAGAGAAAGCCATATGAATTGTTACATATATAAATGTAGCAATGAAGATCACAATATAAGTACAGCTATAAGTTTTATTACATCAATAAATTTTGATGAGTTATCGGCTGATGAATTTAAGGCAAAGTATAACATAGAAGTATCATCAGATAGAAATGAGACTGAAACAAATAAATATAGACTAAGTAAACTCTGTATATAAGAAGTTAAATGGTTTATTGGATAAGGACAAGGATTTTTCCTTGTCTTTTTTTTACCTACAGAAGTTAAAACTACACCTGATTTTACAAAAGGGATGTAGAAATGCCGTAAAACAGCAATGTAAAAAATAATATTTAGTAAATGGACTTTGAAAATTTAGAAAATTATGACTTGCTCATAGCAACAAGGCAATAAACAAATAAATAATTTTAAGGAGGACAATATTATGTCAATTATTAATGTATCAGAGGCTAATGCAACAGGAGTAGTAGAGAACAAGGAGGATAAGGATATGTTATTAGGAAACAATGTAACAGCAGTTAACGGATTACCAGTAGGGAGTAGGGATATTTCTTTGGAAGACTATATAAGTGAGGTTAGACACAAACACCTTTCAACAGATGTAGCAGTTCAGCGTGGGAATGACCAATGGAAACTGTTCCAGAAGCAGTAGATTCAGAAACTTCAACAGAGGTAGAAAAGTCAGATACTACAGAAGCTACTCTAAGCACCAGCAAAGTAGAAACTCCAGATATTTCCAGTGATAATGGGATATCCTCAGAAGCAACTGCTGATGCTTCATCTGATACATCTGTAGCAACAAATGAAGATAGTGCATCTGATTCGTCAGAAGCAGATGCAGAGCCTGCAAAGGATGTTTCAGATGGAACAGAAGTTGTTGCGTAAAACAAATATTAATAGGTCTGTCGGTAACATTTTATATGTACCGGCAGACAGAACAAATTTATAAAAAGAAGGAGATAAAATTATGTTTACATTAAAAAACTTTACAATTAGTTATAATAATAATGATGTAATTGACACAGAGGAGAAGAAACAGAGTTTTGTTGAAAGTTGTAGGATAGAAAACATAAGTAAAATTGTTATGTATTCAATTGATTCAGAGGAAAGGCAAGAAGAATGTGTTCCATTATATACTGTTGTATATGATGGAAATTTAGATTCGTCGTATGTGAGTTTATATGTTGACTACATAGGTTATGGCGGTGTTTCAGCAGAATGGTTGACTTTTAATATTAATGGAAGGTTTAAAGATACGCTTCAAGAAATAATGAATTACATAAATAATACTTATTGCAAAGAAGCTGATGAATACTTTATTAGTGAAGAGTGGTGGGATAGCGACCTGTGTGACTATTTTAATTTATTTAATTTTACTTATAAGGATTTGTCGGAAATGATGAACATAATATTTGAAAATGATTTGGAATTTAAAGTTGATGAGGATTCAAGGTTAATAATAGAGGTGAAGAAAGATACACATCCAAATAAGGTTTGTTTTATTGATTTAGATGAATTTTGTGTTAAACGTACTTTAAAGGTGATAAGGGAAAATCAAATTATAGATAAGAATTAGATGATGTAGAAAACTCATTGTTTTTATAGGCATATCCCTAATATGAATTATGGATGAAAAGATTAGTAATATGTGGTATAATTATTCTTGGTTATTTATGCACAGAAAGATATTACAAGTCCAGATTTATGGACATTACATATGAGATAATTCACAAAAAGGGAAGGAGCTGTGCAAATGGGGAAACGAGATCTTTCAGAAGAAGATATAAAAGCAAGATATATAACTCCAGCGGTAGAGCAATCAGGCTGGAACAAAAAGCAGATTCGCTATGAGTATGCATTCACAGCAGGTCGCATCATCCTAAGGGGTAATATAACTAAACGTAGTAAGAAAAAATTTACAGATTATCTGCTGTTCTATAAGCCTAATCTTCCATTAGCAATCATAGAGGCTAAGGATAACAACCATCCAATAGGAGCAGGACTGCAACAGGCTATAGAGTATGCAGAAGCTCTGGATGTGAAGTTTGTATATGCATCCAATGGAGATGGCTTTGTAGAGCAGGATTTAATAACTGGTGATATTCGTAACCTTTCCTTAGATGAGTTCCCATCGCCAGATGAGTTATATCACAGATATGTAAATGAGATGAATTTCTCTGAAACTGGTGAGAAAGCTTTGCTAGAGCCATATTACTGGGTGCCAGGTTATAAGACACCTCGTTACTACCAGAGAATTGCCATCGACAGAACTGTAAATGCTGTAGCAAGTGGCAGGGACAGGGTACTCTTAGTATGTGCAACTGGAACGGGTAAAACATTCATGGCTTTTCAGATTATTTATAGATTATGGAAAGCTGGAATAAAAAAGAAGATATTGTTCCTTGCTGATAGGAATGTCCTTGTAGACCAGACAATATCTGGTGATTTCAAGCCATTCGGGGGTAAAATGACTAAAGTCGAGAATAAACAGCTCGACAGTTCTTATGAAATCTATCTTGCATTGTACCAGCAGTTAGCTGGTAATGAGGGTGTAGAGCCATTCAAGCAGTTTAAGCCTGAATTCTTTGACCTGATACTCATTGATGAGTGTCATAGAGGCTCCGCTAAGGAAGAGTCAGCTTGGAGAAAGATATTAGAGTATTTCTCTGGTGCAACTCAAATAGGTATGACAGCTACACCAATTGAAACAAAAGAAGCATCATCGCAGACATATTTTGGAGAAGCTATTTATGAGTATTCTCTGAAACAGGGTATTAATGATGGATTCCTTGCTCCATATAAGGTCATTCGTATAGGACTTGATAAAGACCTTGTTGGTTATCGTCCAGAAGCTGGGAAACATGATGATAATGGCTATGAAATCGAGGATAGAGAGTACAATATCAAAGATTTTGATAGGACTCTTGTACTTGATGAGAGAACCAAAGTCATTGCAAAAAAAGTTACAGAATTCTTGAAGAAAACTGACAGGTTCAGCAAGACCATTGTGTTCTGCGTAGATGTGGAGCATGCGGAGCGTATGCGTCAGGCTCTTATTGCCGAGAATAAAGACCTGTGGATTGAGAACCATAAGTACATTATGCGTATAACTGGAGATAATGCTGAAGGTAAAGCCCAACTGGATAATTTCATTGATGAGGACAGTACATATCCTGTTATAGCAGTCACAAGCAAGCTGATGACTACTGGTGTTGATGCTAAAATGTGCAAGCTCATTGTGTTGGATAACAATATAAATTCCATGACAGAATTCAAGCAGATTATTGGTCGAGGTACTCGTTTACTTGAGGATTATGGAAAAACATATTTTACAATTATGGACTTCCGTAACGCATCAAGATTATTTGCTGATAAAGATTTTGATGGTAACCCTGAGGTAGTAATCGATATTACTGGCGATGACCCAGTAAATCCAGTAACAGGCAATGAAGACGATACTGAAAATACAGGAGATGATACTGGCAGTAATTCAGGTACTGGAAATACAGGAAATACTGGTGATTCTGGCGATGATTGGGGTAATGGTGATGGCTCTGAGAAGCCTAAGAAGTATTATGTCAAGGATGTAGAAGTTAAAGTTCTGTCGGAGATCATACAGTACATCGACAAAGATGGAAAACTTATAATAGAAAGTCTTATCGATTATACAAGAAAGAATATTTTAGGACAGTATGCGAGGTTAGATGTATTTCTCAAGAAGTGGAATGAGGCAAAGAAGAAACAGGCTATTGTAGAAGAACTTCGTGAGGAAGGTGTACTGTTGGATGCTGTTCGTGAAGAGACAGGTCAGACTGATATAGACGATTTTGATTTAATCTTACACCTTGCATATGATAAAGAACCACTTACCCGTATAGAGCGTATAAATAATGTTCAGAAGAGAGGATATCTCTTTAAGTATTCGGAGCTTGCGAGGAAGGTTCTGGGCGCACTTATGGATAAGTATGCAAGTGAAGGCTTAAAAGAGATAGAGGAGACAAAGGTTTTACAGTTACACGAATTCCAGCAGTTTGGTAGTCCTATGAAGATTGTCAAAGCTTTTGGTGGTAAAGCAGCATATGAACAGGCTGTGAAAGAACTGGAAGATGAGATCTTCTCTGCGTAGAATGAGGAGGATACTATGGAATATTTATATCATTATACAAGTATAGAAACGCTTGCATTGATATTAGCAAATAAAACAATTTGTTTTAACAATTTATTAAATGTTGATGATAGTGAAGAAGCAGAAACATTTGATATGGGTAAATTTGGACGATTTGTATATGTGAGTTGTTGGACAAGTGATGGACAAGAATCTATTCCACTTTGGAATTTATATACACCTAATATGCATGGGGTTAGAATTAGACTGCCTAAATTTCCATTTAAAAAATATTCATATAATAAAGATGAATATTTTTTTAAGGAACGCGTTGAGACATATATCAATATTGAAAAAATATATAATGAAAATAAAGTAAGTATAGTTGCAACACAACCAGAGTTGGTTGAAATTCAATATACGGATGATAAAGAAAAGTTATATCCTAAAGTACGAAAAGTATCAGCGGAAGAAAAATTTCAGCAATATTTAAATGATGGGATGATAGAAAACGGGAAATTAGATTTGTCATATTCATTTGCAGAAATAGGAAAGTATAAACGCAAAGAATGGGAGTTTCAAAAAGAATGGCGATATATATATTCGATTGCTCCAATGGGGTTAAAAGAGGCAAATCCACCAACAATTGATAAACAAATAGAATTAATTAAAAGACTCGAGAATAAGGAATATGATCCACCATATTCAAGGATGTTTTTAGATTTAGATGATAATGTATTAAAGAGTGTTGAAATATTGTGTGGACCAAGAATGAATGATGCAGAAAAAGTTATAGTTAAGGCATTGTTAAAGGAATATTGTCCCAATGGAATATATAAAGAAAGTAAATTGAAAATAAGAAAATAATTGAAAGTAGGTTTTTTTACCAATGGCTATAACTAATTTCGTTAAGAGAATACAAGATGTAATGCGTAATGACGCAGGGGTAAATGGAGATGCTCAACGTATTGAGCAGATTGTATGGACTCTGTTTTTAAAGATATATGATGCAAAAGAAGAGGAATGGGAGCTTATCAATGATGATTATATTTCTATCATTCCCGATGAGTACAAGTGGAGAAACTGGGCGGTAGATAACAAGGATGGTCAGGCTCTTACTGGAGATGCACTTCTTGATTTCGTCAATAATAAGTTGTTCCCTGCACTTAAAAATCTTGAGGTATCAGAGGATACTCCAATGAACCAGATGATGGTGCGTTATGCCTTTGAGGATGCCAACAACTATATGAAAGATGGTATCCTGCTTAGACAGGTCATCAATATCATTGATGAAATTGATTTTACAGAGTATGAGGAAAGACACGCATTTGGCTCAATCTACGAGTCATTTCTGAAAGATTTACAAAGTGCTGGTAATTCAGGAGAATACTACACACCTAGAGCTGTAACTGACTTTATGGTAAAAGTTACAAAACCAAGACTAGGTGAGAGGGTAGCTGACTTTGCCTGTGGTACTGGCGGATTCCTTGTGTCTGCTCTTAATGAATTATATGAGGAGAGTCTTAAATCCAACGAGAACAAGGAAATTTATAATAATACAGTTTATGGTGTTGAGAAGAAAGCTCTGCCACATATTCTCTGTGTTACAAATATGCTCCTGCATGATATTGATAACCCTGAGATAATTCATGGCAATACTCTTGAGACTGATTACAAAGAGTACAGAAAGATGGAAAAGTTTGATCTTGTCCTTATGAACCCACCATATGGCGGTAATGAAAAGGATTCTGTAAAAGCAAACTTCCCTATGGAACTGCGTAGTTCAGAGACTGCTGATTTATTCATGGATATTATTATGTTCCGCTTAAAGAAAAATGGTAGATGTGGAATTATTCTTCCTGATGGTTTCCTCTTTGGTACTGATAATGCAAAGGTAAATATCAAGAAGAAACTGCTTGATGAGTTTAATCTTCATACAGTCATAAGAATGCCACATAGTGTGTTTGCTCCGTATACTTCTATTACGACAAACATTTTGTTCTTTGACAATACACACCCAACAGAGGAGACATGGTTCTATCGTTTGGACATGCCTGAGGGGTATAAGAATTTCTCAAAGACAAAGCCTATGAAGCTGGAGCATTTTGCACCAGCCCTTGAGTGGTGGGATAATCGTGAGGAGATTGAAGTAGATGGATTCCCTAAGGCTAAGAAATATACAGTAGATGAAATCGCAGCTAATGGATATAATATTGACCTCTGTGGATTCCCACACGAAGAAGAGGAAATCCTTGACCCGATGGATTTGATTAATCAGTATCAGGAAAAGAGAGCATCCCTTAATGCTGAGATTGACCATGTATTAGAGAAGATTACTTCTATGTTGGGAGGTAACTAATTTGAATGCACAGGATTTAAAGAACAGTATCCTACAGCTTGCTGTTCAAGGCAAGCTCGTCGAGCAAAGAGCCGAAGAAGGCACTGCGAGAGAGTTGCTTGAACAGATAAAGCTGGAAAAGGATCAGCTCATAAAAGATAAAAAGATAAAGAAGTCAAAGCCATTGCCAGAGATTACGGAGGATGAGATACCTTTTGAAATCCCTGAGTCTTGGGAGTGGGTGAGATTAAATGGTATTGTATGTAATAACGGGCAAGAAAAACCACAATGTAAATTTTCTTATATAGATATTGGTTCTATAGATAATGTACATCAAAAATTAAATCAAAATGAGAACATTGTTGAAGCTAAAGATGCTCCATCCCGAGCTAGAAAAATTGTAAAATATGGAGATATTATTTATTCTACGGTAAGACCTTATTTACATAATATGTGTATTATTGATAAAGAGTTTTGTTTCAAGCCAATAGCAAGTACAGGGTTTGCGGTAATGTCTTGTTTAGGAAAATTATATAATAGATATTTGTTTTTCTATTTGATGTCACCGACCTTTGATAATTACGCAAATGCAAGTGAAAACGCAAGAGGTGCTACATATCCAGCAATAAATGATGATAGATTGTATAGAGCGATAGTTCCTGTACCACCATTTGAAGAGCAGCACCGCATCGTTGCCAAGATTGAGGAAATTCTTCCATATATCGATAAGTATGACAAGGCTTATACGAAGCTGGAAGCATTTAATAAAAAATTCCCAGAGGATATGAAGAAGAGTATCCTGCAAATGGCTATGCAGGGTAAGCTGGTGGAACAACGACCAGAAGAAGGAACAGCTGATGAGCTTTATGAGCAGATTGTTGTTGAGAAAGCTCAGCTTATCAAGGATGGCAAGATTAAGAAAGAAAAGCCATTACCTGAGATTACTGAGGATGAAATTCCTTTTGAAATTCCTAGTAGCTGGAAATGGGTGAGATTTGGAGAGCTTGCTTGTTTCTTCAATGGTGACAGAAGTAAGAATTATCCAAATAAAAATGAATATGTACAGGAAGGTATTGCTTGGATTAACACAGGACATATAACACAAGATGGATATTTGAGCGATAAGACAATGAATTACATTACAGAAAAAAAGTACAATTCTTTGTCAGGAGGCTTCATAAAATTGGGAGATTTAGTGTACTGTTTAAGAGGAGCAACATTTGGCAAGGTGGCAAGAGTTGAGCCTTTTGAATTAGGCGCAATAGCTTCTTCTTTAGTGATAATACGTTTGATAACTTTGCAGATAAGAGAGTATATTTTTAATTACTTAAAATCACCATTATCATATATGGAATTACACAAATATGATAATGGTTCGGCACAGCCCAATCTAGCGGCTAAGGATGTGACTAAGTATTTGATTCCACTTCCACCACTTGAGGAGCAGAAGCGTATTGTTGCAAAGATAGAGGAACTTTTACCATATTGTGACCAGCTAATAAAGAATTAAGACCTAAAATATTATAGGTAACTCATTATAAAGGAGAAGTGTTAAATGGGAATATTTGATATATTTAGAGAAAAAGAAAGCAATGATATAAATGAATTAGATATAGGTGTAAGAGAAAATTATGGGGACAATGTAAGAGAATTTGATTTAAATATAGAAAAAATACTCGAAAATTGGGAAAATTATCATGCTATACGTGAAATCATTGCTAATGCACTAGATGAACAAATAATAACAAAAACAAAAGATATAGAAATAAAGCAATCAAATGATGGATGGTGGCATATAGTTGACTATGGTCGAGGATTGAACTATCATCATTTAACCCAGAATGAAAATGAAGAAAAATTAAGCAACGATAAGTTAATTGGGAGATTTGGGGTTGGACTAAAAGATGCATTGGCGACATTATATCGCCATAATGTAAAGGTAAAAATAAAATCAAAATATGGTACTATTACATTGAAGACTGCATCAAAAGTTGGATTTGAAGATATAATAACATTACATGCAGAAATTACTCCAACAAATGATACATACATGGTAGGCACAGATTTCTGTCTATATGGATGCACAAAAGAGGATATTGAAAAAGCTAAATCGTTATTCTTGAAATTTACGGAAGATACATCATTGGAAAAAACAAAATATGGAGAGGTTTTGGATAATAGTGGGATTAATAGCAGTATCTATATAAATGGAGTAAAGGTTGCAGAAGAAACTAATTTTTTGTTTTCATATAATATAACTTCGTTAAATGCACAAATAAAGAAAGCACTTAATCGAGAGAGAACAAATGTTGGAAGAACTGCATATACAGGTAGAATAAAAGATATTTTAAAAGAGTGCTGTTCAGATGTTGTTATAGAAAAATTAGTAGATGATTTACAAGAATTTGGTTCTGGTAATAGACATGATGAATTGTCTTGGAGCGATGTAGCTATGTACGCTTCAATGAAAATGAGTGAGTTAAAAAAAGATACAACATTTGTAACTGCAGATGATTTGAAATATACTCCATCTTTAATTGATGATATGAGAAGAAGTGGATATAATCCAGTGGTTGTACCAGATAATCTAATTAATAAAATGGAAGATTACAATACTGGAGCGGATGATGGAAAAACACTAACTACAGCAAAGCAATATGTTAAGGAAGAACAGAGCAGATTTGTTCCTAATGTTATTAATGTAAGTGAATTAACAGTAGATGAACGTAATGTTTACGATAAGACAGACAGAATATTAGAATTCATTGGAGGAAAACCATCAATTGTTAAAGAAATTCAAATAGTAGATAAAATCTATGAATCAGAAATTTTTAGCGAGACAGTAGGACTTTGGGTTCCAGACGAAGGAAGAGTTTTGATAAAAAGAAAACAATTGAAGGAATTAAGCAAATATGCAGGAACATTATTACATGAGTGTGGACATGCAATAAGTGGTGCAGGAGATGTATCAAGGGATTTTGAAGCAGAATTGACAGATATCATTGGTGTTTTAGCAAGTAAAATATTATCAATGTAAATGATGTAAAAAAGGGTGGTTACCATTGCGGTAGCTGCCTTTTTCCATGTGTTCCAATATGTCTAATCATAAGTGTTTGAAGCAATTCTTTTCTGAACAGAGCCATCCTAATCGTGAGCAGATATACTCTTATATGAAATCATTTGTGCTATACTGGTTACAGTTATTTTGAAAATGTCTTAATCAGAACTGACATGATTTTATATGTGCTGATTATGTGTTAAGTGATTCTATCGTGAAATAATATATTTTGATTTTATGATGAGTTGATCTATGTTGTGTTCTGTCGAATTGTGTCGTTTCATATTAATAAAGTTTGTTTTGAACTAGTCTGTTGTATTGATGTGCTTGCTCGACACTTGTGTAAGTGAAGATTTTATGTGAGATATTTCAGCAATATCAAATGTTATTTGCTCTCATGATACAGTTATTTTGAAAATTTGGTTAAAAAAATTGAGGTTTATTTAGAAGATGAATTGCAGAGAGCTTCATACGATTGGATTCTGGCACTAGAAAGTTTTTGTGGGAAAAATTCGATACCTATTATGACGATTCATAAAAGTAAAGGATTGGAATATTCAGCGGTTTATTTTGTGGGATTGGAGGATGGTGCATTTTGGAGTTTTAAATCTCAACCAGATGAGGATCGTTGCGCATTTTTTGTTGCTATATCAAGAGCTAAAAAGTATTTGATGTTTACATACTGTAGTTATCGGTCTAAATTAAAATGTCTACGGCAGTCACATAGAGACATTAATGAGTTTTTCGAATTGTTACAGGTTCCCGGAGTTGCGGAAATTCAAGAGGTACATGAAGAATAGAGATTATATAGTATTAAGGCAGTTATGCGAAACTGGGTACAGTGTATCTTTTACACTAATGGAAGTATGTGAAAGGATGGAGCAAAATGTACAATTATGAAACTAGCGAACTGCTTTTTGTTGATATTTGGGAGAAATATGGTTCTCCAGACGAGGTTGATGATGCCAATATTATACTAAGTATTTTGGATGACATAATCAAGACAAGTAAGCATAAGGTAGTGTTAGACAACTATTCACATATCAACTTTGATGAAATAATTAAAGTGGAGTATGATGAAGAAAATAGCATTTTCAAGTTGTATTGGTTAGATAATAATAAGTATAGATTAGCAAATTTAAAACACAAATTATCAGAAATGGATGGAATGATATGGATGATGAGTGGTTACTGTACTTATGAGTATTTTGCTATTGATAGTAACAAAATTAAATTTATAAAAATTGACAGTCATATCTTTGTTTTAATTCAAGCAAATATGATAACGGAGAAGAAGTTAAGAAAAAAGTTGATTGGCAGCAATGAAGTAATTGAAGTTTAAAACTGTACCGATGAACTTTATGCCAGTTATATATTTTGGAAAGAAAATAAGGATGATTTGATTAAAGTTGAGTGTATAGCTAATAATTTGCCATATTATGTATGTGTAATTCAGCCTAAAGAAAAAATACCTGACACTGTATTTTCAAAAAAATTATTGCTTATTCATACATTACAGGAGATAAACACCAGGCTAGATAGAGTGTGGAGAGCATTACAACAAGTTGATTTGGATAGAGATGAATTGTTCGCTAAGGGAAATACAATTAGAAATATTATGGAGTATGCGTTAAAACACTTTTATGTTATATTTGATATTTCTATTGATATTGAACAGAAGTATGGACATATAGAGTTAGGAGATTTAAGAAAAAAGATTAAAGCGGAGGTAGATATTGAGATAACGCAAGGATTGATTATAAAAGCGAATGAGTTATCACATGACTCTGGTAAAAAATATACTTTGGAAGATATAAAAGCGTTTTATGCAGATGTGAAAAATCTCATGACAGAGACAAATGGAATGACTCTCTGCCGGGGATCCAAAGGGAAAGGAAAAAATGATTATGGAAAAAATGATGAATACAAAAACAAAGGGGAACACATTTACAAAGAAAATCGGGCAGACAGTCTATGTTGTACGTTATCATTTCAATGAAAATGCAAAGGAAACAATGCAGGAGGAGATTAACCGGATGCTGGTTGCAGAAGTAAGTCGACAGTGTAATTGAAAGAAAAAATATGGTATTATGTGAGTGACAAATAAATTTTTTATGGAGGTGTAGTGGTGTACGAAAGTTATACTAGACAATCATTACCAGCTAAAGAATATCGAGAATTATTGGGAACTGCGTTATGTGTATTTAATTCTAACAATGGATTCATAATAGAGAACATTATTAGAACAAATACTTCCTTTGATTGGTATGAATTAATTGATAAAGAATCAGGTCGTCTTAGAACAATTATTTCTGAAACTATTTCTAAAGAGTGTGATACTACGGAAATTGAGGAATTGTTTTTAAAGATTGTAAGTATGAGGAATAGAATTATCCATAGTTTTAGAATAACTTCTAATAATGGAGAACAAGTACTTGCAACAAAATCCCGTAAAAAAGAAGGAAATATTCAGTTTGAAATTACAGAAGAGTATTTGATGGATTTTATTAAGAAAAATGAGATGCTTAGTGATCTACTCCATCAATACAGAGGTTACTAATTAAGTGAATCTAATAGTTGAATATGAAATGTGAGATAGAGCGTATGGAAATAATCTATACGTTCTATTTTTTGCCTTTTTTGAAAAAGTGATTAAAAAACTATTGACATTTTGTTACTGGTAAGACAGCTAAGAGTAACCCCGTGCAAAGTCACAGGGTATGAAGCTGCTCATGGCAGGTGCGGGTATCGTTATTATTGCACAGACGGTGATTCCTCAGCTTACAACTCTGTTTGCATAATTTATGGGTTCAATCATTGATAAGATAACTGAATTTATAAAGGTTTATAAAGGAAATATTGCAAGGGTGGGTACTTGATAACCTTGAAGCCATGTTTACGGATGTGAATACAGAGGTCGGCACGATTGCCGGAGAGGTTGGACAGACACCCAGCTCTTGGAACAGTGGTATTTTTTCTCCGATAGAGAACCTGTCAGAGTTGGTTATGGTTCCCATAGCAGGAATTATTATCAGTGCGATACTCTGCTATGAGCTGATTACAATGGTTATGGATAAAAACAACATGCATCCTGAGACTGGATGAACAGCTCGCAGAGATTGAAAGTGCTCTACATGAAAAATGCAGGGAAATACCTTATGCAGAGAACATCCTTGCAATCAATGGTGTAGGAGAAAACATTCTGGCAGGAATACTGGCGGAAATGGGAGACATCAGCAGGTTTGATGATGTAAAGGAAATCCAGAAGCTAAGCGGGATGGGGCTGGTGTCATGCAGTTCGGGAAAGCATAAAGGACAGACAAAGATCAGCCACAGAGGACGCAAGAGACTGCGTTACTGGCTGTTTCAGGCGGCAAAGTCAGCAGTGTCGCATGCGGATGAATTCAAACAGCTGCACGAGTATTACACAACCCGAAGCAAAAGATGCAGTCACTGGTTGTGATAGCCTGCAAGATACTGAGGGTGATTTACACAATTCTGAAGACAGGGACAACTTATGATCCACAGAAACTTTTGAAAGATATCAAACATCCGGCAGCTTCACAGGCACCAATGGCAGCATAGTAAATAAAAGAAGTAACTCCAGAACTTTGTCGAGTGGCTGATGGAATGCATCGGAGACTGGACAGGGTTCTGGAACAGAAACCCGTAAACGATGGAGTCCGGAACGGACTGCATCTATCAACTATTCGGTACCAGATACTACGATATCTATCACTCCCGGCTCTTGTTTTGAGGTAAATAAAAATCGTCAAAGCCAGTAAAATCAATAGATTTAGGCTTGACAGAATAGGAAGGAGATTGGATTGTTAGAAGTAGCAATATGTGATGATGATAAGGAAGATCTTGACAAAGCGGCGCTGGTACTGGATAAAATCCTTTCGGAATATCATGTGAAATATCAGATTCGGTCATTTTTGTCGGCAAACGAGCTGCTGAACAGTAATGATAAGATTGATATCGGAATACTGGATATTTCTATGGAAGAACTGGGCGGAATTACGCTCGGAAGAAAGCTGAAAGAAAAATAAGGTACATGCGTTTTCTTTTCTGTGTAAACCAATCAATGAAGAAGAAATGAAAACGCAGATTATGGAAATTCTGGGGCAGGAGAAAT
>ERZ780198.2024-NODE-2024-length-16719-cov-13.935370_pt1 | contig 16719 bp, 21 predicted proteins | sample MGYA00510979_ERZ780198 | MGnify/ENA primary metagenome ERZ780198 (study PRJEB29588, sample SAMEA2158039) | human gut metagenome | biome: human gut; feature: human-associated habitat; material: faeces | place: Denmark | collected 2008/2010 ...
AACTACATTCGGGGCCTGTAAGGAGGTGTGCCGCCGTGAGCGAGTTTGTAAAGAAAACGATAGTGGGTTATAAAGATGTTCCTGGCGGCAGCTCGGACCCAGATTGTACCCACGTGATTCTGACGCTGAACGAGTATAAAAAGATTGTCCGGGAGAGGGACGAGGCAATCCGAACGGTCGGCATTGAACGTCAGAATGCTGACCGTCAAATGAACGAAGAAAAAAAGAATGCTGCATACCAAATCAGGCAAGTGAGAGATCAGGCGGTCAAGGAAATCGCAGAAATGCAGGGAGCATTGGCGCAGGCCCAGAAGGATGCAGCATATCAACGGCACCTAAATGAAAACCTGCTGCGGATCTCTCGGGAAAGAGCTAATGCGGATCGAGGACTAAAACCGAAAAAAGAGCATACCGGATATGTTGTGATGAATATGCAGGAAAAGAAATTGCAGAGAAAGAACAGTCGGGGTTATTACACAATCACATTATGGGAAACGGTGCTGCAGAGTCCCTATTCTGTAGATTTCACTGAAGAACAGGCCAGATATCAGATTCATGAAGATCTAATGCAGCATGAAGATGGAAAAGAGTGGGCGTTAAGCAGAATTGGAATTTGTGAGAAGCCAGATCCGAAGTTCTGTGACCCATTTGAATATAATGAAATAATGGAAAATGAAAATGTTCTTGTTCGGTATCAGCTGCGTGCAAACTATCAGGCACGGCGAGGGGAGAAGACCGGCTTTTGGGACATCATATTGGTGCATCAGAAGCCGATACCACAGGTTCCGAAAGATATGAGGCCATGAGAAAAGCCGCTGTATCAAACAGCGGCTTTTCAAATTCGACAGAGTGTGCTAAAATGCCAATGTTGCCCAACTCCGGCCCAGTAATGGGAAGGAGGTGAATGCTATGCTGGAGTCATTTTGCAATCTCTTAATCGGCATCGGAGCAAGTGTAATTGGCACTTACATTTGTAAATGGCTTGATGACCGAAACAAGGGCAACTAAGCATGAAAGAAAGCCGGGAAGGTGGCACCCTTCCCGGCTTTCGCTATGCTGGAATTTTGCTAATCTCTTAGGCTATGGCTATTATACCACGCCTATCGTAGTTTATGCAAGCGGTGAGTAGAATATTATTTGTAAAAATAGCCTGTCTGAAGGGCTTGAATTTTTTTCTCGGACAGGCTATACTTATAATCAAAAATAGGGAATTAACTCATTGATAATATATGCCCCCCTTTAAGGGTTTCGTACCTAAAAATAAAAACAAAATTTTCTATCAAAAAGGGAGAAAGTCGGAGGGGAAAAGGGGGTGTGCGGCGGGGTGTGGGAATGTGGTAAACCCGTAGGGTTTTCCATCATTTCCATACCCCAGAGCGAGGGGGAAAGGGGGAGGTGACTTTCTCTTTAAGCCGCCAACGGCGGCGCTCTTTAGCTCCCCCTTTCCCCCTTCCCGCCCGCAGGCGATTCCCCGCCGCAGCGGATTTTTCTTTTTGCTTCTTTTTCTTTTTATCGGAGGTGTTTTTATGGCTATGGATCTGCAGACTACTATGGAACGATTTCGTGAGCTTTATCAGGAGAAGAATGACCATATGCAGCAGTTCTTGGAGCCGGTAACGCCATTTGACTTTTATCGTGAGATATTCCCAGTAGGATCTTTTGAAAGAAAAGGCCATTTTGAAGATTCCAAGGGTAATGGTATTGCGGTGACTGTCCCGCAAAAAGAACAGGGGGGCAAAGAAATTGGTGTTGCTTTGGAGATCGAGGGCGACGGTCGAGCAAAGCGGCACTTAATTACAGATGATCTGGGGCAGTTGGCAGAGATCCAGGATACAGATTTCTCGATTATGTCGCCGATTTCATATTTTGGAAAGCATCGCAGCGGGAAGAATGCCAGATACCTGTATGCGATTGCTTTCGATCTGGATGGAGTAGGTATGCCGCAGCTCAGAGATACGCTGCACCAGATGAATAAAGACATTATTCCCAAGGCGACCTTCATTGTAAACAGCGGTACGGGGTTACACCTGTATTATGTGCTGAAAGAGCCTGTGCCTATGTACCCGCAAAATCAGAAAATCTTAAAGGAGATAAAGTTCGCCCTCACCCGGCAGATATGGAATAGATTTACTTCGTCGATAAAAGAGCCGCAGTTGCAGGGTATTTTGCAGGGGTTTCGTGTAGTTGGATCTGGGTCAAAATTAGGGCGGGAGTATCCTGTGGTAGCATTTCGCTTCGGTGATGCGGTAGAGCTGGAGAAGCTGCTGGATTATATTCCGGAGAGCAGTGGGGAGCGGCAGTACATACAGGAGCTTATGAAAAAGAGTCGGCTATCTTTGGCCGAGGCGAAAGAGAAATACCCGGATTGGTACGAGCGCCGGATTGTCAAGAAGGAGCATCGAGGGCGCTGGACGGTGAAGAGAGATCTCTATGATTGGTGGCTGCGTAGGATCTCCGACGAAATTAAGGTTGGCCATCGGTTTTATGGAATTATGACCCTGGCAATTTATGCAAAGAAATGTGATATAGATGAAGACGAGCTGCGCCATGACGCCTTTGGGCTGCTTCAGACTTTTGATGATATGAGCGTTGAAGATATTAACAGATTTACAAAAGACGATATAGTCTGTGCCTTAGAGATGTTTAATGAAGAATATGTAACATTTCCGAGGGACGATATTGCAAGGATTTCGGGTTTGAAGATGCCGGTCAACAAAAGGAACTGGAGAAAGCAAGCGGATCATATAAAGCTGATGAATTTCGTAAGGGATGAGATCAATGGAAACCGGGATTGGAGAAACCGAGAAGGTAGGCCCAGCAAGCGAGATGAGGTTTTTGCGTATATGCGCGCCCATCCAGAGGTCAAAAAGAAAACTGAGATTGCTAAGGAGCTGCAGATTGACCGGGGGACGGTAGCAAAGTATTTCGCGGAAATCCGAGAGGAACTTGCCGAAAAGGAATAGTGTCTGATGATAGAAAAGAGAAGGATCTTCAAGAATCCTTCTCTTTTCTATTGCTATATATCTACAAAACTATTAAAATACAAATATAGATTTCTACAAACCAAAGAACAATACAAGGAGTGTGAGCAGATGATTATTGCAGTAGCAAACCAGAAGGGTGGCGTAGGTAAGACAACGACCTCTCAGGCAATGGCTGCGGGGTTGGCTGAAAAGGGATACCGGGTACTCGGTATTGATCTGGATCCACAGGGAAACTTTTCGGCGGCCTGTGGCGCAGAGAGCTATAACGTCCCGACGATTTACGAGGTAATGAAGCGGGACAGCAGCATCGAGGATGCCCTGCAGCACATGAAGGGTGGGTACGATGTTGTGCCGGCGAATATTATGCTTGCCGGCGCAGAGCAGGAGTTGTCTCAGACAGGAAAGGAACACCGCCTGAAGGAAGCAGTAGCGCCGATTGCGGGAAACTATGATTTCATTTTGATCGATACGCCTCCATCACTGGGCGTGCTGACGGTGAACGCATTTACCTGCGCAACTGATATTCTTATTCCTACGACAGCAGGGATCTTTGCAACAGCGGGGATCTCCCAGCTTAACGAGACCGTCACCAGCGTACAGCGGTATTGCAATCCGGGTGTGAAGATCAGAGGGATCCTGTTTACGAGATTTAATCCCAGAGCAAATATCAGCAGACAGATGAAAGAGCTGGCGGAGCAGCTCAGTGAGTATATTTCGGCACCGATTTATGAGACCTACATCCGCTCTGCCGTTGTCGTTGAAGAAGCTCAGGCGAACCGGCAGGACATTTTTGATTATGCAGATAAGTCAACCGTATCGGAAGACTACAGGGCTTTTATTGAAGAATTTTTGAAAGGGGTAAATGAGTAATGGCGGGAAAAGCAAAGTTTGACCAGGAGGCAGCATTCAAGTCTATCATTGGCGCAGATCGGAAGGGGACGGAAGCAGCTCCTGCAGATAAGGTAAAGAAGAATGAGGGGCGTGTGCAGCGTGCCTATTTTCTGGATAGGGACATTGACAAGGCTCTGCGTAGAATGGCATTGGAGGAAGGAAAAAATCTCACAGAGTCTATAAATGATGCTCTAAGATTTGGACTAAAGAAGTACTTGTAACAAACAAGAACTCGATTTAGGCAAGCAATACTTGCCTAAATGTAAACCGCATGCGGTTTACATTTAATGAGACTTCGTTTAAATTTAGAGGTAAAAGAGTGGAACTGTCTCAGAAACTGAAATATCTAAGAAAGAAAAAAGGAGTGTCTCAGTTAGAGCTGGCCGAAAGATTAAGTGTGTCCAGGCAGGCTGTATCTGGATGGGAGGCAGGGACGTCAAGACCGTCTACAGAGAACCTGCAGAGCCTAAGCAGGTTATTTAATATTCCATTGGAAACGCTGTTGAATGACACATTAGAGGTGGAGTCTGTAGCAATACCAGAGAAGAGCCCTGTAGAGGAGCAGGTAAAAGAAGAAAACAAGGAGCAGAAGCCGAGAAAGGTTAGAAGCCGCAGAATTCTGGCTCTTGTGATTGTATTGTTGCTGGTTTTCCTTGTTGTAGGAATATTAGCGTACAGAGGAGTATTCCGAAAAAGCTCAGATGTGATAACATTTGGCGAAATGGAGCACGAGATTATTGATGCGGCGGGAGCTGAATATAAAACGTTGGAAGGATTTGATGAAATGGGGTGAAAAAAGTGTGCAAACTTTTGTGTGTGGTTTTGTCTGGAATGGTGATGTTTGGATGCTTAGTTACCAGTGCCGACGCTGCTGATGAGGTAAGTGCTATTTCAGAGAAATATGAAACGACAGAGGCGGTCATTACACGGGCAACAGGAAATTTTGATTTCACCATAAAGGCAAAGGGCTTGGTGTTAGTAGATACAAGCTTTACAATGTCGGCTGGTGAAACGGTGCGGATTCGAGCAAGTTATTCGCCGGAAAATGCCAGTATGGACTTCGGATTAGTTGATTCAGAAGGAGTATATCACTATATCAATACGAAGACGGGCAATATTGACAAGACGATTGAGATACCGGAAAACGGAGATTATACGCTTGCGATTAGAAACAACTCAAATACTTCAGTAAAAGTGACAGGAATCGTGAGGTATTGATAAAAGGATCTATTAAGAAATGAGAACGGAGGTGATGAATATACGCCATTGACACTGAACGATTCCACCCAATATTATTTTTATAAGAAAGGCGGTCGTTTGCCTGCACTATTTAATGTGCGGGCGTATAGCGGACGAATGGTTGACTAACATGAGAAAATTGCTTAAGCGTGCGGTTTCCTTAGTGATGGCCTCCGTTATGGTATGTTCACTTGTCATAACGGCTTTTGCAGCAGAACGAGAAAATATGTCAATTGGACACTATGAATATCCCATTAAACCAGGAACAACCGAGTGGGAAGAACTTGGTACATTTTCAAGACGAATCGCGGCTTGTAGGATTCCTGAAGAGACGTTGGATGCAATGACAACGGATGCGTTGGTTGATGCAGTTTTGGATTTCCCTTTTTTAATGAATCTAATGGTATATAATTCGGCAAGCGAGGGATTCGGTTGTTTACTCTCGCAGTGCGATGCATTAAAAGAGCTGCTGACTCGTGAGGATGGAGCAGATAAGCTTGCAGAAGAATATGCTTCTTTAACAACGACTCTGGGATCGAAGAGTGTTATAGAGAGTAAAGATACAATGTCAAGGGAAGCATTATACCCCAATTTGCTGGAAGTTATCTTGGGACAACCTGAAGTTTACAATGAAATGACGGAAAATAATCAGTATGCGACAGAGATTGCCGCTAAAGAATTCAATGACAATAAAACGTCGTTTCTTGATGTTGCGATTGAAGAAAATGAATCTCAAATTACGCGTGCAACAACCGTAAAGACACCTAAAGGCTCAACAGTCGAGTGGATTGATTATTCTGGTCTGCCTCAAATGACTGCAGATGAGAAAGCTTATTACAACAATTGGGTACAGGAAAACTATACAATAATCTCGGTTGTACGGGATCCAAACGTATATTATAATTGCCATTCCTATGCCTGGTATAGTACATCTTCGGCAAATAAGGTTTGGATTCCGGATCCTTCGATATATATGACGGACGGCAGCTATACGAAAAAAGGATCTGCTTCGGCAACATGTAAGGTGTTTGTAAAAAATGATGGAACAGAAACAAGCGAAATAGATGGTCTAATCCTGGGTGATCATTCTGGAATTGTGAACAGTGTATCTGGTAGAACAATCGTTGTAACCTCAAAGTGGGGGGCACTTGGACTCTATAAGCACAATGTCGCCAATTCTCCATATTCAGGGGACCACACAACGTACACATATTGGAAATAAGGTTGTATGACTTACCGCACAGTATGGCTTGCGGCTGTACGAAGTAAAAATATAAGAAAAGATATGACACACTTGTGTCATATCTTTTCTTATATAACGGTTTACCCGTTTGCGCTATGCGTGAACGGGTAAACCGTTATATGTTTAGTTATTGGAATATGTTGACACTCTCCACCGTGTATGGTAAGATGTTCTTACATAGAAAAGGCTGCGAGGAGGCTAATATATGACGACCAAGGACTATCTGAAAAAGCTCAAGTCAGCGCAGGGCGTTCTGGCGGAATCTGAAGGGGCCAACTTTACAGACTCGATGATGGAGATAACGGAGATCTGGAGCAATGATTCCTGTATAGGTTATTTCCTGCGGGCTGCACAGATTGCAGGAGTTGATCGGGATACTATTAGGAAAATCCTGGATGCCTATAGTGTGGCTTTTGAAGAGATCTCCGTTGATGAAGCGGCGAAGATCTATTGCGAATATTAAGCATAACTTGAAGACTCGTCTGGGCGAGTATAAATAGTAATTAGGCCCAGAGCGTCCTGGTGCGATCGCACGATCGGCCGGGGGTTTAGCTGTATGCTAATGAGAAGCCACTTTAGGTTTGATGCACCTATATGATGTGTGGGCTTGCCGTAGTAGCCTTTGCGAATTGGAAAGCACATCATAGACCCCATGGGAGTAATCTTTTGAAAGCCTGGGTAAGAGAAAAGCATCATGTCCCTATCCACCCCTTAGATAGTAGCCGGTCATACTGTAGATCTACCGGAGAGCTGCATCCTCTACAAAGATGCCGACAGAACTTGAACTGCCGTAGATGCTAATAAATCAAGGCTGCACACATAAGCAGATCAAAAAAGTGTAGGGAGTTGCTCCCAAACCCGTCACACATAAGACGTTAAAAAGTGTACTTTGCCGATTGCCGAGTCTCCGACTGGAGCTGACATGAGGCGGCTTTGCTTGAACAAGAAAAATAGGAAACTACAGAACTACAGAACTACAGAAATATTTATATAGAAATATAGATTACTACAAATATAGATTTTTAGAAAAGGAGATTAAATGGGCCGAAGAAATAAGGCGTACTCAAAGGATCTGCATCAGCAGGCTTATGACCGGCTCACCGGGATGCAAGCCTTTGGCGAGAGCAAAAAAGAAGCTGTGGCCAATGGCACAGAGAAAGAAAAGATTTTTTCCTTCAACACCTATAAGAGCTATTGGAAACACACGAAATATTTTATCAAGTACATCAAGGAAAAGCACCCGGAATGCACTACCCTTAAAAGCGCAAAAAAGCATGCCAATGAGTGGCTGCAGAGCAGAGTGGATCAGGGCCTGTCTGCATGGACGGTACAGCTGGAGGCGAAGGCGCTGGGAAAGTTATACGGGATCTCACCTGACGACGAAAATTATTTTAAGCCGCCAAAGCGTAACAGGGAAGACATTAAGAGGAGCCGCGGGGATCGAGTACGTGACCGGCATTTTTCCAAGACAAACAATGACGAGCTGATAAAATTCTGCAGGGGAACCGGCTTACGGAGAAAGGAGCTTCAGGAGCTGCGAGGGAAAGACCTAGTATCCAGAGAGCAGATAGAGAAGGAGCTTACAGAGTTGCAGCGTGTTCCGGAGGAGCAGCGGGCGCCGAGCGTCACAAAGCGGCTTGAAATGCTCCAGGACGCCCTTATGTTCCCAGAGGGGTGGTTTATCCATGTACGCAACGGAAAGGGCGGACGCGAGCGCCTGAGCCCGATTATCGGCAAAAATGCGGGGCAGATCATAGAGAGGATATCTGATACTCCAGCAGAGGAAACGGTATGGCAGCACATTCATAATAGTGCGGACATACACGGCTACAGGGCTGAGTATGCTACAGCCATTTATAAGGCGCACGCCAGGGCAATCCAGGATATTCCCTATGACCGGGTAAACCGGGGGACCGGAAAGCGGTATCAGAGTGACGTATATACCTGCCGAAAAGATGAAGCAGGGAAGAAGCTGGATAAGGCTGCTATGCTGATCTGCAGCAAAGCCCTTGGCCATAACCGTATCAGCGTTGTAGCCGATAACTATATCCGGGGACTGTAAGGAGGGTGTACCACCATGAGCGAGTTTGTAAGAAAAGCAATGATGGGGTATAAGGAAGTCCCTGGCGGATATGAGGATCCGGAGTGTACGCATGTGATTCTGACAAAACAGGAGTATGCAGATCAGCTTAAAGAAATTAATCAGGCGAGGAGAGAGGCGCAGAGTACAAAATATAATGCCAACAGAGAAATTCAAGAAATGCGCCGTGAGTCCCAGGCGAAAATTGCTGCAGGGGAGGCTGCTGCGGCCAAAACAATAGCAGATCTGGAGGCGGCACTTGCTGCAGAGCAGGAAGAATCTGCGCTGCAGCGCGGGCTTAATGCTAACCTGCTGCGGATCGCAAGGGAACGAGCAAACGCAGATCGCAGATTGAAACCCAAAAAGCAGCATACGGGGTATGTGGTAATAGCATCGATGGAGAAAGAGCAGCGGTACAAAGACGGGAACCGAAGATGGCGCACGGTGACGCTATGGGAAACAGTAATTGAAACCCCATATGTTGTGAGCTTTGAAGTGGACGAAATAAGGTCTTTGATACAAGAGCTATTCACTGAAGATGCAGATGGATGTTGGATGATTCAAAGAATTGGCATAAACGGAAATTGCCCTGAAGGATATACGAAAATGATTGAAGATCCGGAATGGAGAAAAGTATATCCTGGACATAATGTGATGCTGGAGCGTCGGCTAAAGGCTAATTACAGAACCGGCTATTGGGAGATAATTTTCCTGCATACAAAACCGCTTGGGCCGGTGCCAGCAGATATGAAAATGTGCTGAGATCAAAAAAGTACCCGCTGCTTATGCAGCGGGTGCTTTTTGATTTATAGATTGTGCCTGACGATTTCCGGATTGTTCAAGGCGCTTTCAAGGATACGGCTCAGAACGGACGTGTACCCTTTGCCGAGGGATTTTGCTTTTCTAAGAGCTTGAGGGGAGAGCCGGAGCGTGACGGTCTGCTTGCAACGATCCTCTCGATTGGCTGCGGCGATTTGCTTGAATTGAGCTATTTGGGCAGGAGTAAGCTCTGGGCAATCTTCGTCCGGGGTTACGGGCCTGTCGGCCAGAGCTTCAAGCATTTCGGCCTGTGCTGTTGTCAGCGGCGTATTCAAATCAATGTCCTTACGAATAATCATAATAGATACTCCTTTCCTCCTTGGTAGCCTTTCTCGCAGAGATAAGCCTAATAACATTTCCGCGTTCGGTATATACAACCATGATGACAATGGCCACGCCATTGATTTGCCCTATGGTAATATATCGATCTTCATCTGCAGAGTGTTCGTCATCAAAAATTTCAATTCGATTTTCGTCATGGAAGACGAGCGCTGCTGTACTGAAGTCTATGCCATGTTTGATTATGTTTTTCTTCTCCTTGTTGTCGTCCCACTCAAAAAGCATACAACATCCCTCCGTTGAAAGTATTGTATCATATTGTGAGATAAATTGCAACACAAATTAGAACACGAATACAGGCGTATACCGTCCTCATACCACTTGAAAAAACACAAGAAATGCGGTATACTCAAAACACAAAAATGCGGATTTACTTCATTGATAATAAACGCCCCCCTTTAATAGAGCAGGGCTATATTTTCTAAGGAGAAAGTCGGAGGGGAAAAGGGGGTGTGCGGCGGGGTGTGGGAATGTGGTAAACCCGTAGGGTTTTCCATCATTTCCATACCCCAGAGCGAGGGGGAAAGGGGGAGGTGACTTTCTCTTTAAGCCGCCAACGGCGGCGCTCTTTAGCTCCCCCTTTCCCCCTTCCCGCCCGCAGGCGATTCCCCGCCGCAGCGGATTTTCTTTTTTGCTTCTTTTTTCTTTTGGAGGTGCTTATATGAAACAACCGAGGAAACGGGGAATAAAACCGGAAAACAGTAAAACGGTTAATCAATGGGGGCTGCGGGGGCGGATTCCGGTTGATCCGTTGAAGCCGCAGTATATTTGGGATAATTACTATGATGTGCCGCAGACGATTTACTATCTTGAAGAAAACACCAGAGAAATGACCGAAGAGGAAAAGGCTGATTTTAGGGCAGATCGGAAAGTTTTTAGCCAGAGGTATGTAAAGCTGATTGCGGATGAACGGGAGCGGTTGAGAAAGAAAGCGAGGGAGACTGAATGACGGATCAGCAGACCGCTCTGGAACGGCAGCGGGCGCTTTACCGAGAGAAGAACGCCCATTTGGATCAGTTTTTAGAGCCGGTGGAGCCGTATGAGTTTTATCGGGAGATCTTCCCGAAAGGTTCTTTTGAACGAAAAGGTCATTATGAAGATGCCAAAGGCAACGCTATTGCACTGACAGTACCGAAGAAACAGGATAGCCAGGAAAATGGTGTTGCGCTGGAGATTGAGGGAGACGGTAAGACAAGAAGGCATTTGATTACCGATGAGCTGGAGGAATTGGGTGAGATCCAGAACACAGATTTTACGATCATGTCTCCTATTTCGTATTTTGGCAGGCAGCGGAGTGGTAAGAATGCCCGCTATCTCTATGCTTTGGTTTTCGATCTGGACGGTGTTTATATGCCGCAGCTCCGGGACACGCTGCACCAGATGAATAAGGATATTATTCCCAAGGCAACCTTTATAGTAAACAGCGGAACAGGTTTGCATCTGTATTATGTGCTGACGGAGCCGGTCCCTATGTATCCGCACAATCAGAAGATTTTGAAAGAACTGAAATACTCTCTTACCCGGCAGATATGGAACAGGTTTACCTCGTCTATTAAGGAGCCGCAAATGCAGGGCGTTTTGCAGGGATTTCGTGTAGTTGGTTCCGGTTCCAAGTTAGGACGGGACTATCCTGTGGTGGCGTATCGTTTTGGTGGTGCGGTAGAGCTGGAGAAGCTACTGGACTATATTCCTGCCAGCAATGGTGAACGGCAGCACCTGCAGGCGCTTATGAAAAAGAGCCGGTTATCTTTGGCTGAGGCCAAAGAGAAGTATCCAGACTGGTATGAGCGCAGGATTGTGAAGAAGGAGCGTAGAGGACGCTGGACGGTAAAGCGAGACCTTTATGATTGGTGGCTAAGACGGATTGCTGACGAGATTAAAGTAGGACATCGTTTTTATGGCATTATGACGCTGGCAATCTATGCGAAGAAATGTGATATAGACGAGGACGAACTTCGGGAGGATGCTTTTGGACTACTCCAGCGATACGATGATATGAGTGTGGAGGACATCAACCGTTTTACGAAAGATGATATTGTGTGCGCTCTGGAAATGTTCAATGAAGATTATGTGACCTTTCCCAGAGATGATATTGCAAAAATTTCTGGAATGTCTATGCCGGTTAATAAGAGAAATTGGAGAAAACAAAGAGATCATGTTCATGTCATGAATACTATGAAAACATTGAAGAAACAGTTGGGAGAATCTGTAAAGGAAGGGAGACCAAAAGGAAGCGGGACTGCAGAGAAGAAAGTGTACGAATGGCGGCAACAGCATCCAGAAGGACGGAAAGCAGATTGCCATAGAGATACCGGACTTGATCCTAAGACGATACGCAAGTGGTGGGATGATATTTACATCACAAGAGAAAGAAAAGACTTGAATTGAATTGATAAATAAGGTACAATAAAAAGGACAAGAAACGGTACATAATATAGACTGGAGGTGTCTTTTATGATTGCTATTAACTTTACGACTGCCCGTGGTCGCTTGAAGGATTTCTGCGACAGAGTGACGGACAGGGGAGAAACGGTAATTGTAACCAGAAAAGCCGAAAAAAATGTGGTGATCATCAGCGAGGAACGGTTTAATGAGCTGGAGAAGGCAGAGCGGAATGCTGCCTATCTTGGAAAGCTGGAAAGAGGTCTGGAGCAGGTGCGCGCCGGCTTTGGGATTGTGAAAACGATGGAGGAGCTGGAGGCGATGGCGGGCGATGGCACATAGCATTACCTTTTCGCCTGACGCCTGGGCAGATTACCTGTACTGGCAGTCAGAGGATAAGAAAACGTTGAAGCGGATCAATAAGCTGCTCCAGGAGCTGCAGCGTGATGGAGCAGTGCAGGGCATAGGAAAAGCGGAGTTACTGCGGAAGATCAAAGGCATGAGTAAACGTATTGATGATACGAACCGACTTGTTTATACCGTTGAAAATGACAGCATCGTCGTTTTGTCCTGCCGGGGACACTATGAGGACTGATTGGAGGGAGAACTATGTCTCGAAAAGTCTTGCAGATCGGCTACGAGCCGGAGCGTGATCGCCTGACCTGGGATGGCTGGGATATTCATTGTGGCCATGGTATGGATGTGTTGCTCCCAGATCGGCTCGATGGAGGCACATGGCGGACTGTATCCTTTGAGTACAATGATGAGGGATGGTATATGCCTGGGCATCCTGATGTGTCTCCGGTGGGCCTGTGGGCACGTGAAAGACAGGACTAAACTATGAAGATTAGCTATGAGGGACGAGTATAATATCAGAGAACTGAATCCAAGTAAAAATCCGTACACGAGCAAGGTAAAGGTTACTATTGATGTTGAAGGGAGCACGTTGGATTATTTTAAGTCTAAGGCGGCAGCAGATGGAATCCCGTATCAGACCCTTATCAATCTCTATTTGAGGGATTGTGCGGACAATCGCAGAAAAATTCAAATGTCGTGGCAGTAATGAAAAAGCGGAAGAACAACGTGTTCTTCCGCTTTTCTATATTGCTATATATCTATAAATATAGTAAACTACAAATATAGTTATTTACAAAAATATAAAACTATAAAAGTAGGAGCGTGAGTACATGATTATTGCAGTAGCAAATCAAAAGGGCGGTGTCGGCAAAACAACCACGTCCCAGGCATTGGCTGCAGGACTGGCAGCGAAGGGGTACAGGGTTCTGGGGATTGACCTCGATCCGCAGGGAAATTTTTCTACGGCCTGCGGAGCAGAGAACTATAATGTCCAGACGATTTACGAGGTTATGAAGCGGGCGGCCAGCATCCAGGATGCCATTCAGCACACGAAGGGCGGCTATGACGTTGTACCGGCTAATATTATGCTGGCCGGAGCCGAGCAGGAACTCTCCCAGACCGGCAAGGAACACCGGCTGAAGGAGGCCGTGGCGCCGGTGGCCAGTGACTATGATTTTATCGTGATTGACACACCTCCTTCCCTGGGCGTGCTGACGGTGAACGCCTTTACCTGTGCCACTGATATTCTGATTCCAACAACGGCAGGAATTTTTGCGACCGCCGGGATCTCCCAGCTCAACGAGACCGTCACCAGCGTTCAGAAGTATTGCAATCCGGCTGTAAAAGTGAGAGGAATTTTGTTTACAAGATTTAATCCGCGGGCGAATATCAGCCGGCAGATGAAGGAACTGGCGGAGCAGCTTGGCGAATACATTTCCGCACCGATCTACAAAACATACATTCGATCTGCTGTAGTGGTAGAGGAGGCCCAGGCGAACAGCCAGGATATTTTTGACTATGCCAACAAGTCTACGGTGGCAGAAGACTATAAAGCATTTATTGAAGAATTTTTGAAAGAGGTAAATGAATAATGGCAGAGAAAGCAAAGTTTGATCGAGAGGCTGCGTTTAAATCTATCATCGGAGCAGGACGCCAGAGCGAGAATGCTGTTGCTGCTGAAGAAAAAAATGGAAAGAAAAATAGTGACCGGGTGCAGCGGGCCTATTATCTGGATCGGGATATTGATAAAGCGCTGCGTAGGATGGCGCTGGAGGAAGGAAAGAATCTGACTGAGTCTATTAATGATGCTTTGCGTAAAGGACTTGTGGAGTATCTTTGATAGAAATTGTGTGAAAAAATGCGGAAGGCAAGCAATATTTGCCTAAATGTAAACCGTGTGCGGTTTACATTTGATGGGCATTTGTTTAATTTGGAGGTAAAAGAGTGGAACTGTCTCAAAAGCTAAAAGAATTAAGGAAGAAGCAGGGACTAACACAGTTAGAACTGGCCGAAAGGCTGTTTGTGTCCAGGCAGGCCATATCTGGATGGGAAGCAGGAACGTCGAGGCCATCGACAGAGAACCTGCAGAGCCTGAGCCGGTTATTTAATATCCCGCTGGAAACGCTGCTGGATGACACGGCAGAGGCGGAGCCTGCGGCGGCGCCAGAGAAGCTTCCGGCAGAGGAGCAGGCAAAAGAAGAGGGCAAGGGACAGGGACTGGGAAAGGATAGAAGATACAAGGCCATAGTCATGGTGATTGTGCTCTTGGCAATCTTGCTCACCACAGCGGTATTGGCACACAGGAGAACGGCCCAAGAAAAAACGGGTGTCATGACTTTTAGCGAAATGGAATGCGAAGACATTGATCTTGCTGGGGCCAAATCTGTGCCGATAGAGGGCTTTGGCAAAGGGAGGTGAAAGAAATGCGCAGACTTTTGTGTATGGTACTGACCGGAGCGGTGATGATTGGATGCCTGTGTACCGGCACCGGCGCTGTTGACGAATCAAATGTCGTTTCATATTCCTTTGAAACGACGGGAACGGCCATCACACGGGCAACAGGAAACTTAGACTGGACTATAGAGGCAAATGGCACGGTGGTAGCGGATACAAGTTTCACAATGTCGGCTGGTGAAACGGTATGGATTCGCGCGAACTATTCTCCGGAAAATGCCAGCTTGGACTTCGGATTAGTTGACTCAAATGAGAAGTTTCACTATATCAATGTGACAACAGGCAGCATTGACAAGACGATTGAGATTCCGGAAAACGGGGATTATACGCTGGCGATTAGGAACAATTCGAGCAAATCGGTTAAGGTGACTGGAGTTGTGAGATACTGAGGGGAGGCAAGGGAGCGGCAAAATTAACTGGTAACACGTACTATTTCAAGAGACCTGAAAGGAGTAAAAACATGAAAAAGCGGGTTTTAAGTTTGATGTTAGCCACCGTGATGTGCATGGCACTTGCTGTAACAGCAAACGCTGTTGAATATGATTCCTCCATCTCGAGATATTACGGGACTGGAAACTGCTCATATACGGCGTATTCTGCCTTGTATGCTGATGGTGGTAGCCGGTATCGGGCAGCTACTTGGGTTGAGACCATGAACGGCGGGAATGTAGCTGCTGGAAACATGGGAGCAAATGGGCGTCTTTACAGTGCTTCTGGAACCCTTTTGAAGGACACTGGTATGATGTATAATACTTCAAGCTACTATTTCCAGGTGGCATCCATAAGCACCGCCAAGTCTTCTCCGTCTGGAGCATATAGTTGGGGAGAAGTTGATCTTTATAACGGAGATCATTTCGTTTCGGATACGCTGAATAAGACAGAAATCGTCGGAGCGGCCAGAGCCCTTGCGTATCAACTCGATGATGGGAACTATCCCGTAAGCGATAAAGGCAAGACGTATGGATCTGCGCTTCTTTCTGAAATCGTTGGGCATGAGCCAGATCTAATTTCGGCGGTTGGCACTGATGGTCAGGCAGGCTATGTAAAATATGAAGATGTAAAAAAGCCGGAGATCGAGAATCCGAGTGAGGCAGTGTCCTATATGCAGGATCGGCTGGAGACATATACGGTGCCGCTGTATGATCTTCAGGAAGAGGTTATTGGCGAGTTCGAAATTGGGTGCGCGATGGATGTAACCGGATATAGCTTGGAAGAAGCCAAAGAAATGGTGAATCTTGGTGAAAGAGCAGGATCCGTGTTGTCTGTTGAGCAGACGTCGCTTATTAACGGAAATTTCCCTAAGAATGTTCGTGGCGAAACTTATGGAACTGCTTTGATGGCAGAGGTAGTAGGGGAAATGCCGGATTTACAGGCTGCGATTGGGACGAATGACCAGGAGGGATATGTCCGAACCAGTGATTTGAGTCACCCAAAATTTGAAACACCGCAGGACGCTCTTGAATGGCAGAAAACTCAGCCCGATTCCTATTACATCCCCTTATATGATTTTCAGGGAAATGAGATTGGTTCTTTCCTTAGAGAGCGTAATAATTTGACGATTGCAGAAATGGAAGCGATGAAAGGTTAATCTAAGGATCAATATTCGTAGAGAAGGAGAAGCCGAGATAGCTATATAGTTATCTCGGCTTCTTTTTTCACTAACGGTTTACCCGTTTGTGCCCTTTAGGAGCGTGAACGGGTAAACCGTTATACGGTTATATTTGCAGTTATGTTGACAGCCTCCGCAACGTATGGTAAAATGTTCTTAAATAGGAAAAGGCTGCGGTAGACGATGAATCTGAAGCGGAGCCTTAAAAGAAAGGGGGCATAGATGGCGGCTGCGAGTGGTGTGTGATTGGCAGCAGAAGTGAAGAACGAAGCTCGTCTGGGCGAGGGTAAATAGTAATTAGGCCCAGAGCGTCTTGGCTGGC
>ERZ780198.2026-NODE-2026-length-16698-cov-3.514390_pt1 | contig 16698 bp, 25 predicted proteins | sample MGYA00510979_ERZ780198 | MGnify/ENA primary metagenome ERZ780198 (study PRJEB29588, sample SAMEA2158039) | human gut metagenome | biome: human gut; feature: human-associated habitat; material: faeces | place: Denmark | collected 2008/2010 ...
AAAACAATACCGCTACTATTTCGGATTTGGACTTATCAAGTCCACCATTACAATCTAATCCGAACATTTTTGTAACGCTTGACGTGTTCGGGTTAGTCGTTCAGATTGAACGCTAAAGAAATAACCCCGCTTTCCGGTAAGGGAAGGCGGGGTTATTCTCTTTTCCTGCTCATAGCTGCGCGAATAGCAAGCGCCGCCATGCAGTAATTTGTTATTGCTTCGTTCTTTTGCCTGTAAAGCTCCGACAGGCTCAACCCATACATCGCTTGCAGTTTTGCCCGATGTCCCGCATAGCGGCAACGCCGATCTATGAAGAACTGCCGCAATATTTCTTGTTCCTGCTGCGGCAACGTATTCAAAGCGGCTGCGATAAATGCGGCGCGTTGCCGTTCCGCCGCGTCCGTGCTTTCTTCCAGCACTCTAAAGCCTTCAAGCTCTGCTATTGCCGCTTCCCGCATTTTCTCAAAGTCCATTTTCAAGCCCTCGCAATTCCTCCGCCGCCCGCTCGATCCACTCTTCCCAATTTTCCGCCGCTATAACAACATTTAATGGCGTGGGTGAATGTCCGAAAACGTCCTGCGGATCGTCCGGAAAGTGCGCATAATGCAGCGCTTTCAATGTTTCGTCCCGCCGAAGCTTCAACATTGCGGCGTTTTCAATTCGTGCAACCTCGTTTTCATCTTTGAAGCGCCCGCCGGAAGCAAGCGCCCGTTTCGTGTAATCGTCAAAATATAACCGCCGGATCACAAACGCTTCCCGCTCCGGCAGACGATCGACCGCCGCGCGGACAATTTCGCATAGCTCTTTTTTCTCTATGCGTTCGTCGAACTCTTCCGCGCTTTCACCCTCTATCAAGTCGCCCGCTTCCGTCCCGCTCCCGTCCTTGTCGTTCTCAATAATTGCATTGAGAGAGGAACACGGCTGCGGAAATATGCGCTTGTCGCCCTCTCGGACGTTGCCGAACATGGCGTATACCTGTTGTTTGTATTTGAAGTTTATGTAGCTTGTAAGTGCAAATCCCTTTTCCGGATCGAAGGCGTTTACAGCTTCAACCAGCGCCAAATATCCGCATTGCATGAAATCATCAAGATCAACAAACGCGTTTTGCTCAATGATTGAACGGTATTTCACCGCCAAGTAGTAAATATGCCGCCTGTTCTGCGCCCAAAGCAGTGCAAAGGCCTCTTTATTGCCCGCCTTCGCCCGCGCTGCTAATTCCTCATTGCACCATAGCTTTCCCATAAGCTCATACGCTCGCCGCGTCCGGCTCTGTAACTTCTATATTTTGATCGTTCGACAGCTTGCAATAAAGGCTAATATCATCGGTATAGCCTTCGTAGTTGTCTATGCGTTTAATGTCGTAGAACTTGCCGCCGTACTCCACCAGCATTTCCGTTGTTACGTCGGTTCTATGATTGACCGTGAAAACAACCTCTTCCGCCGCGTTCACCATTGCGGAAGCGTAGAACTCGCTTCCGGACAACTGCCGATAGTAAGCCCACAACCTCCCGCTATGGATCGGTCGCCATTCTTCCGTGTTGAACCCGTGTTCGTTTGTCGTGCTTGTAAAAGCAATAATGCGGATTTTCTTATCTTTCAGCTTCATTCCTGCCGCTCCCTCCGTTATAGCGTCCGTATATATTCTTCGTATTTCTCTGTTAAACCTACATAAGCGTCAAGCAGGCTTGCCATGCCGTCTATGCGCTGCTTTGCGGCTTGATTTTTGACCGGAACAATATTGCCGTTTACGTCGGTTTTAACGCCTGTGTTTGTCAAACACCATTTCAAGATCGGGTGATTGTTATAAACAATCCGCTTTGCCTGCAAGTCTGCACCCATGTTCTGCATAGGAAGTGAAAGCGTTTTTGCGCCCTGTATGCAAGGGATCATATTAAACCCGCTCGCCTTCATTTCCTCAACCCAATAGCGGGCGCTCCATGCGTCATAGTAAACCCAAGCGGGAACAATCTTGTATTCCGCCGCCATTTCCAAAAACCACGCCGTTACGTCCTTGTAATTGATCGTGTTTCCGGCGCAAGTGCGCAATAGTCCGCGATCCCGCCACTTGTCATAGGGTATCTTTTCTTCCGCCACGCGGCGCTCTAACGTTTCTTCCGGTATCCAGTACATTTGCGTAACACACCGTTTCCCCGTGTCCTTGTCGATCATCAAGAGCGTTGCACACGTCAAATCAAGCGTTTTCGACAGGTCAGCGCCGCCGATCGCAAACTTGTTCTTGAAGCGGGCAAGATCGAACGTTTCCGCGTTGTCTATGTCCTCATAGGACAGCCACGCCGTGCTTAACGTATCCTTGATATTGAAATCCTTTACCAGCAGGCCGCGCAATTCGTTAGGGTTATTTTGTGCGCGGGCAACCTTTGTTTGAAGATCATCTATTTTCTTGATCGTGCCTAACGCGGGGTTTGCCTTCTGCCATGCCTCCGGCTGCGTCCATTCCTCGCGGCTGTCAAGCTCATAGAGGATTGGAAGAAACGTATCATCTTTGAAAACGCCGTCGACGATATTGCAGGCCGTCGCATACATTTCATCAAAGATGTTTTCGCGGATCGTTCCCGCCGTCGTTATCATAATCAAGAGCGGCTGGCGGCGGGCGCTCTGCGATTGCTTCATAACCTCGTATAAATTGCGGTCTTTAATGCCGTGCAATTCGTCGATCACAACGCAATGAGAATTTAGGCCGTCCATGCTGCCGCTGTCCTTGCTCAACGCCTCCATTTTTGAAAACGTGTTTGCAAAGTATAGATCGCCCTTGCGCTTGCGTACAAGCTCGCGCAACTGTGGGCTTTGCTTAATCATGTTATAGGCCTCTTCAAAGATAAGCCGCGCTTGATCTCGCTTTGTGGCAACGCAATAGATTTCCGCGCCCGCTTCACGGTCGGCGATCATCATATAAAGCGCAATGCCCGCCAGCATGGTACTTTTGCCGTTCTTTCGGGCAACGTAGAACATTGCTTCGCGGTACTGCCGCAAGCCCGTTTCTCTATCGACGAACCCGAACAGCGCGGATATGAAAGCCTTTTGGAACAATTCAAGCGTTACAGGCTTGCCCGCCCACTCGCCCTTTGAATGCTTGCAGAAGCGTTCTATAAACTCAATCGGGCGCAAGGCCTTCTTTTCGTCAAAGATATACCGTGCGCCCGCTTCCGGCGCTTCGATCCGCCGCGCCAGCTCTTCATAAACCTTCCGAACCCTGCGCGAAACAACGCATTTACCGCCTTCAATCTCCCTCCAATATTCAAGAATGTAATTCAAGGTTTATCCCTGCTTTGTGATGAAGTCCAGCACTTCATTTTTCTTCTTGCTGTCAACCTCCGGCGGCGGTAATAGGTCGGTAAGCTGCTTATAAAGAAGGCTGTAACGCTGGATCGTCGTATTATAAGACTTCAAAGCAGGGCTTTCCCGCAAGAACTCTTGTTTACCCTGCTTGAAGTGGTCAACTGTGCCGTTTTCCTTGATCTTTTCGCGCAAATCTGCAAGGGTTTCCGCCACGAAAGATATTTCAACAATGAGCTTTTCGGCTATGTCTTTGCGATCCGCCGGAACAAGTTTCAATATCTTTTTAAGTTTGCGCACGTCCTTCAATCTCTCATTATCTCTATCGTTTGTCATGGCAAATCACCCCGTTTCAATACTACCCGTTCGGGCTTTTGCCCTCCCCTCATATGTGCGCCCGTGGAGAGGAAAAGACAGGTTGCCCCCTGACGGTGCGTTTTCCCCCTCTAAAAAATTTTAGTGGGGGGTATTTCGTCGCTGCGTCGTGAAGCGTCGTACTTCTCGAACCATTCCGCCGCCAGCTTTTCATTTAGCTTCCGGTTGTGCGCTCTGCTTTCGTCGCTCTGAATGCGTCGTATGCACTCTTCAAGCGTTGTCGGCATTAGAACAACCTCCGCCCGCAATTCGTCGGCAATGGCTTTCATTTCCCGTGTGTCTGCGATTGTCGTTATCACGAAGGCGCGTTCCCATCTGCCGCGCCGCGCCTGTATGATCTGATATAGCAATTCCCGAACTTCCAGCGCAACGGACAGGATCGGCGCATGGTTCAAATGCACGTTGCCCGTTTCACCGTTCAGCGCTGCGCACAGATAATCAAGATCAACAACTAAATCGTTGCCGCTTTTATGCTGCGCAACGTATGTTGTTTTCCCGCTCGCCGGACTTCCGCACACAAGAAATACATTCGCTTGCTTTATTACGTTGCCTTCATCATCGAAGGCAATACCATTCAGCCGCGCCGCCTGCCCCCGCGCCTTCATATCCTGTGAATGCTCTTCCGCGTGGCACTTTTCGCAAACGGCTTTCAGATTGTCCCAATTCAACGTTATATCCGGATCGTTGACGTTCCACGGCTTGATATAGCGAATATGGTGGACTACGGAAGCCGCCCCACCGCAACGTTCGCAAATATAGTGCTGGCTTTGCAAATAAGCCTCGCGCGTCTTGCGCCACTCCTTGCTGTCATAGAACGGCCTCGCGTAGTCCTTCGCCATACCCTTAACCCCTTTCCGCTTTCAGTTGAAGCGTTTTCAAAAGGCTGTCAATAGTCCGCTGTATCTTGTCAGCGTCTACCCGCTCCGCATGATACCAAAGCGTAAGAATGAACTTTCCCGCCGTATCTGCTAACGGTTCGGTTTTCTGTGCCTCCGCCGGAATGCCCGTGCAAAGCTCGATATAGTCCGGAATAGCCGCAAGCAATCCCGTTATAATATCGTCGTTGTCGGTGTTATCCAGCCGTAACGCTTCGCGGGCTTGCTCTAACGTAAGCATTGCACCCGCTCCCGATTAAGTCGCCGAACGTGTCAGCTTGATAAAGGCCTCTTCCACAATGGGCTTGCAATCGGCAACCGCCATAGCGCGGTAATCAATGCGCCCGCTCTTGAAGCTGCTTTCGCGGGAAGCCTCGATCGTGATACCCTCCGGCAGATTGTAGCCCATGTAGTTGAAGTTACCGAACAGGATAGTTTCCGCCGGGAGGTAATCATCAACAACGACAGGGAAGCCAAGAATTTTTCCGATCCCCTCGGCCTTCGGATCAGCAATGAAGATCGGTCGCCCGTTGCTGTCCACCATGCTGTAAAACAGGTTGTACAGCGCGGCGTTGTTCATTGCCCAGCAAGCGCCGGAAGCGTACCCGCGTTTCAGCGCGGCAACGACCTTCACAACGTCGGCATATTTCAGCCCGTTTGTTTTGTGGAAGGTAAGGGCGTTTGTATCGCCCCAAGTAATGCCGTTCAGAACGCCCGTACCCTGCGAAGAACCCGTACCGTTTACAAGGCCGTCCGCAATGCAGGCCATCACGCAATTAGTAAGCTCTTCCACAAGGTAGCTTTCAAATGCGGCAATGCTCATGCTCTGCACTTTGACGCTGATAGAAAGCACCTTCATAATTTCGTAGCCGTCGAAAGAAACGGTTGCGACGCTGGGCGCTGCGCTGTCAACCGCTGCGCCCTCGGTGTGCCAGCTTGCAGCGGCGGCGGGAGTACCGACGGGGATAGCGATTTTAGAAGGCACATTGAAGGAACGGCAAACGCTCATAATGCCGCCCATCGTGCGGGCTTTGCTGATAACCTCGTTCAGCGTCTGCGTGGGGAGAACCGCCGCAACGTTGCCGGAAGTGCCGTAAGCGTCTGCCCGCTGCTCGGTCATGGCGCGATTGAAGGCCGCTTCCTCAAAGCTGTTCAGCTTGCGCCCCAGCAGGCGTTTCATAAACGCGCTGCGGTATTCGGCGCTGTTGAATACGTCGCCTTCGGTAGCCTCATAGCTTGCGCGGCGCTCGAAGGTCATACCCGCACCCGCCACGGGGTTAAAACTGTTCTGCTGCCCGCCTGCGGCGCGGCTCTGTACATTCTGCTTTGCCTGCGAAAGTCCTTCAAGCTCAATATTGAGCGCGTCCACGTCGGCGGTTGCGTCGGTGGCAACAATGTTCTTGATCTCTGCCGCTCTGCACTCGATTTCCTCCAGCGTAGAAGTGCGGTAATGGTTGAAAGCCTCTGCAATAGTCTTGAATTTCATTTTGTATTCCTCCGTTTGATTGAAATAATGGCGTTTGCCGTTTCTGTGATCTGCTTTGCGAAGGCAAGGTTTTCACTTCGCGCCGCTTTTGGGTTGTTGCTGCCCTCGTAGCCGGAAGCAATTTTCTTCTGCTCCCGCTCCAAGATGTCAATTTGCTTGTAAAGCACTTCTGTAAGCGATTTACGCCGCTTGTCCTGTGCGGCCTCCGCCGCCTCGGTCTGCTCCCGCTCCGGCTCGGCGGGCTTTTCGATATGGATTTCAATTTCTGTTGTATTCCCGTCCTGTTTGACAATGGCGGGCTTTACAACAATGCCGTTTTCGTCTGCCATAGCGTTATACCTCTTTCAGCAGAATTGAATTCGCCTTGATAATGGCTTTCGCCCTCTCCGCCGCCGTAGAAGTCCATGCGTTAATAGCGGATCGCGCTTCAACGCTGGTCTGCGGATAAGCAGGGAACGGAACGACGCTGATTTCATACACTTTTTCAATCTTTGTGATCGTGCGTGTATTTGTCGCCGCGTCGTAGCTGTCGCCGCCCTCCGGCACTTTGAAGGCGAAGGACATTCCGGAAAGATCGCCGCGCTGTACTGCCGTATAAACGCTTCGCGCTTCCTCGGTGTCCGGTAATTCTGCAACCATGCTTAACCCTGCCGCGTCAAGCGTCAGTTGCATTGTTTTGGGCGTTCTCGCAAGCGGTACTTTGTTCAAGTCGTGATTGTAGAACAATCTCGCGTCGGACAAGTCCGCATGATCCAGCGCCCCCGCTCGGATAATTTCAATAAACGTGCCTGCCGGATCGTTTATCGTGGTGGGCTGGTCGTAAACAATCGGCCTACCCTCTAATTTAAGAACCTTCGCCGCGCCTGCCGCCGCCGCGTCCGCTCTTATTTCGCATACTCTAATTTCCTTCATGCCTGCGTTCCTCCGTTCTCTCCGTTTTTGCCGTCCGCTCCCGCTCCGGTATCACCGTTCAGCGCTGCGGGCGCTTTTGCCTTTGCAAGCTGGTATTCCTCCGCCTTGTCCGCGTCAACGTAATTCAGCGATTGAATGCGGCGATCTCCGCCGGAAACACTCGGAAGGTTCAGAATTTCCAATGCTTGATTGACCGTAAGCAAGCCCATAGGCATAATTTCACGGATCAAGTTTACTTTCGTCGCGTTGCTGGTGAATTGAAGTCGCCCGCTCTCGAACAGAATAGAATTGCCGAAGGCTCTTTCCCGATCGTTGAACAGCTTGCGCGTAAATTCAAGGCTTAATTGCAGCGCCAGCGGTTCAATGACGCTTTCATAGAACGCCGCCCATTGGTTTTCGTCGTAGCTGCTGTTTACGATCGCTTCCGAAACGCCTAAATAGTCGTAAATCTTCGTTTTCACGGCCTGCATTTGCTTTTCGTCGATCGCATACGGCTTGTTGTCGATCGGGATATACTCGGCGGCGCTGTCAAGAACGGCAATGCCGCCGTTGTTGTTGATGTTCAAATAGTCCTGTATGAAGTTTTCGCGCATTTCCTTCAAGATGTCGGCATTCGCAAGCTGTGTGCGTTTCAGAATGCCGCGAATGCTCGCGCCTGTCTTGATCGCGGAAACAATGCCTTCATTCTGCGCGTGGGCAAGCTGCAACGCGGGGGAAAGCGCGTCGTTCGGATCGCCTAAAATATCGTTCCCGTTGAAATTGCGGCGAAGGTGGACAATATCCGCATACGGTAAAATGACTTCACGCCCGCCGGAAAAGATGAAGCGCACATATAGCGCCCCGCCCGTGTCGCTCAAAAACTCCGCATGAACCGGATTGAGTGGGAACACGGCGACGCATTGCCCGCGTTCGTCCTTCTGAATGTACGCAAAAGCGTTGTTGTACAGAAAATAGTGGGTAAACAGCTTGTACAGCATATCGAAGGCGGACATATACGGGTTTGGCTCAACCTGTAACATACGGTTTAACTTGCAATCGCCTGTTACCTGTTCGTGATCCCGATACTTGATAATGTGCGATCCTTTCAGCTTTGCAGCATTGCGGGCGATCGCGTCAACGGCGCTTCTGAAAATGTCGTTGCTGTATGCGTTCCCGCTCCATGCCGAAAAGGCATTCCCGCCGCCGATGATTTCCGCGCGGCTTGTTTCCCGTGCTGGCGGCTTTACCCTCCCAAAAATACGGCTAAAAATATTCATTCTTCCGTTTCCACCTCTTCCACGTTCCATTTGCCTTCATTACCGCCGTTTTTGCTCATTTCCTCTTGAAAAACCTCCCGCATACGGGCTTGAATTTTGTCCCTCATGCGCACATCTGAAAGGTTTTCCACGGGCGGGCTGGAAGTCGTGAAGTCCCAATTTCATATACATAGCCTTTTAGCGCATTCGGAACGCCGTGGCGGTCATAGCCTGTCGGGCGGATCGTGATATACTTTCCGCTATCGCCCTTCTTGATCTTTGACGCTTTAATAGACTTGATAAGATCGCCTGTGTCCCGTATCTCGTATTCCTTCAAAGCGGCCTGCATTTCCTCGCGGGCTATCTTCGCGCCCGCGTGTAGCATATGATTAACTGTTCCGCTGACTTTCGCGCCCCTTGCTTGAAGCTGATATTGAATGCTGTCCAGCCCCGTAAACGTGAACTTTGCCATTTTGCGCCCTCCTTTCTTCCTGCTCCTGTTTGCTGCGCCGTTCCTGCTGACAATCGCAACGTTCCGAAGGATCAAGGGCGCAACCGCAATGCGGGCATACTCTGAAATACATTTCCGCTTTCTCCTTTCTGTCTGCTTTTTCTCCCACCCCTCCGCCCCTCCCGCTGGGAGGGGGACAGGCTCAAAGGAATTGAACACGCCTGCGGGCGGGCTGCTGTCTGCGTGTCTATGTGCTTCCTCTGATGATTTTTTGTTATCCCCGCCGCCGTCCTGCTTCTATCACTCCGGCAACTCACCGTAAAGAGGCTTTCGCGGCATATCCTCGCGCCGCGTTGCGCCGCTCCGGTATTCCACGATCCTCTTGACGGCTCGCCGCCTTCGTGATCTATCTAAAGCAGGCGACGGGGAATTAAACAAAAAATCATCTTCAAAGAAAGTGTTGGTTATCGAACCTTACTTATTTACAAGGCCTTCAAAGCTGATCCGCGATCAGCATTTTAGAGGCCGTTTCCGGTTATTCGGTGGCGGTGCTTCCGCCGCGTCCTCGTTACGAACGTACTTGAAGCACATATAGCCGTAACGGTTCGTCTTTGCGTCCACAAGCCTATAACCCTTCGGCGCTCGCGGCGGCTTGCTCTCGGAATACTCCCGCTTTGCTTCCGTCGCCGCTTCCTTCTCCGGCTGGCACAAATTCCGCGTACCCTTGTAATGGTGGCGTGTCCCTCTCTCCGGTGTCCAATGGTCGAAAAGGTAATTTGCAAGGCCTGTATAATCCCGCCCGTGATCTACGCCGTTGTAGTAGTTGTGTTCCCGCAAGTGTTCAATACGAATGATCGTTCCGCCGTCCCACTTCTCCCGTATCTGCTCTTCGGTCAGCCCGTTAGATACCATGTGAAAGTGAATGCGGCTCGTTGTCTTGCCTCTGCCGGGGTAAAGCGCTATTTGCGCGTCCGGATTTAACCGCCGCAACCGCCGCCAAAACGGATTTATGATCCCGTCCGCCTCGGCGAAGGTATGTACTTCGTGTTCGTTGTCCAGCGTGATCGTGGTATAGAGGGAAGCGGGGGAAAACGTCGCGTTGAACATTCGCGCATGATTTCGACGGGCTAACCGCTGCTTGAAGTCCTCGTATTCCTCCGCGCTGCTGAACCGTGGGCGCGGCTCTGCCTTCTTTACGTCCTTTGTCCGATCCGGCAAGGTGTACGCCTCCTGTTCACATACGCTACCCGCGAAAATCCTTCTTTTTGCTCGCATTTTTGGCCTCCTGCCTTGACAAAAGGCCGTACAACTGCTATAATTTATTTATAGTGAATAGCTGTTGTACAGCCCTAACGTTCATCGGTTGCCCGCCGATGGGCGTTATTTTTTTGTCCTCTTTTTTCATAATGCTAATGCCTCCAGCAATTCCGCTATGTATGGATCGCGGCGGCGCTCCGGTGAAAGCGTCCGGACGGCCTCGCGGCATTCCTCGCGCAACCCGTAACGATCTTCAAGGCAATAGGAAGAAGCCGGATCGTGAAGGGGAAAATATGCTTCATAGCTCACAAGATCGGCTTTCCGGCATTTCTCACCGTAATATTTGCGTAGTCGAAGAAACTTCTTTTTGACCGCTCCGCAAGCTATCGCGTCAAAGCAAACGCCCGCCGCGATCCCTCTTTCTAACGCTTCTTCCGCAACTTCAACAACGGTTTCATATGCGATCGCTATAACGTCGTCCCTTTCGCACCATACATCTTTGCATTGAAGAACGCCGCACATTTTCAGCGCCGTATATTTTGCAGGCTCTAACGCTTTCAATATTGCGCCGTCCCGCTCCGCTCTTGTTGAAAAAGGCTTAACGCGCGGTTTATGCTCTGCCGCCGCCTCCGCATAGTGCTTGAAAAGCTGTTCCGGCGTGACCTCCAGCGCGTCCGCGATCATCTGCGCCGTTGTGTCCGTTACGCTCTTCATCTGCTGTTTCGGGACAATGCCGCCCGCTGCCCATGTTTCGTATGCTGCTATTGAATAACGGCTTACGCCGGAAAGCTCCGCCAACTTCGTAACAGTCCAGCCGCGCCGCCTGCGCTCCTGCTCAATCGTGTTCGGGAAACTCTGACATTTGAAGTTATATTTTCTGCTTCCTGTCATACCGCGCCGCCCTCCAACGAAAGAACCTTGCAAATGATATGCGCCTTGAATGCCTTGCCCTTGTATGCGTCAAGGTATGTCGCATAATTCGCCCGTGCGATCTCCGTAATGATCCCGCACGGCAACGGAAGGGCGGCAAAGTCTAACGCAAATTCGTAATAATCCAGCTTCCGGCGGTTCTGCTCCCGATCCTCTGCGCCCATTCGGAAGCTTTCTTCTTCCATGCTCCGGTATTCCTTTTCGATCGCGGCTATCTGTATCGGGCTTGATCCCCATACCTCCGTTTCGTAACCCTCATACGGGGAACGACCGCCGCCGCGTTTCTTTTTCCTCTTGCTCATTGTTTACGCTCCTTTCGCCTCCGACGGCCTGCCGTATGAAGTTTCTTTCGGTAAGCAGCCGTATTTCTTCTTGTGCCATGCCTCGAACTTTGCTTGATTGTCCGGATCGTCGAAGAAACTTCCGATCGCTTCAAACAAGCCCCGACAATGCGCCGCCATGACGGGCGCGGGCATTGTGTCAAGCTGTACCGTTATCCCGCTCATGTGTTAGGCCTCCTTTACGCGCTTGTAACAGCGGAAATTCCGCTGTTAGTAGCAAAAAAAATATAGTCAATGCTTGCTTCCGGAAAGCGCTGTTTGATTTTTTCCATGAACTTACGCCCAGCTTTTGCGTTGCCTTGCTCTACTTTCTGATACATAGAGAGGGAAACGCCCAATTCCGCCGCCATCTGCTCTTGATTTAGACCATTTTCTTTTCTGAATTCTCGCAAGTTGTTCATGCCGTTTCCTCCTTCACAGCGGAAATATCGCTGTTATTGCTATCATTATACACAGCGGAAATTCCGCTGTCAATAGGTTTGCTGAAAAAACAGCAATAATTTCGCTCTTTCTTCTTGAAATCAGCAAAAATATTGCTTATAATAGTGTTAGCCCCAATGAAGGAGGGTTCTATATGACTTTCGGAAAGGCCATTAAAGAACAGCGCATTAAAAAAGGGCTAACACAAGCGCAGTTAGCCGAAATGCTCGGAAAGGCTGAAAGCACAGTAAGGACGTGGGAACTTGACCGATCAAGCCCCGATCGTAAAGCCCTTTATGCAATGTGTGAGATATTCGGCCTTACGCCGGATTATTTTTTCTACAACACTACGCCGCCGGAAGGCATGGACGGCAGCTTAAAACATTCCTTTGAAGTAAAAAATAGAGTAACTGCTATTATCGGAAAATGGACCGCGTACCAAGCCGAAAAACGCCTGCCGCTGCTGGAACTCTGTCAAGACTTGTCCGAAGATGAATTAACCGAAGTTATAAACTATATCAAATACGTTCAATCAAAGCGCGATTGAACAGGAAGGGGGAATAATAATGCCGGAAGCATTAAACGCGGTCATATACGCCCGCTATTCCTCCGATCGTCAGACAGAACAAAGCATAGAGGGACAGTTAAGGGAATGTTACGCATTTGCGAAAGCGAATGATATAGCCGTAATTGATACCTATATCGACCGCGCTATCAGCGGAAAGACGGACAACCGCCCCGCCTTCCAAAAGATGATAGAGGACAGCGCAAAGCGTCAGTTTCAAGCCGTCATTGTGTACCGCCTCGACCGCTTCACCCGTAACCGCTACGACAGCGCAATTTATAAAGCCCGTTTGAAGAAAAACGGCGTGAAGGTTCTTTCCGCTATGGAGAACTTGAACGGATCGCCGGAAAGTATCATCATGGAAAGCCTGCTTGAAGGCATGGCGGAATATTACAGCGTTGAATTGTCGCAGAAGATCACGCGCGGCATGAGGGAAAACGCCTTGAAGGGTAAGGCGCTGGGCGGTCAGCGCGTATTGGGGTACAAGGTCAATTCCGATTGCTATTTTGAGATTGACGAAACAACCGCGCCCGTTGTCGTTGATATTTTCAAGCTGTACAGCAGCGGCAATACGGTAAAAGAAATATGCGATATTCTCAACGCTCGCGGCGTGAAAACGGCTCGCGGCGGCGCGTTCAATAAAAATAGCCTGCATACTATCTTGACGAACAAGAAGTACATAGGCATTTACAAAACAAAGTATGGGGAGATCGTCGGCGGCATTCCGGCGATCATCGACAAAGAATTATTTGAAATGGTGGCGTTGCGTATGGAACAAAACAAAAAAGCCCCCGCAAGAGCGAAGGCAGAAATAAACTATTTGCTTTCAACAAAACTGTTTTGCGGGAAATGCCGCTCCGCTATGGTTGGCGAAAGCGGCACAAGCAAGACGGGCAAGAAATACTATTACTATGCCTGCGTCAAGAAAAAGCGTGAAAAGGCCTGCGACAAAAGCAACGTAAAAAAAGACTGGATCGAAGATTTAGTGATCCAGCGTACCGTTACGGACATTCTGAAAGACGATGTTATAGAGAAGATCGCGGATCGGCTTGTTGAATTGCAGAAGGCGGAAGCCGCCGAAAGCGGGACAATGCTTTATTTGGAAAACTCCCTTGCTGAAATTCAAGTTTCTATCAAAAACATTATGACCGCGATTGAAAAGGGTATCATAACCGAAAGCACGAAAACCCGCTTGACCGAATTAGAGGACGAAAAGCGCAACGTTGAAATAGAGATTGCAAAAGAAAGCATTGCGCGGCGGATCATCAGCAGGGAACAAATTATTTATTGGATTTCCAGCTTTAAGGACGGCGACATAACAAGCGAAAAATACCGCCAGCAGCTCATTGATACCTTTGTTCACGCCGTTTTCGTCTATGATGATAAGATTGTCATAACCTACAATTACAGCGGCGAAAACAATACCGCTACTATTTCGGATTTGGACTTATCAAGTCCACCAGATGGACATTGGACGAACACATATTTCTTTAACGGCGGTTTCGCTGTGAAGGTATGGCTCGGATAATGTCGACAACAGAAAAAGTCCGCTGAGGTCACCACGACCCCAGCGGACTTTTTCACTTTTCTGCGTATTCAGGATGTTTCTCAAGCCATTCCTTGTAAAACGCCTGTCCCTCCTCACTTTCATAGAAACGGCGGATTTCCGGAATGATGTATCGTGCAAAGGCATCCCAAACCTCTTTCGGTATATCTACATCATATTTGTTTTTCTTTTTGTCCATATGTGCCTTTCTGCCATCTATGCGCCCCTGGCTCGCCTGAGAGCCGTTTATTCTTTATCATGGGAAAAGATATGCCCCACAGCGTTTACGTCGCTTGTGGAGCATAAATTTTTCGATTTTCGACCTTTATCCTGACAGATTTTCGCCCGCCTCCTTCGGGCGGATCAGCTTTGCATTTGACGGGTAATTGAGCGTAATCAGCGCTGGCTTTCCGAGGCCCTGTTTCTTGCGGCAGATCAATCCGCTATATTCCAATTCTCGGAATATGCGTGTGACACACTGCCGACTTCGATGCAGCTTCTTCTGTGCCTGTTCTACGGTGAAGTAGAGACGGATCGTGCCGTCTGCCTCTATGAATCCGTTAACCTTTGAAATGCTGGCTCTGTCCAGCATAAGCGCGTACAGCACTTTTGCATCGTTGGATAGATCCGCAAGGCTGTCCTCCATAAGAAACCGTGGGAACGGTATGTACGATGCCGAAAGGCTCTCTGTAGTAAATCGTAAAAAATTCTGTGTCATTGTGACCTCCTATCCCATCCTATCCATCAAAAAACGGTATTGATTGGATTGATGGATGACTCTATTGGGCGTTAGTTTATTTCTTATTGATTTGGGTATGAATTTCATCCTCTGTGAATGTTCGGAAATCCGACGTCCGGAAATCCCAATAACGGTACGCTCCGGAGCGTCTGGTTATCCACTATCTGAAAATCCGGTGACGGGAAATCCATACACGGATAATCCCGTTGTGGTCATAATTCAGCCCGTTGCGACTGCTTGAGTAGTTCCCAAATTTCACACTGTTTCGCTTTCAAATCGACGATATCATCCTCATAGAAATGCCCTGTCTGATTGATACGGCGGCAGATCTGGTTGATGTTTCCTGCAACGCGGCTGATGGCAGCAGCTAGTTTCTTTTGCTCGGTGTAATCCACTTTGATGATATAGCCGTCGATCATCATCTTGCGCAGATAGGCTCCCATGTTTTTAGTGCCAAGCTGCTCCATCTTTTTCTGGATTAGTTGACGTTCCTGCTCGGTGACACGGAACTCAATGCGGGCTGGTCTGGTGCGATTTTTCATCATTCAATTCCCCCTATGTGAGTAATTTTGAAAATAAAAAGCACCCTCGGTTTAAAAATTGAGAGCGCGTGATAACGAAGATGATTCAGTTTTTTAGAGAATAGCAAGCACATCCGGTGTCCGTACATACCGGAAATTTTTGTTTGTTGGGAGTATCCTAAACCCTTTACTCTGTGTTGATTATCGTCATAATTTAATTGTAAATATTTTCTGAATGTTCTTAAAAATGTATTGACTTTGATCGTAATTCTGAGTATAATATTATTGAGTTATTGCAACGAGGTGTTTGAATGGATTATATTGCTGAACTCGCTGCCATTGCCAAGGAGCATGGCGGTATCATTGAAACAAAAATCGCAGCGCAGCATGGCATCTCAAAAGCTATGCTCTACAAACTGTGCAAAGAAGATAAAATCCATCGCATTGTAAAGGGACAGTACATTCTTCCTGATGATATGGAGGATGAACTGCTGTCGATAAGCAAGCGTTCAACACAAATCATATTCTCTCACGAAACAGCTCTGTTCTTACATGGTATTTCGGACAGAACGCCTTTTGAACACACAATCACTGCACCGTCCGGATGCATCCCTTCTGCAGCAATCAAAGCAGAGTGCAAGGTGTACTACATCAAGCCGGAGTTGTTCAAACTCGGCAAGACTGAACTGAAAACACCTGCTGGTAATCTCGTTCCCTGCTACGATGTGGAACGCACCATTTGCGATGTGATCCGAAGCCGTAATAAGCTGGGGACAGAAACCTTTTTGGCGGCGCTGAAACTGTACGCTGCCAATCCCAAGAAGGATTTGAACAAGCTCAATTCTTACGCGAAGAAGATGCGTGTGGCGAACATCCTGCGTCAATACTTGGAGGTGCTTCTGTGAGCAAAGCAATGAGCCTGAAAGCAAAGATCCGCAACATTGCCAAGAAGAAAAACATCCCGGCTCAGGTGATCTTGCAGAATTATATGTTTGAGCGGCTGCTTGTACGCCTTTCTGCCTCAGCGTATAAAGAGAAGTTCGTTCTGAAGGGCGGTATGCTGGTGGCGGCCATCGTCGGTCTGGACAACCGGGCTACGATGGACTTGGACACCACATTGAAAAACCTGCCCCTCACACCGGATGCGATCCGCGGTGCGTTGGAGCAGGTCTGCGCCATTTCTTTGGACGATGGCGTGGTCTTTGAGATTGGAACCATTTCTCCCATCCGGGAGGATGATATTTACGGCGGCTACCGCGTCATGCTGAACGCCAGGTTCGACACACTTCTGACCCCGATGAGTATTGATGTGTCCACCGGTGATGCCATCACACCTCATGCGGTGCAGTACAACTTCTCCGAGATTTTTGATGATGAAAAGTCCTATGAGCTGTGGGCGTATAACATTGAAACAGTCATGGCAGAAAAGGTGGAAACCATCCTGCGGCGTGGTGTGTTCAATACCCGCCCCAGAGATTTTTATGATGCCTACATACTGACCACAACACAGAAATTTGATAAAGCCGTGTTTGCTGAGGCGCTGAGTGCAACAGCCAAGCATCGCGGCACTGCGGAGCAGATTGCAGATGTCCCCGGGATCCTGCACAACATCGAGGAAAGCCCCTAACGCAGCGGACTTCATCCACTCTGTATTTGTAGCGGCATATGCCTTTTGCATACTCATCAATGCTTCTTGAATAACAATATTCTCTAGTAATGCATTCACTTCAACAATTTTTGTAATATTGAGA
>ERZ780198.2037-NODE-2037-length-16635-cov-4.946924_pt1 | contig 16635 bp, 7 predicted proteins | sample MGYA00510979_ERZ780198 | MGnify/ENA primary metagenome ERZ780198 (study PRJEB29588, sample SAMEA2158039) | human gut metagenome | biome: human gut; feature: human-associated habitat; material: faeces | place: Denmark | collected 2008/2010 ...
TGGGGTGTCAGAGCCGACCTGACCGAGCGGTAGCGCCATTGGCGCGTACGGCCGCTAGAAAAAGTCCCGTTTCTCGCACCAACAACAAAAGGGCACCCGAAAGGGTGCCCTTTTTGCTATCGGTGCGCGTCGGCATGCCCGCAGGGAAGAGAAGGGCTGGTGCATTTTGGAAGAAGAAATTCTGATTTCCCGTTCTGACCGTATCCGACAGCCTTCGACAGCTTTCTTCTCTTGTGCTTTTTAACATTTTGGGCGAAATTATTTGTACAAACTTCACCATTTTTTAAAATTTAAAGTTTTTTGATTGACAAATTGACAAAGGCATGTTAGAATATATCTGTAAAAATTGTATTTTTACCTCAAAAACAGCGGTTGCACGCAAATTTTTCCGTCCTTTTTGCATAAAATGTGAACGGCGTGAAAAAGCCCGGCGGCTGCCCCGCGAAAACGGCGCGTGCGCGCCGAAGAAGAAAGGAGGATTCCTTTTAATTCAATTTCAGTACCCCATTTGTTCACAAATAAATTATATTTAAAAGGAGAGTAAACATGAAAAAGAACACACGGCTTATTCTGCTGGCAGTGCTCACGCTTCTCATGGTAGGCCTCTTGGCCGTGGTTGCTTCGGCTGCGACGGTTGATGTCTACACGGATGGCGAGACGCCTGCGGGAGAGTATGACAATTTTGCCGGCCTTTGTGAGGACATCGATCTGGAAGGCATTGACCCTACTGCAATCACAAGAATTGTGATTAACGCGGACACCGAAATGGCTGCCGCAGACGGCGCGATCAACCTGTCCGGCCTGACCCTTCCGGTCACGATTGTCGGCAACGGACATACGCTGAGGGTCAGCAAGGACTTTACGCTTCCGGGCGATGTCACCATTGAAGGACTCAATGTGTACTTGAGTGCCGTCATGAACGCCGGCAAAAAGGTCACGTTTGACGGTGGCTCGATCACTTCCGGCACCGAGGCCGGCACCCCCACCCGCCTGTTCGTGGTAAATGATGCCGATGCGGAGATTGTGGGCATGAACGGCTTCACAATGAATGTCAACAAGCCTTCCACCGAAGCGATTTACCTCAGGCGCTTCAAGAGCGTCACTTTCACCAACTGTGCCATCGAAACCTGGGGCGTTGCTTTCCTTATGAATGACGATGCCGACAACACGGGTATTCTGACGCTGAACAATTGCACGCTGAACACCGGCAGCGGAAGAAAAGACTATAAATGGATCCACTGCGGAAACAGCTCCAAGCTTGCGCAGATCGTTGTGAACGGCGGCACTTACTACGGTAAGTGGCACACTGCCGGCGCAAGAATCACCATCAACGGCGGCACCTTTGAGAGCGATGAAGATGTTCTGCTCACTGTGGGCGACGGTGATGTTTCCGGCCAGTATATCATCAACGGCGGCGATTTCCTGATGAGTGATAAGACACGGGCGGCGGTAAAGGTCTTCTATGCCTACGGAGCGGCGGCAAAAGGCTCCTATTGGGCTGAAGAGGACGCCGAAAAGGCAGCCATCCGCATCGTGGACGGCACTTTTACGGTTCTCGGCAATGGTTCCGTTATTGACGATTCCATGTCCCGGTACAATGTCGTCATTGAAAACGGTACATTTACCTGCAGTGGCGGTAACCAGGGCGATGCTGTGCTGTTCCGTCTCCGTAACGCTTCAAACGGTTCGAAATTCATCATCCGCGACGGCGAATTTACAAATGTCGGCGGCTGGCGCGGTCTTTTCATGGCGGCGGGTGCAAGCATTGAAATTACCGATGGTAATTTTGAATCCGATCAACGCATTTTCGGTATGTCTGACAGTGACGGCAAAGTGTTCTCGGTCGACATTCTTGGCGGTACCTATAAATCAACCAGTAGCGCTTTGTTCTTTATGAGTTACGCCGGGCCGAAGGTCAAAATCAGCGGCGGTACTTTTGAATCCACCGGAAGCTCTATTGCGGAATTTTCCAATGCTTCTTACGGCGGTACATTCGAGATTGTCGGCGGCGTCTTCAATTATAATCCCACCAAGGCTTGGGATGGTAATAATGTGCGCGGCGTCTTCTCCGGTTCCGGCGCCACCATTGTGATTGATACTGCAGCAGGTAAGGAAGCGCCGGTATTCAACACCAACGCCTGCATTTTCCGTTTGATGGACAATGATGTGCTTTCTCCCCTTGTTATCAAGAGCGGCGTTTTCAATGCCACCGGCAACGGAAGAATCTTCCTGATCAATGCCAATACAATCAAGTACACGACGGTAAATGGCGAACTGGTAAGATCAAATGTGGAAGATGACGGCGCCAAGAAGGGCCGTGTAAACATCTATGACGGCACATTCTCCTCCGAATTTGGCGCGGCCATTGAATACACCACGGTTTACGAACTGGCGCAGGTGAATGTTTTGGGCGGTGACTTTACTGCCTGCAGGATCCCGCTCAAGATGTGCACCGATAGCCAGCTGACCGGCATCGAACGGCTGACGGCCGGTTGCATCGCCACAAACACCTTCCACATGACCACTCCTTCCGAAAAGGACGGCTCTTCGGTCACCGCAGTGGAGGGGACCACCTGGTATAAGGATGTGGAAGCTCTTTGGAATAACCTTGACAATAGCTATGAAGACGGCGAGATCACGCTGTTGGCAGATCAGAATTATGCCATTGATCTCACCGGTCACAACTTCTATGCGGTGGTTCATGTGAACGGCAAGGCTATCAATCCCGAGCAGATCACCGGCGCCGTGCTGGGTGGCGATCCTGAAGAGGGAACCGTTACCATGGATTGCTCCAAGACGGTCATCGCCTCCTCTCAGGTCACGCTCAAGGACAACATCGTGGTTTCGTTCAAGGGCGTTCGTCTGGCTCACGGTCAGACCAAGCTGGTCGTCACCATTGCCGGCAAGCGGTTTGAACTGAATGTGGCAGACGCGGTGCAGACCAAGGTGAACTCTTACAGACAGTGGCACGACGGCTCTTCTTATAAGAACGTTGAAGAAGCCCTTCCCGAATACACCTTCACTTTCGAGGGCCTGGTTCCTCAGTGCTACGACACCAATGTGACGATTACCGACGAGGCCGGTACCGGCACCGAAATCTTCAACCTGAAGGCATATTGCGAAGCTGTCAAGGCTGATAAGCCCGAGTTCACCGCGGTGGTGGATGCGCTCCTCGTCTACGGCGAGGCTGCCCGCCAGTATGTGGATGGTGAAGAAGTGACCGCTCCCGAAGATTTCGTGGCTCCCACGCCCGGCGATGTCTCCAAGACTGAGATTACGGGTGTTGTCTTCAAGAGCGCTCGTCTGAACCTTGCCGACAAGGTTTCTTTGGTCTTCCGTGTGGAACTGACCGGTAATCTTGCCGAATACACCGTCACGGTGGGCGGCAACGCTGTCACGCCCGTGCTGGTGGAAGGAACAACCTACGATATTACGGTGGATCTGGCTGCCAGCCAGCTGACGGGCGGAATTACGCTGTCGGTGGTGAAGGGCGAGGAGACCGCTACGCTGACCTACGGCGTTGCGAACTACATCGTCAATATGCAGTCCAACACCGCAATTGCCAACTTCCTTAAGGCGATTTGGCTCTACGGCGTAGCCGCCGCTGCGGTTTAATCGCTTCGCGAAAGGAGAATGTAAGATCATGAAAAAACTGAATTTTGTAACACCTGAAGCGGAAATCATTCTTTTCGCAAGTGCGGATGTCATTACGGCCAGCACCGGAAACACAGATCCGATCGACACGCCGGAAGATAATCTGTAAGGTTATTTGACAAATTCACATCGGGCGTCTCCGGACGCCCGCCCCCTCGCCCAACACCTCAAAAGGGTGTTGGGCTATCGGGCTTTGCGGCCCATGCTCGAAATTCTTTGCTTTTTGTCGCAAAGTGTCCTTTCTCCACGGATACCGGCGACAGGAAAAAGAGACCGACCATCCGCCTTTTTCATAGCAATGGACAACCATGGCTGACCCTGGACAGTCAATTTCGTTTTTACGCGTTTTTTTGGGTGGAACGCGGATCAACGCAATCGACAAACGGCCTTTCGGGATCGCAACCAGTGACACCAGTGAAACAGGGCGCGGTCAGACAAACCGCGCAAAACCGAGTCGTTACAATAAAAAGGAAAAAAGAAAGGAACAGGAAAAAGAAATGAACATAAAAAAAACACTTCGTTTTTTCCTTCTTGCCTTTGCCGTTTCACTTCTTTTCACACTGACCGCGCTGGCCGCCTCGGCCGCCGATCATTATGTGGTGCTGGATGAGAATGAAACCGAGGTCGGAAGGGCAGAAACATTGCAGTCGGCCTTTACGCTTTGTACGGCCGATGGCTATACAATCAGATTACTGGACAATGTGACCGAACCGAACAATTCGGCAACGGTCAACGCATGGCCGACCACCGAACTGATTATTGACGGTGACGGCAACAATCTGACATTCAGCAGTTGGGGCGTTTTCCTCCAAAAGCCGATCCGCACGGTCTTTAAAAACCTGACCATCGGTTCCAACGCCTCGCTGGGTGAAAAGCTCTTTCATCTGGGCAACAGTTCGGCCGGGGGCTTGCTCACATTTTCCAATGTGACCCTGTTCGGCAACATTCATGCGGCCGGCGCCGACATCCTTATTAAAAGCGGCAGCTATCAAAGCTCGCATGACTACGGCATTTTCGACATCAATGATAACGCCAAGTTTTCCAAAATCACCATTGAGGACGGCACCTTTGTCTATTCCGGCTCAAAATCCTGCCTAAAGGTCGCCACGCTGTCAAGCGGCACTTCCGCCGGAGCGGAAGCCGATACCGACCGGGCCATCCTGCGCATCTCGGGCGGCTCTTTTACCGGCGGCCCGCAAGGGGTGATCGATTTTGACGGTTATGATAACCAGAGCGGTCTGCTAACCAAATACAACATTGTGATCGAAGGCGGCACTTTTACCAACCTTGGCGAAGGCGGTAACGCCTGCATTTTCCGTATCCGCAACCGTTCTTTCGGCAGTAAAGTCATCATCCGGGACGGCAATTTTGTCCACGGACAGGGCGGCCGCGGCGTTTTCAACGCGGCCGGCGCCACGATTGAGGTTTCGGGCGGTGAATTTACTTCTGCGGTCGGTGTTTTCAACTGCACGGACGGAGACTGCGTTTCCCCCGTTACTGTGAACGGCGGTGTTTTCCGCGCCACCGGGACAGGCTCTGTTTTGCGCATGGTCGCGGCCAATAACGGCAGAGACGTCGAAAAGCAGGGGCACACCATTCTTTCCGGCGGTGAATTTTACAGCGAAAACGGCCCAATCGTGCTGTATACCACGGCATATTCCGGCGCATCGCTTGGCATCACGGGCGGCACCTTCGCGCCCGGCGGCATTCAACCCGCCATTAGTAACACCGCCGCGGGCACCTTCTCGCTGACCGGCGGCAAATTCCGCGGTATCATCGGCGCCGAGCCCGATTCCGGGTACGGCGTGGCGAAAAACGGCGAAGAAGAGGAGATCGTATCCTTGGAAACATTGGGTTATTATCAGGTATTGGCCGCAAACGGCGAATCGTCCGGCTACTATAAAACACCGCAGCAGGCGTTGGCGGCCGTCACGGCCGGCGGCACGGTTCGGCTACTTGCGGATGACACATTGAGTTCTTCGCTGGTGTTCAGCCGCGATTTTACCTATTTCTTTGACGGAAACGGTCACTCCCTGACCTTTGCCTCCGGCAAATATATTCAGATTGTCGGCACCGGCCGGATCACGCTCAGAAACCTTACGGTAAAGGTTGAAGCCGCCGATAAACTGAGCGCGCGCTGGCTCTTCCTTGACACGGCTTCTCAGGAAGCCAAGCTGACCATTGAAGGCGGCAACTATTACGGTTACTTCCTCGGCAACGGCGCCACGGTCCACATCAAGAGCGGAAATTTCTTCGGAAACAGCGAGCACGGTATCATTGATATCGGCAGTTCGCTTGCGGTCTCCCGTGTGGTAATCGACGGCGGCGTATTTACCTATACCGGCACCGAACAGCCGGGCGTCAGCAAGTCGATCATTTATGTGAGCAATACCAGCGGCCGTTCTTATGACGCCGCGGCCGGCAGTGACGGCTGTGAGATCCTCGTCATCAACGGCGGCACTTTTGTGGGCGGTATTGACGGCAAGATCGAAATTTTCAGTTCCCGTTACACCGTCCGGATCAACGGCGGCACTTTCAACAGCGTCGGCTCGGAAAAGACCCGTTGCGTCATCCGTTTGCGCAATGCGTCCAAGGGCGGCAAGCTTTACATTACGGGCGGTACTTTCACCCAGACTTATTATAAATCCGACCGGCGTGCCATCATCAACGCCGCGGGCAGCACCGTTTATATTTCGGGCGGTACTTTTACCTCGGATTATTGCGCCATCGGCATGACCGACTATGATTGCCTCTCGGATGTGTATGTGTCCGGCGGCACTTTCATCGGCGGAACGCTGGATGAGGACGAAAATCTCATTCCCGGTTTTGCCGATTTCATGGATTCCAACGGCCGCGGCAAGCTGGAGATCACCGGCGGGCGCTTCCCCCGCAGTGTTCTGCGGTATATGCCGGTCGGCTACACCACCTTTACCGATGCCAAGGGATTTGTGTGCGTCAAGCCGGTAACGACCGGCATCCGGAGCGCTTCCATCTCGCTCGGCTCCAGCATTCTGGTGCAGTATCATGTGGATCTCGCGCCGGAGGATTTCGGCGCCGTCATGTGCTTCAACATGGCAGGGAAAACGCTCACCGTTACGGGCGTTCAGAGCGACCGGGAATGGATCTTTACCTTCCCGCTGGTTACACCGCAGTGTATGACCGATACCATTACGGCCGTGCTTCAGAAAAACGGCGCGGCACTGGATACGGTTCCGGACTTTACGGTCCGCGGTTATTGCGACCAGTTGCTTGCCAAGACCGTGGCTGACGGGTATACCGGAAAACAGCTCACGGCCATGAAGCGGCTGGCGGTCGATCTGCTCACCTATGGCGCCGAGGCGCAGAAATACGCCGGGCATCATGTGGAGACCCCTGCGGACGAAAATCTCGGGCTTTACGCTCCCACGCCTTACGAAAAGGCCACAGATGATTGCCGGAGCGTGTACAACACCGGCAAGGTGACATTCACCTCCGCCTTGTTGCGCCTTGACAGTCAGATTCAGGTCCGCTTCAACTTTACCGCCGCCAACACGACCGGTCTGGTGCTGAAGATCCGTATCGGCACGGGAGAAGAGCGTGTTCTTTCCTACAGCGCAACCGAAAACGGATATACCGCGCTGAGCGAGCCGCTCTCCATCGCGGATGTGAGTACGCTTCTCACGGTCACGGCCTATGAAAACGGCACGGCCGGCTCGACCGTCACCTACAGCGTCCGTTCTTACATCGCGGCCATGCAGGAAAGCAACGATCCCGCCACGGCGCTTATCCGCGATCTTTACACCTACAGCCTTTCCGCCACGGCCTATAATGCCGCCATGGGAACCTTTACACCGGTGCTCCGGATTGCCGTCACCAGTGATATTCATCTGTGCTATCCGGAGGCCGGCGTGCCGAACGCTGCCGGCTCGACCAACAGCTTTTCCGATGTGGCGTATGATCGTGTGGCCAAAATGATGGCCGCTATCAAGGCGCACGCCGACAGCACTTCTTATACGGGGCTGGATGCGCTTCTGGTGGCCGGAGATTTCTCGGACGATGGCAACTTCAACAATCAGTATAACGGTACCAGCCGTGAGGACCCCAATCAGATGCAGAGTGTTGTCAACCTGCTCAAGCGGGAACTGAACAGCAACGGACTCGATGCCGCCAAGCTGATGCTGGTCATGGGCAACCATGAATATTATCTGGGCGAAAAGCACAACCCCGGCAATCCGTCCGCCGCGCTGGCCGAGGCGCAAAGCAACTTTATGAGCATTGTCAATTCGCTCCTTGCTTCGGATGTCAGCAGCGCCTATAACAACATCGGCGATGTTCACTATAAGATCGGTTCCTATCATTTCATCGGTCTGTCTCCTGATATCAACCGTTGCAACCAATTCAGTCAGAGTAAGGCAGACTGGCTGGAAGCCGAACTGCTGAAAGTCAAGGCCGAGGCCGATTATGATCCGGAACGCCCGATTTTCGTTTTCCAGCACATTGGTATTGCGGGCACCATGTACGGGTATGAGTCCAACACAACCTCCAATCTGTGCCTCAAGAAAGTGCTTGATCAATGGCCGCAGGTGGTGAATTTCTCGGGCCACACGCACGCCAATCTGGACGATCCCCGCGCCATTGATCAGTTCAACTTTACGGCTCTTGAAACCTGCACGCTCCGTTACTACGGTACAACCGGCGGATCTCCCACAAACACGGTGGGCGGTCTCTTCGGCGGCGGCCTGGACGGTATTACAGAGCAGGGTGAAATGAACGGCGCGATGTTCTACATTGTGGAGGTCGGCGCGCAGAATCAGATGCTGGTGTACCGCTACGATATTCTTTCCAGTCAGTTTATCGGAGATCCGCTCCTCATCGACTCGATCGGTCGCAAAGAGCTCTTTACTTTCAACGACGACCGTTCTTACTTCTCCGGCGAGCTGGAATACAGCGCCGAGGATCAACTCTCGCCCCGCGTGATTTCGGCCAACTATGCGCTCTTTGATATCCCGAAGCCGGAAGGCGATGATTATCTCCAACGCTTCTGCTGCGATCTGTACGAGGGAAGCGGCAACAGCCTTTCCCATCGCTATCGCATCTGGCGTTTGGCCGGTACCAACCGCTATGACCTGCCCTATGAGGTTACCCTGCCGCTCGGAAATCTGAAAGCCGGCACGACCTACACGGTCAAAGTGTATGCTTACACCTGCTGGGGCAGAGGCAGCCGTTCGCCGCTCGCTTATACCTTTACCACCGCGCCGGCTTCCGGCACGCTGACGCCGGACATTTTCAGTTTGTCTGTGAGCGGTTCGACCGTCAAGAACGCTGTCAATGGTGAAACGCTCCAAAAGTATGCCACGGCCACGGCCGGAAGTAGCAAACTGACCTTCACCGGTGCCGGCAACTATCAGTACAATCTGAAAGACGAGTTTGAGTATCTCTACCGTTCCTACACGCTGGAAACCGTTTTCACTCTTTCCGAATTGCCCGCAAACGGCAAGACGGTCGTGCCGGTGGGCACTTACGAGACGGGTGGATTTGCGCTTCGGGTCATCGGAAACGGTTCCAACAGCGCCAATCTCCATTTTGCCATGATCAATTCCGACCGCTCGGTGTCCGAGGTGTCGGTGTCTTCTGCCATTAATGCGGGAACAACCTATCATGTCACGGCCACCTATGACGGTGCGAACATGAAACTTTACCTCAATGGCACACTGGTGGATACGGTGGCCGAGACCCGTGTCATGATCCTGCCCAACATCTACGCATTCAACCTGACCATCGGTTCGGATGCCAACTGGGACAGACAGTACATGGAGACCGGTCTGCTTGAAAACGCGTACAAACGCGGTACCGGTGAATTGTACATGAAGGGGACTGTTTCGGTGGTGAACCTGTACAGCCGGGCGCTTACTCAAAGCGAAGTGACCAGTTCCTATCAGGCGCACAAAGATTAACTCCAATGCAGAAGAGAAGGCTTTCCGGCCTTCTCTTTGGAAAATCCGGGGCAGAAACGGCCCCGGATTTTTTGCGTTGTCAAAGCGTAAAGTACATCATAGGATGAAAAGGGAATTCCGCGGACTGTACGCCGACCGTGAAATCGGAATTTTTAACAGAATCTTCTCATTTTTTTTGTGAAATACTGAGAATTTAAAAAAAGTGCTTGTGAAGACTTGACTATTTGTTAAAAAAAATATACAATAGAGTTGTGAAAATGTAACGTCAGCAGTCTGCTGTTTTCCTGCCGGCGTTGCAACAACCCCGTGATATTTCTGTAACAAAAGGAGAAAAAATCATGAAAAAGCATTTTCGCATTGCGCTGCTTGCGGTCTTGACTGTCCTCATGGTCGGCCTTCTGGCACTGGCGGTCTGCGCCGCAGAGCCTGCCGAGACCGATTTTTATGAGGTCCTGGATGCCGAAGGTACGCATATCGGGTACAAAGCAACCTTAAAAGATGCGGTTGCCGTGTGTGAGGCAAACGGAACTTATACGATTAAGCTTTTGCAAGATGCAACCGAATCTTCGGTTGCAAACCTGAAAGTTGAGGGCGTTACCGTGACACTGGATGGTAATGGCCACACGATTCAGATGAATAAGAATTTTGCGGTCACCAAAGCTGTCAATCTGACCATCAAAAATGTCACGATTTCAGCGGCCGACGCGGGCGCAAAATGGTTGTATGTGACTCAGGGTGCGGTCGGCGCTTCGGTTACAATCGAAAGCGGTACATACAGTGGCCTGCTTGACAATATGAGCGCCTCAATGACGATCAAAGGCGGTTCTTTCTCTGCTTCGGATGTGTGGTTGGCCATCGGTGCAAAGGCGAACGCTGCCACTGTGACGATCGAAAACGGCGAGTTTAATGGAAAACTGACCAATGATGGCGCAAAGCTTACCATCAAAGGCGGCGTCTTCAGATCCAGCGGTACATGGAAGACCGTGGATGGGAGTGAGGCGCACAATCCGCTTCAGGAGCCGCTGTTCCAGCCGAATGGCACATGGCTGAGCATCAGCAAGGTTGCTTTCGGCCAAAAAGTCACCATTGAAAACGGCACTTTTTACGGTGAACTGGTCAATGACGGTGCAGTGCTGGAGATTTTGGGCGGTACTTTTTATGCGCCCGGCTCGTGGGCTGATGTCGTTGACCCCGTTTTGAATGTAGTTACCGATCAGAGATATTCTACCACCGGCAACTGGCTTACCATTGGTATCGGTACTGTTGCTCCGAATCCCGAAGAAGGCCAAACGGCTTTGGAAGATGCTCTTTCGACAATTAAGAACGGTACTTTCTACGGTTGCGTTTGCGGCGGCGGCGGCCCCATTACCATCTTGGGCGGCACCTTTACGAGCAATTACGCCACTGTGCGTAATGCTGAAACAAAAGAGGCGGCGAGCAGTTCTTTTGTTCAGATTAAGGGCGGTACCTTCACAACGACCGGTGACGCCTGCATCCTGATCTTTAACGGTTCGTTCTCCAAGCAGGCCGACGCGCGTCCGGACAAAGCCTGTGTTGTGATCGATGGTGGCACATTCATCGGCGGAAGCGGCGGTGTGCTGGACATTCAGGGCACGACCTATTTCACCCTCATGAGAGATGAGCTGAAAGCCAAAGGCGACTACGCCCTGGAAGAGGTGCGCGCACTGATCGAGGAAAAATGCCCGGGCCCGTTCTACAGTGTTGTGGTCAATGACGCCGAAATGATCAATGAGACCAACGGCGGAAACTCAAACATTTTCTGGGTCCGTAATGATTCCTGGAACTGCACGCTGATCATCAACGACGGCACTTTCACGCACAGAAACGGTAGCCGTGGCGGCTTGAATGCGGCCGGTGCGAAAATCATTATCAACGGCGGCGAATTCTCCTCGGATGTGAAAATTGTTTCCGCACACGATGGTGACTGCTGCTCTCCCATTGAGATCAACGGTGGTACCTTTACGGCGCTCAAGTCGGCTTATGTGCTTTTGTTGACCAGCGGCGTTCCGAACAAGAACAATTATCCGCTTACCACCATTCTTCCTGAACTTCACGGCCAAGCGCTCATTACTGGCGGCACTTTCTACAGCGAAGCTAAATACTGCATTTCCTTTGGCGATCAGGCTTCCTTTAGTGATCGTATCCTGACCATTACGGGCGGTGAATTCTCCTCTGGTGGCGATGCGGTCATCCGTGTCCGTCCGAAGACTGAAGGTGATGTTCTCCCGACGCTGAACATCAAAGGCGGCGTTTTCAGACTCCTGAAGGGCGACAGCACCGATGCTGCACTGATTTACGACAAAGATGACGCAACCTTCAACCTTATCATTGAGGGTGGCACCTTCATTGACGAGCGCAAGGGCAACAAGGCCATTATCAGCACGATCAGCTCCGGAACGACCTGCAATCTGACCGTTACAGGCGGTATCTTCCTGGTGGAGGGCGAGGATCAGGATTACTTCTTCAACACCAAATCGATTAAATCCAACATGGATGCTGATTTTGCTCCGGTCTATCAGTATGAAGGCAAAGAATACTTCATGTTCTTTATCTTCCCGCTGAAAACCGACACAAAGGTCAGCCCCACGCAGACCGTTGTGGCCCGTGTGGATGCCGAAAATCCAGGTATCCGCTTTGAAACCACTTTCCCGAAGGCTCAACTGGACGCTCTGAAGGAGAAGTTCGGTGCGGATGCAGTGTTCTCCTACGGTACGATCGTTATGACGATGAACACGCTCTTTGATGTCAAGGGAGCCACGCACGAAGCGCTCAAGGCCTATGCCGCAACGAAGGAAAAGACCGATTCGCAGATCTTTGTGGATATTCCCGCGGTAAAAGGCATTGTTCAGCAGGAAAACGGCGATGTGCTCATTCGTGCTTCGCTGGTCAAGATCAAAGATGCTCACACCACGCAGTTTGTAATTGGTCTTGCCTATATCAAGGTGACGGTCGGTGAAACGGTAACCTATGTGTATACGGATGCTTCTCCGTCCGGCAACTGCTCCACGATGAGAGGCGTTGCCAACGCGGCACTCAACGATGTCAAAATGAAGGCCAATGACCGTTACAAGTTCGGTTCTGAGACCGGCAAGGGCTTCTCGCCTTACTCCAAGGCACAGCAGGAAGCGCTCAAGAAATTCCTTGGCGCCTGATTAAACATTTAACCCTGAAACGGGCTGTTGCAAACGCAACAGCCCGTTTTTTCCTTACCTGAAAAATTCGGCAAGGTTCTCCTGAATTTTCCAATTTCTGAATAAGAGCGTCCTTTTTCGGTTATTCTTTCTGTATCCAAAAGATGATGGAGGAACTTGTCATGCGCAAAACTTTAGGATTTCTGATGGCAATCATGCTTTTGCTTGCCGCCTTTTTGATTATACCGATTCACGGTGAAGCGGCTATTTATGACAGCGTCATACGGTTGCATATTCTTGCAAATTCAGACAGTGAGGAAGATCAGGCGTTGAAACTGACAGTCCGGGATGCGCTGCTTGTTAAAATCAGCGCAATGCTTGAAAATACAAAAACGCGCGAAGAGGCCGCCGAGGTAATCGGCGCTTCACTGGAGGAATTGCGTGAAAACGCAAAAGAAACACTGCAAAAGGCGGAGTCCGATGCAGATGTAAGCGTCCGTCTTTGCTATGAAAAATATCCCACGCGCTATTACGAAACGCTGGCTTTTCCCGCCGGGGAATATCTTTCTCTTCAGGTCCGGATCGGAGAGGCCGCCGGGAAGAATTGGTGGTGCGTACTGTTTCCTCCGCTTTGCCTTTCGGCGGCAACTTCTGAAAACGAGACGGAAATGGCTTTCCTTTCTGCCGGATTGACCGAGGAACAATATAAGATCATTACGGACAGCGATTCGCCGCGTTATAAACTTCGTTTTAAAATTCTTGAAATTGCGGAAGAAGCATTGGACGGAAAGTAAACGGGTTCTTTTTCGTTCTTTCCTCTCGTAAAATAAAAGTGGGAGAGGAAGCACCATTTTAAAAACGATCATTTTATGGCATTCTCCCGAAAACGGCAGCTGTTATTGAACGGCACTTAAAGGGGGAAAAATGAAGATTCGGATCGGTATTTTCGGATATGGAAATCTTGGACGCGCGGCGGCGTTTGCAGTACGCGCACAGGAGGATATGATGCTGGCGGGAGTTTTCAGCCGGCGCGATCCCGAAATGATTCCGGACAAAGTGCCGGATGTTCCTTTTTTTCCGGCAACGATGCTTTTTGGCGAAAATACGCCCACAAAAATGGATGTATTACTGCTTTGCGGCGGCAGCGCACAAGATTTGCCGGCGCAAACGCCGGTGCTGGCCAGGCGCTTTTGCGTCATTGACAGTTTTGATACACATGCGGCCGCCTTGGCGCATTTTTTGAGGGTTGAAGCGGCCGCACGCGCCGGCGATCGGCTTGCGTTTGTTTCGGTTGGCTGGGATCCGGGTCTCTTTTCGCTTTTCCGTGCCCTTTCACAGGCCGTACTGCCATCGGGAGAAAGCTATACTTTTTGGGGATACGGCGTCAGTCAGGGTCATTCGGAAGCGATCCGTCATTTGTCGGGAGTCAAAGCCGCGCGTGCTTATACAATTCCTTGCGAATCTATGCTTGCGCAGGTCTCGGCCGGAGAGAGACCTGCACCGGCCCGGATGCTGCACCATCGGCTTTGTTTTGTGGTGGCTGAGGATGGCGCAAATCAAGCGGAGATTGTCCGGGAAATTCAGGCTATCCCGCATTATTTCAAGGATGATGAGACCGAGGTGCGTTTTGTCACTCCGGAAACATTTCTTCGTGAACACAGCGCGCTGCCACACGCAGGCCATGTCATCCGGAACGGTGTCTGTGCGCAGGAAGCGGCGAGTGCTCAAATGCGATTCGATCTTGCGCTGGCTTCCAACCCTGCCTTTACCGGTTCGATCTTGGTGGCCTATGCGCGTGCACTTTTCCGCCTTTATCAACGCGGGGAGCGTGGCTGTCGTACAGTGCTGGATGTTCCGCCGGCGCTTCTTTTGCCTATGAGCGCAGATGACGCACGCAAAAAATTTTTATAAATAAAACATACGGCATCTCCCTTTGCGGGTGATGCCGTCTTGATCTTTATGTGGTTTTTTATTTCTTTTTGCACCGATACATCAAAAGCTGCATGAAGAGCCCTCCCTGCACCGAACGATGCTGAAAGCTGACTTCGCGGGCCGAAACCGTGTCAAACCAGTCGGTCAGCGGCACGCGCGATTCCGAATCGTTGTAAGCTTGCCAGAGCGGCGCAATAAAACTTTCAAAATCTGCTTTGTTTTCGGTCATAGCGGCCACCCAGATCCACCAGTCGGATTTGGTATAATCGGCACGGCTGTCCAGCGGTAATCCATAGGCGTTGAAATGTTTCCGGTTGTTTTGAAGTTCCGCTTTCCTGAATTCGTCCGGAAAAAGCCCGGTGTTCCACAATTTGTCCCAGACCATATTATATTTCATGGCAAAAGTTCCGGGGCGGTCAAAAGCAAGGCGGGATTCGCCGGTTTCATCCAAAGCGTTTTCCATCCAGTGAGCGGCCATTTCTTTGGCTTTCTGATGATAGTCTATGGCCGCCTTTTCGTCATTGTTCATCCGGCAAAGAACCGACATTCCCATAATTCCCATGATGGCCTTGAGCGACAGATTACAGTTGTGCGCCAGGTGGCCCGCAAAGTCATCCGTGCAAAGCTGGTTTTCGGGGTCTGCGCCGTATTTCACAAGATAACCGCACCACTTTTTCAGCGTGTCCATGTGCGAGCGCGCAAAATCGACCGAGCCGGTGGTAATAGCTACGGCCGCTTCCATGATTAGCATGTTACCGCACTCTTCCACGGGCATTTGCATTTCCGGCGCGTTGTTTCCGTAGACCTGCCCGTTCAGCAGCGGATACTGACCGACATCGTGCGGTGCAAACGAAAATTGCCATGCGTCGGAGAGCGCATAACGATAGATCGGGCGCAACATTCCCTTGATCAGTTCCGGGTCATAGAGCAGAAACATCGGGCAGGAAGGATAGCTGATATCCACGGTCGCGGCGCATCCGTTGCTGAAACATTCCTTGGAGATGAAAAGAATTTCGCCGTTTTCATCCAGAACCAGTTTGTGTGCGGCAATGACCTGACGGTAAGCAAGCGCGAGCAGTTCGGCATATTTGGAGCCGCCCGCGGCTTTGGCGTCCCGGCAGAGTTTCTGGGAAAAACGGTCGCACAGAGCCTTCACTTTTTCATATTCTCCGGCGGCCTCGGCAATGGCGGCCTCAATGCTCATGCCGTCTTTGCGCCAAAAAGAACGAAGCGGCTTTCCAAAGTATTCTATACTTTCAATATCGTCATAGGCAAAAAGAAACAGCACCTTTGTGTCGGGATCAGCTGCGGTTTCGGCCTCAATATTCCGGCCGTGATAGGATTTTTCCCTCAATGCAGGATTTGGCGCGGCCACGGCTAAGTAAAAATAGCCCCAGTCAATGCGCACATCGTCTCCGCTCTGATGGAGCGGCTTTTGCACACTGTTACCCATCCGGATGGCGCGGATATCCGGCGCAATCTGTACTTCGTCAACGGTGACGGGGCTTTGCCCCGCGTGATTCAGGCAAAGCGTTTCTCTGGCGAGGATATTAAAACGGACCTTGTGCGCTTTTCCGTCCTTCACCGAATAAGAGAGACAGAGATAAGAGACCGGGCGGGTGAGCCGGTGATAATCTTTCGGCAGCAAGGGTGTGGTAAATGCGGCGCGAAGCACAATTTCATCATTTTCCAGAACCACGGTTGTTGTCAGTGCGTCAATATCAAGAGAGATCTGTCGCATTTTGTGAAGATCGCGGTGATAACCGAAGAAAGAATAGGGCTTTCCGTCGACCGTTACAATACCCAGTAACTGATTGGGTTTGCCCGTCCAGTGAATAGTTGGAGCGGTGTTCAGCGTTGTAGTGGGCGACCAGACCGAAAAATAGGGGTCTACTGTGATGAGCGGAATGGCAGGTGCGCGCAGCTTCATTTCATTCATCCTCGTTCATAAAGAATTATATCCG
>ERZ780198.2053-NODE-2053-length-16546-cov-3.825359_pt1 | contig 16546 bp, 9 predicted proteins | sample MGYA00510979_ERZ780198 | MGnify/ENA primary metagenome ERZ780198 (study PRJEB29588, sample SAMEA2158039) | human gut metagenome | biome: human gut; feature: human-associated habitat; material: faeces | place: Denmark | collected 2008/2010 ...
ATGTGTGTCGGCGCTTAGTACGGTAGGTTCCAGTCTGAATCTGACACCTAATTTATGTGATGCAAGTAAATTGTTAGTGGCGTTGTTGATGTTTATCGGGCGTGTGGGCTTGATAACGTTAATGCTGGGAATTATCAAACAGAAAAAGAATACAAAATACCGTTATCCGAGTGATAACATTATCATAAACTAAAGATATGAAGTACATTATTATCGGTTTAGGAAACTACGGTCGTGTGTTGGCTGAAGAGTTATCGGCACTGGGACACGAGATTATTGGTGCGGATATTAGTGAAAGCCGCGTAGATAGTATAAAAGATAAGGTTGCTACTGCATTTGTGATTGATGCAACGGATGAACAGGCTTTGTCCGTGCTTCCTCTGAACAGTGTCGATATAGTGATTGTCGCCATAGGTGAGAATTTCGGCGCATCGGTGCGTGTGGTTGCTTTGCTGAAACAAAAGAAGGTTGCTCATATTTATGCCCGTGCCATTGATATGGTGCATAAAGCCCTCTATTTCCAAAACATAGAAACGGACATCATCCCTTGTGACAAGACAACCGATTTCAGCGGATATGACATGCTTGTCATTCCCCCTTTGTATGTGGCTACCGACCAATTACTATTAGCCATTGATGAATTCGTACAGTCCGGCGGACACGTGGTAATGATGCACAAAAGCGGTTACTGCAATGAGCACTCCGCAGTTCGGGCCACCTTGGCTCCCGGGCCGCTACGCAAAGCCTGCGGCTTCCATTACCAAGAATTCTCCACTATCGGTGACTTATCATTAAAGGATAACCCCTTTCAATTAGAGGGAAAGAACCAGATAAGCGACTGGTATGAATTCCTGATTCCCGAGACAGCCACCCCGTTGGCTTATGCAGAGCATCCATTCTTCGGCAAATGGCCCGTTGTCACCGAAAACAAGTATGGCAAAGGCAAACTGACCTACATAGGAGCCTACCCTTCGCAGGAATTGCTGAATGCCATCGTGCGAAAGGCAGCCATCCATGCCGGTATCATCTCTTCAGAGAGCGACGTGTTCCCCATCATACAGCGTTCGGGAATAAACAAAGCCGGAAAAGCCATCCGTTACTTCTTCAATTACAGCAGCGAGAGCAAAGAAATCACTCATAACTATCCGACGTCCAAAGAGCTGATTTCCGGCAAGACTGTAAAAGAAGGAGACCATGTAACATTGCCCCCCTGGGGAATTCTCATCATGGAAGTTTATTGACCATCAGAAAACATGAGAAAAAATGAGAAAAAAGATATTTGCCTTTCTATTGCTAAGTGCCCTATATGCCGGCGCCCAAGAAGTTCCGGACTGGGAGAATCCTATTGTAGTCGGCATCAACAAAGAGCCGTATCATGCCACACTGACATTGCCTTCGCAAAAAGCCGATTGCAAAGAAATCATATCCCTGAACGGCAAGTGGCGATTCCAATGGTCTGCCGACCCGGGAAAGCGCCCGGCCGACTTCTACAAGAATGATTTCAATACCGACACATGGGATACCATCACAGTGCCGGGAGCATGGCAATTGCAAGGTTATGGCAAACCTATCTATTCCAACGTAAACTATCCTTTCCAGAAGGATGCACCCAGAGTAACAAGCGAACCTCCCGCCGAATATTACAGTTACGGGCACAGAAATCCGACAGGCTCTTATGTCACCACGTTCGAGGTGACGCCCGATATGAAAGACAAGTGCCTATACCTTCACTTTGAAGGAGTAAAATCGGCCATGTATGTCTGGGTAAACGGACAGCAGGTAGGCTACAGCCAGAATTCGATGTCACCTGCCGAGTTTGACATAACCGGATTTGTGAAGAATGGAACCAATCGTCTGGCAGTGGAAGTGTATCGGTGGTCGGACGGCAGTTATCTGGAAGACCAGGACATGTGGCGGCTTAGTGGAATACTCAGACCGGTAGAGCTATGGATACGCCCCCGGACAAATATCCGGGACTATAGGTTCAGCAGCGACTTGTCGGACGACATGCGTTCAGCTACATTCGGAACCGAAATTTGGATAAGAAATCAGACCGACCGCAAAGTAAAAGACCTGACCGTAGAAATAAACCTGGTGGGGAAAGACAACAGAGGAAATAAACTCGACAAAAAAATGGTGACTCCCGTAGGTACTATTCAGGCCTTTTCTGAAACGAGCGTCACGCTGTCCGAAATGCTCCGGGAGCCTCAACTATGGTCTGCCGAGAAACCGCATCTATATGACATCCACATCAAGCTTCGCAGGAAGAATGAACTTTTGGAATCATTCGAATACCATTGGGGCATACGGAAAATAGAAATCGCGGGAGACGTCTTCAAAGTCAACGGGAAAGCCGTCAAGCTGAAAGGAGTGAACCGTCACGACTTCCATCCCCGTATGGGATTCTTTGTCGACAGCCGGACGATGGAGAGAGATATCCGGCTGATTAAACAAGCCAACATCAACATGATACGCACGTCCCACTATCCACATCTGCCATTGCTGTACGAGCTATGTGACAAGTATGGAATCTACGTAATGGACGAAGCGAACCACGAAAGTCATGCCTACGGTTTGGGGAACAAAGTATTAGGAGACAACCCTCAATGGACACTGGCCCATGTGGACCGGGCAGTAGCCGTGGTGGAAAGGGACAAGAACCATCCGTGCATCCTATTCTGGTCATTGGGCAACGAGGGTGGAAGCGGTGCCAATTTGCGAGCTATGGCAGACACAATCCGTGCCTTAGACCCCACCAGACCGATATACGACGATACAGACCGCACCGTATCCGATGTCTATGACGAAGCTTATCTGCATCCCAACGCTTTGAAGGAACTTGGCGAGAAAATAACCGACCGCCCCGTATTCATGAGAGAGTATGCCTACGCCATGGGAAATTCCATCGGCAACCTCAAGGAGTATTGGGATGTGATTGAAAAGGACGAAAGTATTATCGGAGCTGCCATTTGGTGCTGGGTAGACCAAGGCATTCCTAAAAAGCTTAACGGTGCACCGTTAAGTTTCGGCGAGAGCCCCTCGTCACTCCCATTACTGCCCGATGAATTCTGGGCGTATGGAGGAGATTTCGGGGACTATCCCAACGACGGTCCCACCGGCATTAACGGGCTGGTATCTCCCGACCGGGTGCCTCACCCCCATTACTATGAAGTACAAAAAGTATATCAATACATCAAGTTTGAAAAGAAGGGAACACAGCAAATCAAATTGACCAACGGGTATGCGTTTTCCGATTTGGATGAATTCGATTACAGCTATGAGTGGATATGCAACGGAAAGGCTGTACGCAACGGCGACCTCCACTTGTCCGAAGGGAATCTGCTGGAGGTACCTTCAAGACCGGATAAGTGTGGGGAACTTTGCCTCAATGTATATGCCACGTTGAAGGAATCCACGACGTGGGCAGAGAAGGGCTTCAAAGTTGCCAAGGAACAACTTACGTATCATGACTATGAATTCCCACAATTGAAGGATGACGGCGGGAAGGCCACGTTTAAGGAGACACCCGAAGCGGTGGAAATTATAGCCGCCGATGCCTTGTTCACCATAGAAAAAGGTACCGGTGCTTTGGTGAGTTGGCGAGTCAAGGGAGAAGAGTTGTTGCACAGTGCCTTGGAACCCTATTTTTGGAAACCGGCAAATGACATTCAGGTCCGCAACGGCTACAATGAACGTTTGAGCGCTTGGAAAAATGCAGAGCAAAAACGTATCGTAAAGGCATACCAAGCAACCGTAAACGATGGTATGGTGATAGTGGATGCCAGTCTCTCCCTCCCCCGGATAGGAGCCGGTTACCATCTCCGCTACACTGTGGACGGCAAAGGCCGCATACAAGTAGAAGCAACCTATCAGCCTGAAAAGGAAGATATTCCGCTGATGCCCAAATTCGGTATGCGCATGAGAATGCCCTCGGCGCTGAACCGGATAGCCTGGTACGGACGCGGCAAGTTCGAGAACTATCCCGACCGCAAGAGCGCCGCTTTCCTGGGAGTCTACGAGTGTGGCATACACGAATTTATCACGAACTACATCGTACCGCAAGACAATGCCAACCGGTGCGATACACGCTGGTTCATGCTGGGAGACAGTGAGCGATGGAAAATACAAGTCAAAGGCTTGCAACCCCTATGTTTCCGTATATGGCCCTACGGGGAAGAAGACCTGGAAGGGAAAGAGCATGCGCACGAACTGCCCGAACGCGACTTCATCAACCTGAATATCGACTCCAACATACACGGAGTAGGTGGAAACGACGGATGGGGCGCACAGACCATGAAGCCATACACCATTGACGGCAATCGCTCCTACCGGTATGGGTTTATCATGGAGTATATGGACAAAACAGAATAATCCGTTCATCAATGCATTCAAAAAGGGAATAAACATTTTGTAAACAACAATAAAGGTATGAAAAGAAACATCTTTAAAACAATTCTCCTATCCGCCTGCATCCTGCAAGGGGGCAGTGCATTGGCACAACAAGAGAAAGCAGAACCGGGCAAGTTCTCACCTACCTGGGAGTCATTGTCCCAATACGAAGTGCCCGAATGGTTCCGCAACGCCAAATTCGGCATATGGGCACACTGGGGTCCGCAATGCCAACCCGAAGCCGGCGACTGGTACGGTCGTGGCATGTACGAAGAGGGCGGTGCTGCCTACAAGTGGCACTTGGAGCATTACGGACATCCTTCGGAATTCGGCTTCAAGGATGTAATCAACGAATGGAAAGCCGAAAAATGGAATCCGGAGAGGCTGGTAGCCCTTTTCAAGAAAACCGGTGCCCGATATTTCTTTGCTATGGGCAACCATCACGACAACATGGACTTGTGGGACAGTAAATACCAATCATGGAACTCCGTCAACATGGGCCCCAAGCGAAACGTACTGGGCGAATGGGAGAAAGCGGCCCGCAAAAACAAACTTCCCTTCGGTGTCAGCATCCACTCCTCCCATGCTTGGACATGGTATGAAACTGCACAAGGAGCCGACAAGAAAGGCCCATACGCAGGAATCTCCTACGATGCCCGCGTAGTGACTAAGGAAGACGGCAAGGGAAAATGGTGGGAAGGCTACGACCCGCAAGAGCTATACGTACAGAATCATGCCCTGAGCGGACATGCTTGGGCTGCATGGGACTGGCCCGAAGGAACCTCTGTCCCCCCACAGAGCTACTACGACAACTTCTTCGACCGCACAGTGGACATGATAAACAAGTATCATCCCGACCTGGTCTATTTCGACGACAGCGTACTCCCCTTCTGGCCCATCAACGATACGGGGCTGAAAGTCGTGTCGCACTACTATAACCAAAACATGAAGCTTCACAAGGGCAATCTCAATGCCGTAGTCTTCGGAAAGAAGCTGGAAGCTAAACATAAAGAGGCCATCGTATGGGATGTAGAAAAAGGGGTTCCATCGGAATGCCAGGACAAGGCGTGGCAAACCTGTAGTTGCCTCGGTACTTGGCACTATAACCGCTCTGCTTACGAAGACAACTGGTATAAATCAGCCGAGACCGTCATCCACATGCTCATTGACATCGTCAGTAAAAATGGCAACCTATTACTAAGCGTACCAATGAAAGGAAACGGCACCATCGACGACAAGGAAGAAAAAATTCTGGAAGACATAGCCGCCTGGATGGAGGTGAACGGAGAAGGAATATTCGACACACGTCCCTGGTGTATTTATGGTGAAGGTCCCTCCACAGAAACAGCAATACCTTTGGACGGAGCAGGATTCAACGAAGGCAAGAACGCACCCTACACTTCTGCCGACATCCGGTTTGTGAAAAAAGGGAAATACTTGTATGCCCATATCATGAAATGGCCCTCAGACGGAAAAATACAGATAAAATCACTGGCTATCGGCAGTCCCTACTGCAAAGGAGAAATCGAAAAGGTAGAATTATTAGGAGGTGGAAAGGCAAAGTTCAGAAGAACTTCCAAAGGCTTGCTTATTGACCTTCCCAAAGACAAGACACCCAATCCAATTTCTTTGGTACTGAAAATCACTAACCGTTAAACTGCTGATATTGTATGAAAAAGGGATTTTTTTTAAGACTATTTGTCCTGCTGATGCTGACATTTTTCATAGCAGAACAAGGCAGAGCACAAACCTACCAACGCACCTCACAAGGCATAAAAAGCACTGTGCAAGGTATAAATATAGATATTAGCTTCTTCTCTCCTGTCACAGTGAGAATCTTAAAATCGCCTGACGGCTGGAAGTATACCAAAGAAAGCTTGTCGGTCATCGGGCAACCGGAAAAAGTAAAACTATCCGTCTCTTCGAAAGGGGGCATATTGACTATCAAAAGCCATCAGCTTACAGTCCATCTCAACGAAGAGACCGGACAAATAACTTTTGCCTCTTCCGATGGAAAATCGCTGTTGCAGGAACAAAATAAAGGCGCACGTTTTGATGATTTCAACGATGCCGGCACAAAAACCTTCAGCGTTTATCAATCGTTCACCTTAGAGAAAGACGAAGCTATTTATGGATTGGGACAATTGCAAAACGGCAAAATGTCGCAACGTAACCAGACCAAACGCCTTATCCAAGACAATCTTGAGGATGTGATTCCCTTCTTCCAGTCCGTCAAAGGCTACGGTCTCTTTTGGGACAACTATTCGCCAACCATCTTCAAAGACAATCAAGAAGAGACATCCTTCCTTTCTGAAGTCGGCGACTGCATTGACTACTATTTCATGTACGGCGAAAATGCCGATGGAGTAGTTGCCCAGATGCGCTACCTCACAGGACAAGTGCCCATGTTTCCATTATGGACATATGGATTCTGGCAAAGCCGTGAACGCTACAAAAGCCAAAAAGAGATTGTTGGCGTAGTGCAAAAATACCGCGAACTGGGTGTGCCCCTCGATGGAATTATCCAGGATTGGAGATACTGGGGAAGCAACTACCTGTGGAACGCAATGGATTTTTTGAACGAAGAATTCTCCGACCCCCAAAAAATGATGGAAGACATACACGGAATGAACGCCCACATTATTATCTCCATTTGGTCAGCTTTCGGACCACATACCAAACCCTATCGCGAGTTAGACAAAGGGAACATGCTCTTCAACTTCCGCACATGGCCCGAATCCGGTTCCGAGAAGTGGCCTCCCAATATGGACTATCCATCCGGTGCCCGCGTGTACGATGCCTACCATCCGCAAGCACGCGACATCTATTGGAAGTACCTGAACGAGAACCTACGTTCTGTGGGTATAGACGGCTGGTGGATGGACTCTACCGAACCCGACCATTTTCACCCCATTCCTGAAGATTTTGACACGCCCACCTATTTGGGGTCATTCCGTAAAGTACGCAATGCCTACCCTTTAATGAGTGTAGGTGGAGTGTACGACCACCAGCGTGCCGTAACTTCAGATAAACGCGTATTTATCCTTACCCGCTCAGCCTTTGCCGGCCAGCAACGTTATGGTGCCAATACATGGACAGGAGATATCACAGCATCATGGGAAGTTTTGGAGAAGCAAATACCTGCGGGATTAAACTTCTCACTATGTGGCATTCCCCATTGGAACAGCGATATCGGCGGATTCTTCCTATGGCAATATCCCTTGATGCTGGATGACCCGGATTATCGCGAGCTTTATGCCCGTTGGATACAGTTCGGTACATTCTGTCCCATGATGCGGTCACATGGGGAAGGTGCTCCCAGAGAAATCTATCAATTCGGCAAAAAAGGCGAGCCAATATACGATGCGATTGAGAAATACATTCGGTTACGCTACAGTTTGTTACCATACATCTACACAACTGCCTGGGAGGTAACTGCCAATCAGTCCAGCTTCATGCGTGCCTTGGCAATGGATTTTGCCCACGATCGCAACGTGTGGAACATCCACAATCAGTATATGTTTGGCAAATCCCTATTGGTATGCCCTGTAACCCAACCCATGTATACCCAAACAGTTTCGGACACCATCCGTGTAGAAGATTTCAGTACCGTTAAGTCTATACGAATATATCTGCCTAAAAATACGGAATGGTATGATTTTTGGACCAATCAGAAACACTCCGGCGGACAATATATCGTGAAAGATACCCCTATTGACATTTTACCACTTTATGTGAAAGCAGGTTCCATCCTGCCAATAGGTCCCGAAGTGCAGTATAGCACCGAAAAATCATGGGACAACTTGGAGATAAAAGTGTATCCCGGTTGTAACGGCGAATTCACACTTTACGAAGACGAGAATGACAACTACAATTATGAAAAAGGAATGTACAGCACCATTACGATGAAATGGAATGACCGTACTCGCATGCTCACTATTGAAAATCGGAAAGGAGAGTTTTCCGGTATGTTGAAAGAACGGAAATTCAACATAGTAACTGCTGATGGCGCAAAAAAGGCAGTGGCTTATAATGGGAAAAAAGTAACGGTTAAAATGTAATGGTTTCTAAAAACAGCTATTAATTTGCATTATGGAAATAAATACTCGTATGAAAAAATACCATCATTATCTTACCCTTTTAAGTTTATTTATGCTGCTCGGCATCCTGAAATTGCAAGCAGCGATACAACTCCCTGCCATATTTTCCAACCATATGGTGCTACAACGTAACTCAGAACTTACTTTCTGGGGATGGGGTATTCCGGGAGAAACAATTTCCATCGCCCCCGAATGGATGAAAGGAGAAATAATCAAAACCCAAGTCAATAATACGGGGAAATGGTCAGCCCGTGTACCTTCCGGCGAAGCCGGCGGACCTTATGAGATTCGTTTCAGCGGCTCGTCAGAAGTAACCTTGACCGATGTCATGCTAGGCGAAGTTTGGCTGTGCAGCGGACAATCCAATATGGAATGGAGCGCCAACCACGGCATAAAGAACGGAGACGAGGAAACGGCAAATGCCCATTGTCCCAATCTCCGAATTTTTCACGTGGCCAGAATAGCCGCCCCGTTCCCTCAAGAAAACTGTTTCTCGCAATGGACACAGTGCACGCCCGAAACGATGCGCAGCACGAGTGCCCTGGCCTACTTCTTCGGCCGCAACATCCAGGAAGAGCTGGACGTGCCGGTAGGAATCATCGTAGCCGCATGGGGCGGAACCACCGCCGAGACATGGACGCCCCGCGAATGCGTAATGAGCGACCCGGTCTTGTGCGACTATCCGTATGAATCCAATCCTTGGTTTCCGGCTGAAACAGGCACGTTGTACAACAGCATGATTTATCCCGTGATGCCCTACGGCATTGCCGGATGCATCTGGTATCAGGGAGAAGCCAACCAAGGCCGTGCCAGCTCCTACGCCCGGGTGATGCAGCGGCTGATAGGCTCGTGGCGTACCGGATTTAACAAGGAATTCCCATTCTATCTGGTCCAGATAGCCCCCTTCCAATACCACTCCAAAGACAACGGACCGGCACTGCTACGCGAGCAGCAGGCCATGTTGCCCGAAATGCTGGACAAGGTCAAGATGATTACCGTGTCAGATTTGGTGGACAATGTGCAGGACATCCATCCACGTGACAAAAGAAGCGTAGGCAAACGTCTCGCCAATCTTGCACTGGACGATACATACCATATATATGCAGGCCCCTATAAAAGCCCGGTCTTTGAAAGCGCCTGCCGCAAAGGCAACCATGTGACAATCTCTTTCAAAGACATAAAGAACGGACTGGCCGTACACGGGAAAAGGATAGAGGGGCTGATGATGGCCGCAGCCGGCCAGGAATGGCAAGAGGCCCGGGCCAGGATAGACGGGGGAAAGCTGATTGTCCCGGTAAAAGGAATCGAAAGCCCGGTTTCCATTCGCTACTGCTTCAGTGACGCTGCTCAAGGCAACCTTTTTTCAACGGAAGGCATCCCCTTAGCCCCCTTCCGGGCAGACAGCATTGCCTCTTCTGAAAACATTCCGGTTTCTACAGACAGCGCTTTGGAAGAATCTTTTGAATTCTCGCCCAAGTTCTCTACCGGCAATGCCAATCCCCTTCTCGACTTCCAATACATGGCCGACCCCACAGCAGTGGTGCACGACGGCCGCATTTATGTGTACGGCACTAACGACCACCAGCAATATGATGTAGTGGGCCGTAACGGGAAAAACACCTATCAGCACATCCATTCGCTGACGATGGTCTCTTCTGACGACATGGTGAACTGGACTTATCACGGAGTAATCAATGTAAAGGCTCTGGCTCCCTGGGGAATGGCTTCGTGGGCACCTTCCATCGCTTCGCGCAAGGAGGCCGACGGCAAAACCCACTTCTATCTGTACTACTCCAACAGCGGTTCCGGTGTAGGTATGCTGACTGCCACTTCCCCCGTGGGGCCCTGGACAGACCCATTGGGCAAATGTGTGGTAGACGGTAATACTCCAGGACTCGGCAAGTGTAAAGCTCCCTTCGATCCGGGAGTAGTCATCGACGACAAGGGCATCGGCTGGCTCTCCTTTGGCGGGGGCGACAGCGACGACTACATTCCCGGAGACGCACGCATCGTGCGGCTGGCAAATGACATGAAGACGCTGGACAGCGAAATAGTTGAAATAAAAGCGCCATACCACTTTGAAGCAAACGAACTGAACTATCTGAACGGCACTTGGATTTACACCTACAACACCAACTGGAAGAACCGGGATGCATGGCCCCACAAGGATATAGACAAGCCGAGCCGGTGCTGCATGAGCTACATGACGAGTCGCACGCCACTTGAGACAGACAGCTGGACCTATCGGGACAACTACTTCAAAAATCCCGGCGACTATGGCATGTCCGACAGCAACAACCATACACATCTGGTAAAATTTCAAGGGAAGTACTATCTCTTCTACCACTCACTGGGCTTGCAGGACAGCCGCGACCTCAAAGTGGGTGTCCGCAGTATCTGCGTGGAAGAAATAGAGGTGGACGAAAAGGACCTCACTATCCACATGGGCACAGCCACAGCCAAGGGCGTTTCACAAATCAAGCCTCTCGACCCGTTTGCGCAGCAACAGGCCGAGACCACAGCCGCCACACGCGGCGTTGCCTTTGAACCTACCGGACAGACAGGCAACATGTCTGCCGTAGGAAACAAGAGCGGACAGGCCATCTGTGTCCGCGGTGCGGAATTCCCGCAATCACCTCAAGCCATACAGATGAAGATAAAAGGGAAAGGCTCCATCGAAATACACATGGACAGTCCAGACGGTCCGCTCCTATCCACCTTGACCTTTGATACCGATACGTGGCAAACATTGACAAAGCCGTTGGACAAACGGATAAAAGGCAAACACGACATTTACTTCGTATTCGGGAACGGAAAGTTCTTATTTGACGAATGGAAATTCACAAAATAATGAATCCGTCGGCAGAATCTGCCCAGTATCTCTTCACCCTTGTGATGATATCGCTGCACAATTCGAGCCAACACACAACAAGCCAGCAAGTTACTTTGCCAGCGTTTTGCCACCATATTGGCAAAGTTTTGCCATGCCTTTGGCAAAGCTTTGCCAATGTGGTGGCAAAACCTTGCCAACTTGTCGGCAAGAAAGACAAAAGCAACATCGCTGTCCGCAAAGAGGCGGAAGCACGTCCTCAATATAATTCCGCTAACGGGAAAGAGACAGATTGGTTCCATTAACGGGCAGAAGTTTTAAAAAATGGGAAGGATTTGGCACAATAGTTCCGCGCAAATTCTCATTTATCGAACAAAAATTGTATTTTTGCCTGCGACTGAAAAATCAGTAATATCATAGAATAGACAATTCCCGAACAAATATGAGCGAAGATTTTGAAGCACCGAAAGATGATTTGGACAAGGAACTCCCGGCCGGGAGCGAAGAACACTCGGATTACAAACCTGCGGACGCAAAGGATGCCAATATAAAGCACCAACTGAGCGGCATGTACCAGAATTGGTTTCTGGACTACGCCTCATACGTTATATTGGAACGTGCCGTACCCCATATCATGGATGGTCTGAAACCCGTACAGCGGCGTATCCTCCACTCCATGCGCCGCATGGAAGACGGGCGCTACAACAAGGTGGCGAACATCGTAGGACATACCATGCAGTTCCATCCGCACGGTGATGCTTCTATCGGCGATGCTCTGGTACAACTGGGACAAAAGGACTTGCTCGTGGATTGCCAGGGAAACTGGGGTAACATTCTGACGGGTGACAGCGCCGCTGCCCCCCGTTATATCGAAGCACGTCTCTCCAAGTTCGCACTGGACGTGGTATTCAACCCCAAGACCACCGAATGGAAACTCTCTTATGACGGGCGAAACAAAGAACCGGTTACACTACCGGTAAAATTCCCACTGCTGCTTGCACAAGGTGTGGAAGGTATTGCCGTAGGCCTGTCATCCAAAATATTACCACATAACTTCAATGAGCTGTGCGATGCTTCCATCAGCTATCTGCACAACGAAGAATTCAAGCTGTACCCCGACTTCCAGACGGGAGGCAGTATCGATGTATCCAAATACAACGACGGTGAACGTGGCGGTGCGATACGCGTGCGCTCCAAAATAGAAAAGATAGACAACAAGACACTTGCCATTAAGGAAATTCCTTACGGGAAAACGGTGGCCAGTGTATGCGACTCCATCGTAAAGGCCAGCGAAAAAGGAAAAATCAAGATACGTAAGGTAGAGGACCTAACATCCGGCAGTGTGGAAATATTAGTGCATCTAGCCCCGGGTGTATCATCCGACAAGACCATCGATGCCCTCTATGCCTTCACCGACTGTGAAGTGAGCATCTCTCCCAACTGCTGTGTCATCGACGACCAAAAGCCCCACTTCCTCACCGTGAGTGATGTATTGCGCAAATCAGTCGACAACACATTGGCACTGCTACGCCAGGAACTGGAAATCCGTAAGGGAGAGATACTGGAAAGCCTGCATTTCGCTTCACTCGAAAAGATATTCATTGAAGAACGTATTTACAAGGATAAGGAGTTTGAACAAGCCAAAAACATGGATGCCGCCTGCGAACATATCGATGAGCGCCTGACTCCCTACTACCCGACTTTTATCCGCGAAGTGACCAAGGAAGACATCCTCCGGCTGATGGAGATAAAGATGGCACGTATCCTCAAATTCAACTCCGACAAGGCAGAGGAACTGATAGCACGCATGCGAAAGGACATAGAGGAGATAGACTGCCATCTGGCAAACATCGTGGAATATACCGTCGACTGGTTCCGTATGTTGAAGGACAAGTACGGCAAAGCCTTCCCCCGCCGCACGGAACTGCGTAACTTCGACACCATCGAAGCAACCAAAGTCATCGAAGCCAACGAAAAGCTGTACATCAACCGCGAAGAGGGTTTCATCGGAACTGGATTGAAGAAAGACGAATTCATAGGCAACTGCTCGCCCATAGATGACGTGATTATCTTCTTCCGCGATGGAAAATATATCATCACACCGGTGGCCGACAAGAAGTTCGTGGGCAAGAATATACTTTATGCCAACATTTTTAAGAAGAACGACAAACGTACCATCTACAATGTCTGCTACCGTGACGGCAAGGAGGGGACAAGCTATATCAAGCGTTTTGCCGTCACTTCCGTGGTGCGTGACCGCGAATACGATGTGACGCAAGGTACTCCCGACTCCCGTATCACCTACTTCACCGCCAATCCCAATGGAGAAGCTGAAATCATCAAGGTAACCCTGAAACCCAATCCCCGTGTACGCCGTATTATCTTCGAGGAGGATTTCAGCAACATCAATATCAAGGGACGGCAGGCCATGGGAAATATACTCACGAAACTCCCCGTACACAAGATAGCCTTGAAACAACGTGGAGGCTCCACGCTGGGTGGACGGAAAGTCTGGTTCGACCGTGATGTGCTACGTCTCAACTACGACGGGCGCGGAGAATATCTCGGAGAATTCCAGAGCGAAGACACCATCCTTGTCGTACAGAACAGCGGAGAGTTCTATGCCACCAACTTCGACTTGAACAATCACTATGACGATGGCATACGCGTATTGGAGAAATACGATCCGAACAAAGTATGGACCGCCGTACTCTACGATGCCGACCAGCAGAACTATCCTTACATCAAGCGTTTCTGCTTCGAGGCAACCGCCCGCAAGCAAAACTACTTGGGAGAAAACAAGAACAGCAGCCTCATTCTGCTGACAGACGAGTGCTACCCGCGTTTAGAGGTGGGGCATGGCGGCCACGACAATTTCCGAGAGCCGATGGTGGTGGAAGCCGACGAATTCATCGCCGTGAAAGGCTTCAAAGCAAAAGGTAAGCGCCTGACCACCTATACTATAGAAACCATCAACGAGCTGGAGCCTACCCGTCAACCGGAACCCTCGCAGAAAACCGAAGAGCAGGAAACGGATGAAGAACCGGAAATTCTGGACCCCGACCACGGTAAAAGCGAAGGGGACATACTGGACGAGATGACAGGACAGATGAAACTCTTTTGATGAAGGACGGAAATGAAGTATTAGTGGCTAACGATTACTAATTTGTAATTGATAATTTAATATGTACATATACAAGATAATAATCCTATGCGGACTGCTCTTGGGAAGTGTCGGACTGAAAGCACAAGAAGCACAATGCAGCATCGACCGGAAGCTACGGGCTGACTCCACCAACCGTAACCGTATTATCACCCGTGCCACCATGTATGGTGTCGGCTTCACCAACGTGTTCGACACTTATCTTTCACCTCAGGAGTATAAGGGAATCGATTTCCGTATCTCCCGCGAAAGCATGCGGATGACACGGTTGATGGACGGCAACGTGTCTCTGCAAACTTTCTTCCAGGCAGACTTGGGATATACACACAACAAAGTAGACAATAACAATACATTCTCCGGACTGGCCAACTGGAACTACGGCCTGCATTATAATTTTCCAATCACGGGCAATTTCAAACTGCTTGCCGGAGGAGTCGGCGACTTCAACGGTGGCTTTGTCTATAATCTGCGCAACGGAAACAACCCCGCCCAAGCACGTGCCTATATCAACCTTGCCGCATCGGGAATGGCTATTTGGGACTTGCGCATCAAGAACCGTCCCATCACACTACGCTATCAGGTAAATCTTCCCTTGGCAGGTATCATGTTCATGCCCAACTATGGACAGTCCTACTACGAGATATTTACGTTAGGACATTGGGACGGAGTAGTGAACTTCACCTCCCTGCACAACCAGCCCTCTCTGAGACAAATGCTGACCGCAGACTTTCCGGTGGGACGTGCCCGGATGCGTTTCGCTTACATATGGGACGCACAACAGTCCAAAGTAAATGAAATAAAGACACATACTTACTCGCACGTATTCATGGTGGGGTTCGTAAAGGAACTCTATCTGTTTCCTAACAAGAGAAAGTAAAAAGTGACAAGGTGATAAACGATAAGATGATAAGGATAATGTGCATGAAAAGAAGATATATTTTAATAATTTGGAGTATCCTACTCACGTTATTGCCCCTATTGAACGGATGTATTCGTGAGGAAGAGTTCGACAATACCCCACAAGGCAATTTCGAAGCCTTGTGGAAAATAATAGACGAACAGTACTGCTTCCTGGACTACAAGCAAATAGACTGGGATGCCATCCATGACAAGTACCAGCCACTCATTACCCCGGGAATGAGCTACGACGGTCTATTTGAAATATTAGGTAACATGCTTGCCGAGTTAAAAGACGGACATGTCAACTTGTACTCTTCTTCCAACATGGCGCGCTACTGGGACTGGTATCTGGATTATCCTCGTAACTTCAACGAAAGTATCATTGAAAAGTACCTGGGAAGAGACTACCGCATTGCTGGAGGCGCCAAATATACCATATTGGAGGACAACATAGGATATATCTATTACGGTGATTTCTCCAGCGGCATCGGAAACGGCAACCTGGATGAGATTCTGTTATACCTTTCCGCTTGTAACGGCCTGATTATCGACGTGCGCAACAATGGTGGCGGCAACCTGACAAACGCCACCCGAATGGCACAACGCTTCACGAATGAAAAAGTACTGACGGGATATATTCAGCACAAGACCGGCAAAGGCCATAGCGATTTTTCAGATCCGACTCCCATTTATGTGGAACCTTCCAACAGTATCCGCTGGCAAAAAAAGGTAATTGTCCTGACCAACCGTCATTCCTATAGTGCAACCAATGATTTTGTCAACTCCATGCGCTGTTTTCCCAATGTCACCCTGGTTGGTGACAAAACCGGCGGCGGGTCGGGCCTGCCATTCTCTTCGGAACTGCCCAACGGATGGGGGGTACGCTTTTCTGCCAGCCCGCACCTCGATGCCCAAAAACAGCATATCGAGTTCGGCATCGACCCGGACAAGAAAGTGGATATGAGCAAAGAAGATGAGAACAATGACTTGGACACCATCATTGAGGAAGCAAGAAAAATACTGAAAGTGACTTTCTAAAACGACTTTATCTACAAAACAATTTGCCAAAACGAAAATTCTTTCTATCTTTGCTCCCGCTAATCGGAATTATTCCGCGGATGTGGCGTAATTGGCAGCCGCGCCAGACTTAGGATCTGGTGCCGT
>ERZ780198.2096-NODE-2096-length-16342-cov-4.183336_pt1 | contig 16342 bp, 16 predicted proteins | sample MGYA00510979_ERZ780198 | MGnify/ENA primary metagenome ERZ780198 (study PRJEB29588, sample SAMEA2158039) | human gut metagenome | biome: human gut; feature: human-associated habitat; material: faeces | place: Denmark | collected 2008/2010 ...
ATCAAAAAGAAAAGAATGTGATAAAATACATTCTATGAACACAAAAGAATATATACTTAATCAATTTAAATTATACCCACAACTTGAATTACAAGACCTTATGAAGTTTTTGTATCAAAGTAGTTTTGGATGTGAACACCTTGTTTCTGATTTCTCTACCGTCAAATCAAGTATTGAACAAGAACTACAAAATCATAAAGATTCTTCAGATTCAATTGAAGAATTAGATGGAGACTATATTCGTCTACATTTGAATTATGGTTTAAATGTAAATACACTAAGCACCTTATTTATGCGATCAAGCCAACAAGAAGAAAATGGAATCAAACAACTTGAAGATAAGATTCAAATTCTTTTAGAACTTATCTCAAATCATACGCTTCCTTTTTCTTTCGAAGAATCTAAGGATTTACTTTTAAAATGGAAAAAAGAAGGGTATCCTGCAATTCATCATTCAGATACGTTCAATCAATTGTATCATCCATCCTATCGCTTAATTCATAAAAAGTATGTTCCATTTTTAAAATTATTCCAATATATAGACAACAACCACCCTTCTATGGTTTCAATTGATGGACGTTGTGCTTCGGGTAAGACAACACTTTCAAATCTTTTAAAACTAGTATATGACTGCAACGTATTTAAAATGGACGACTTTTTCTTGCAACCCCATCAAAGAACAAAAGAAAGGCTTGAAAGTCCTGGAGAAAACGTGGATCATAAGCGTTTTGAACAAGAGATATTGATTCCATTATCAAAACATGAAGATGTGAAGTTGCGTAAATTCAATTGTTCAACGATGTCTATAGAATCTGCTATTTTAATTCCATATAAACCATTCAATATTATAGAAGGCTCTTATTCTATGCATTCTAGTCTTCAAAAATATTATGATTTTTCCGTTTTCTTAACAGTCAATAAAGATGAACAAATAGAAAGACTAAGAAAAAGAAATCCAAAGATGTTGAATAATTTCATTCAACGCTGGATTCCTTTAGAAGAAGCCTATTTTAATACTTTTTCAATCCAAGACAAATGTGACATTCAAATTGATACATCAAAGGCCTGATTTCTCAGGCCCTTTTTTAATTTCTATTCAACTTGATCGTCTTCCATACTTACAATACGACCTTCTCTTTGTCCAAGATCATATTTTTCGCGATATTCAGCCAACGTCGTTTTATAGTCATCACCCTCAATCGCATATACTTTTGAATCGTGAATGTGGATATCTGTATCTTTTTCACGAATCTTGACCAAGGCCACCATACTACTTGCACAGTGTGTGGCAATACGGTTTAAACTGTTCAATAAATCATTGAATACTGTACCTTCTTCAAGTCCACAGTTTCCTTGAGATAAACGTTCAACGTGACGTAATTTCATTTCATCACATAGTCCACGAATGACAATTCCAAGTGGAGATACACGTCGAGCCAAATCTAAATCATCTTCTAGATATGCATGGTATGTCATATTCATCGACTCACGAACGGCTTCCATGACAAGGTTTAACTCATTCATGGCAGCCTCTGACATTTCCATACGATTTTCATTGATACTCTTTGACATCTCGGCAATATCTGCCGCGTGATCACCGATTCTTTCAAAGTCACTAATAGTATGAAGATATAATGAGGCTTGTCTTGTTTGTTCAGTATTTAATGCTTGTTTTGTAAGTTGCATCAAATAAGAACCTAAGCGCGCTTCATATTTATCAATCAATGTTTCTTTACGATGTACTTTCTCATATTTTTCAGGTCTAAATTCATTGATCAAGTTCATTGAACGATTTACATTATTACGAACCTTTTTAGCCATACCATTCATAACACGATGACATTGAGCAATAGCTAAGGCAGGATAAGGAATCAAACGTTCTTCTAATAAATCAAAGTCAGCCTGTTCTGCTAGATCTTCTGGACTGTCTTTGACAATACGCATCAATAATTTTTCAATTTGAGGAATGAACCAGAATAAAACTAATACATTTCCACAACGAATCGCTGTATTCATTAATGCAATATTTATTGGAGACATAACTTTATTCAAAAAATCATAGTGCATAAATAGATTTGAACCATAGAATAAGATAGACCAAATAATCATACCAAATAAGTCATTGATCAAATATTCTAATGCGGTACGTTTACCATTCTTATTTGCACTTAAGGCAGAAATCAACACAGGACATGCAGCACCAATACCAATTCCTAAGTTAATTGGGAAGGCTGCCGCAAATGTCAATGAGCCTGTCATAGATAGTGCCTGCAAAATACCAATCGCAGCACTTGCACTTTGTAAAACAGCAGTAAACAAAATACCAACAAGAATACCCATAATTGGATTTGAGAACATTGTAAGCATACTAATGAATGTTTCATTTGTTCTTAAAGGTGAAACAGCACCACTCATTTGTTGCATACCTGTCATTAAAATCGCAAAACCAAGCATGATATTTCCAACATTTTTATGTGTAGTACGTTTTCCAAATGTTTTTAAACAAATACCAATAAACGCAAACAATGTTGTGATTGTAGCTGTTGAAAATAAGCTCGCAATACCACTAGATCCACCAACATAAGATAAACACAATATCCAACCGGTAATACTTGTACCAATATTAGCACCCATAATAATACCGATTGCTTGTCTTAGTTTCATCATACCTGAGTTAACAAAACCAATGACCATTACTGTCGTAGCACTACTAGATTGAATAACAGAAGTAACACCTGCACCTAGGGCAACACCTTTTAGACTAGTGTTTGTCATCTTGTACAAGAATGCTTCTAACTTATTACCAGCTACGCTTTTTAGTCCATCGCCCATTAAAGACATACCGAACAAAAATAACGCAATGCCACCTAATAGGGATAAGACCATTGTAACTATTTCCATCTTGAACTCCTTTTATAAAATGAATATTTTATTTTCAATTTTTCACGCAAAAAATTCCATATTGCGACGTCTTTATTATGCAATAAAAATAATGTCAAAACAATATTAAATTTATGTTAATTTTCTGTAAAATGAAGTTTTTTTCTGAAAACGCTTTAAAAAAGATGACTTTAGAAACCTAAAATCATCTTTGCGATCATCTCAAAAAATTGAATCATATTTGAACGTAACATACCTAGTGGATAATCTAATAGACCTGTAAAAATCAAAAAGATAAATAAGATGTTCATCCATGGTGCACCATCAATAAATTTATAATACTTATCATCTGGTAAAAATGAAAATAATATTTTCGATCCATCTAGTGGTGGAACTGGAATCAAGTTAAAAATTCCAAATCCCGTAGAAATAAGTCCTGTATAGGTCAATGTGTTTGATACAAAATAACCAACACTTGTCATCATAAATTGAGGTGCAAATTTATAAAGTGCATAAAATAGGAATATACAAATAAAGCTTAAAAGAAAGTTTGCGACAGGCCCCGCAAAACTTGTCCAAATAATCCCTGTTTTTGCGTCTTTATAATATCTTGCATCTATTGGAACGGGTTTTGCCCATCCAAATCCACAGATCAATAGACAAACTAAGCCTAGCCAATCCACATGTTTAAAAGGATTTAGACTTAATCTTCCCTCTAATTTAGCGGTTGGATCTCCCATCCAATAAGAAACTAAGCCATGAGCTGTTTCATGAATTGACATAGATAGAATAACGGCAATCACCAAATAGACAATACTTTGTAGACTAAACATTAAATCTAAAGTGCATTACATCGCCATCTTGAACGACATAATCCTTTCCTTCTAGACGTAAACGTCCTGCTTCTTTAATAGCTAATTCACTACCCAATTCATCTATATCATCAAAGCGATATACTTCTGCTCGAATAAAGCCTTTTTTGAAATCTGTGTGGATAATGCCAGCACAATCCGGTGCTTTCATACCTTTTTTGAATGTCCATGCACGACATTCATCTTCTCCAGCCGTTAAGAATGTACATAAATCTAATACGGAATAGGCTTCTTGAATCAATTGATCCAAACCAGAAGTTTCAACACCTAATTCTTCTAAGAACGCATCTTTTTCTTCTTTATCTAAACCAGACAATTCCTCTTCCATTTGCGCACACAAGGCAACGACTTGGTTATTTTGACTTTGTGCATATTCCTTTACTTGATTGTAGTAAGCGCATGAATCTGGATCCATAATACCTTCATCATCTAAGTTGGCAACATAAATCATTGGTTTTGCGGTCAATAAGTTATAACCCTTCATCAAAATTTGTTCTTCTTCATTTAATTCTAATGAACGCGCTGGTTTTCCTTCTTCTAAAACAGGTTGAAGACGATCCAATAAAGCAAGTTCATCCAATGATTCTTTATCTTTGTTTGTCTTAGCCTTACGTTCAATCTTACTTCTACGATTTTCAATTGTTTGAAGGTCAGCTAAAGTCAATTCTAAGTTGATAATTTCAATATCACGAATTGGATCCACACTATTTTCTACGTGTGTAATATCCGGATTGTCAAAACAACGAACTACGTGACAAATCGCATCTGTTAAACGAATGTTCGATAAGAATTGGTTACCTAAACCTTCACCTTGACTTGCTCCCTTTACTAATCCTGCAATATCAGTAAATTCAAATGTTGTATAAATCGTTTTTTTCGGATTGAAAATTTCAACTAAACGATCAATACGATAGTCTGGTACTTCTACAACACCTACATTTGGCTGAATTGTCGCAAATGGATAGTTTGCAGCTTCCACTTGAGATTTTGTGATAGCGTTAAATAAAGTCGATTTTCCTACGTTAGGAAGACCAACAATTCCTGCAGTTAATGGCATAAATTCAATACATCCTCTCTATTCTTCTTCATGTCGAATTACTTTTTTCAATTTCTTTTCAAATTTTTGTCTAGGCATCAAAACACTTGCTCCACAACCCAAACACTTAATTCGAATATCAGCACCCATGCGAATAATTTTCCATTCTGTGGACTTATGACAAGGATGCTCTTTTTTCATTTCAACAATATCATTTAATCCATATTCCATAATTATTCTCCTTGCGTATGCATTTTATATGCATCTAGCGTATTCGATAATAACATACAAACCGTCATTGGACCAACCCCTTTTGGCACAGGACTTACATAACTTGCCTTTTTCGCAACCGATTCGAAGTCACAATCTCCAACAAGTTTTCCATTGACACGATTGATTCCCACATCAATCACGACAGCTCCTTCTTTTACCCAATTTTCATTGACTATTTGACTAACACCCATCGCAACAATCAAAACATCCGCTTGTGAAGCAATCTGCTCAATATTTGGTGTTTTCGAATGTACAATTGTAACTGTCGCATTGCGATTTTGAAGCAATAACGCGACGGGTTTTCCAACTAAATTACTTCTTCCACAAACAACAGCACGTTTTCCCGATAAATCTTTATATCCAATCGAATCTAACATAGCCATAACACCTTGTGGAGTACATGGAATAAAGCCTGGACGATTTGTCAATAAACACCCGGCATTCATGGGGTGTAAACCATCCACATCTTTTTGTGGATCAATCAATTCTAATGCGGCCGTTTCATCTAAATGTTCTGGTAATGGCATTTGGACTAAAATACCATCCACTTCCGGATCTAGATTTAGCTCCATAATCACATTACTCAATTCTTCTTGTGATACATTTTCATCTAAGCGAATCGTTTTTTGAAGCATTCCTATTGAAGAACAAGCCTTTTCTTTACCACGAACATAAGACATACTTGCCGGATTATTTCCTACAAGAACTACACTTAATAAAGGTAATCTTTTTTTTTGGGCACGAATATCATCAATCTTTTGTTTCATTGAAGACTTAATACTTTCTGCCAATATATTTCCATATATAATTTCCATTAAAACAACTCCTTTGAATCCAATACAATTGTAACTGGACCATCATTCAACAATTCAATCTTCATATCGGCTCCAAAAATCCCCTTTTCTACATGCATACCTTGATCTTGTAACTTCTGATTAAATTGATCATATAATACTGTAGCTAAATCTGGCTTTCCTGCATTTGTAAAACTTGGACGATTTCCCTTTTTACAATCGGCATATAAAGTAAATTGTGAAATAGATAGAATACTACCATTTACATCTTGAATCGATTTATTCATCTTCCCATTTTCATCTTCAAAAATACGTAAAAATAAAATCTTATGAATCATTTTATCAATGATTTCTTCTGTATCCTCATTATTAAAACCTACAAAAATACAATAGCCATGATCAATTTGTCCTGTCACTTGCCCTTCAACTGTACATTTTGCGTTTTTTGCCCTTTGAATTACAACTCTCATCTTTTTTTCTCCAATATACAAACACTTAAACTCACTATGCCCTCTTCATTTCCTACAAAGCCTAGCTTTTCTCCACGCGTAGCCTTAATGGAAATGTCTTCCCTATCACAATGTAAAACAGCTGCAATATTTTTTCGCATAGCCATAATGTGTGGTGCCATTTTAGGTCTTTCTGCCAAGATTGTCGCATCCACATTTCCAATCTGGTAACCCATTTCATTCATCATTTCATAGATATGAGCCAATAAATCTAAACTATTCGCTCCTTTATATTTAGGATCCGTATCCGGAAAATGCTTTCCTAAATCCCCTAGTGCGAGTGCGCCTAAAACACTTTCACCTACCGCATGTACTAAAACATCGGCATCTGAATGTCCTAACAAACCTTTTGAATGTTCAATTTCTACACCGCCTAGAATGAGTTTTCTACCCTCTTGAAGTTGATGAATATCTACAGCTTGTCCAATACGTATATTATGCATAAATCACCTTAGAAGTTCTTTCAGCACGCTTGTCAAGCGTATTTGCACGATAACCTAAAATACAATGGCCAATTCCTTCATAAGATTCTGGTAAGCCCCATTTTTTCTTTAATTCTTTACCAAAATCCGTTTCAAAAACTTCTTTAGCTCGATGGATCCAACATGAATCGACGCCTAAAGCATTAGCTGCATTCATTAGATTTCCCATAGCTAAGGCTCCATCATATAAATATGTCGGTGCATTTGAATCCGCAAATACAATAATCATACTTTTAGCTCCATAAAAAGGATCTGACGATGAATTCATAACTTCTGCATTCATTTTAGATAACGCTTTAACTAACTCTTCATCTTCTACAACCACAAAAGCATAGATTTGACGATTCATGCCGCTAGGCGCAAATTGACCTGCATATACAATTTTTTCAATTAAGTCATGACTGACCTTTTTATCATTATATTTTCTAACACTTCTTCTTTCTAGAAGATTTTTATATGCTTCATTCATATATAATAGCCTCCAAAACTACATCATATTATACAATACAACGACATTAAAAAAAAGCCTGGCAAATTGCCAAGCTTAAAAATTCAATTATCTTACTACACGAATATATTGTGGATTACCCATACCACTTTGATATGCATCAGCTATTACAGTTTTACCATTATAGTTTCCATGTACAGCTTGTCCATTTCCAATATAGATAGCGATGTGGTCAACACCACGTCCACCGTTATTGTAGTAAATCAAGTCACCAGCTAAAGGACTATCTGTATAATATCCATATACACCTTGATATTGATCAGGCCATAATTGATATGCATCACTTACACCCGCATTTGCTAATGCTTGTTGTACAACTTGTGTACACCATAATCCATCCGTTACACCGACTAATTCTTGAGCTGATGAAGAAATACGATCACCTAAGCTAGAAGCTGTTTGTTCTGGTGCAGGGGTTACAGTTTCTTCTGGAGCAGGAGCTGGAGCTGGAGTCTGTTCTGGAGCTGCAGGAGCTTCTGGAGCAGGTGTTGGATCCTGTTCTGGAGTCTGAGTTGTTGTGTCAACACTAGGTGTTTCTACTGGAGCTGCAGGAGCTTCTGGAGTTTCAGTAGTATCAGTTGTGTCTGTTGTTGTATCTGTAGTTGTTTCTGTTGTATCTGTTTTAACTTCTTCAGTTTGAACAGGTGCTTCATCTACAACTGCTTTTTCTTCCGTTTCTTGTTTTACAGCTTCTTGACTAGCCGTTGTTACTGTTTCTTTCACTTCCCCCGTAATGTTACTAGAAACACTTGCTGTAGTAGCATTTTCTGTTTTTGAAGAGTTCACTGTACCATCTTCTGAAAAATAGTAAGATTTTCCTTCAATTTCTTGCCATCCTTTAGCTACAGTTTTATCTTCGTTTACGTAACGATCGCCATGCCATCCTGGTTCTTCTTTGGCTGCAACCACTGTTGCGACAACAGGGAAAGCAGATGCTACACAAAGAATTGCTGCGACTTTTTTACCATTATTTTCTACAAAGTTCATTTTATTCTACCCCCTATTTAAAATAGTTCATGATTAGTTTACCACGAAACCACCTTCCAAACAACCCTAAAATTTATTTTTGGTTAGAAACAGCTAAAAATAAAAGGCCTCAAAGAGGCCTAAATAATCATCAATTATTTTGTTTTTTCAATGATTTCTGTGAAGCTATCTTCTTTCAAACTAGCACCACCAATTAATGCACCATCGATATCTGGTTGAGCCATATATTCAACGATATTGTTAGGTTTAACACTTCCACCATATTGGATACGTACTTTTTCAGCAGCTTCTTCACCATACATAACCTTAACTTGGTCACGTACGATCTTACAGCAGTTTTCAGCAATTTCAACTGAAGCAGATTTTCCAGTTCCGATAGCCCAGATTGGTTCATAAGCAATTACCATTTCACCAACACATTTTGGACATAAGTCAGCTAAAGAACCAGCTAATTCTTCACGAATTACTTTTTCTGAGTTTCCAGCATCGTAATCAGCTTCTGTTTCACCAACACATAAGATTGGAGTGATTCCAGCTTTGATTAAACGTTTAGCTTTTTTGTTTACTGTTTCATCTGTATCACCGAACATTTCACGACGTTCTGAGTGACCGATAATGCAATATTTAACTCCCATTTCTTCTAACATAGGAACACTAACTTCACCAGTGAAAGCTCCACTATCTTCAAAGTGGCAGTTTTCAGCAGCTACAACTAAGTTTTTAGCGTGATCCAATGCAGTTCTTAAATCAGTAAATGGACATCCAATTCCATAAGTAGCATTTTCGCTAGCAGCAACACCATCAACAGCTTCGAAGAAAGCTTTTGTTTCGGCGTTGTTTTTATTCATTTTCCAGTTTCCAACGATAATAGGTTTTCTCATTTTAAGTACATCTCCTTATTACTTTTCGCTGATAATAGCGATACCAGGTAATGTTTTACCTTCCATATATTCCAAACTAGCTCCACCACCAGTTGAAACGTGAGAGAATTTGTCTGCATATCCTAATTGTTTTGCAGCAGCAGCAGAATCTCCACCACCGATTACTGTAATAGCTTCTGGTAATTCAGAGATTGCTTTACATACTTCTTCAGTACCTTTAGCAAATTTAGGCATTTCGAATACACCCATAGGTCCATTCCATACTACAGTTTTAGCACCAGCTAAAGTTTTTCTGAACAATTCAACAGATTTAGGACCAATATCTAATCCCATCCATCCATCAGGAATTTGTCCAGCATCAGCAACACTAGTGTTAGCATCTTCACTGAATGCATCAGCGATTACGTTATCTACAGGAAGAACTAATTTGTCTCCAGCTTTTTCTAAATATTCTTTTGCTAAATCTAATTTGTCATCTTCAACCAATGAAGTACCGATTGAACCACCAACAGCTTTAGAGAATGTATAAGCCATTCCACCACCGATGATAACTTTATCAGCTTTTTTCAATAAGTTGTCAACAACATCGATCTTACTAGATACTTTAGATCCACCAATGATAGCTACGAATGGATGAGCTGGTTCATCAACAGCTTTTCCTAACATTGTAACTTCTTTTTCTACTAAGAATCCTAATCCGTTTTCTTTAATATTTGTAGGGATACCTACAGTAGAAGCGTGAGCACGGTGAACAGATCCGAATGCATCTTCAACGAATACTTCACCTAAGCTAGCCCAATATGCACCTAATTCAGGGTCGTTTTTGCTTTCGCCTTTTTCGTAACGAGTATTTTGCATTAATACGATTTCACCATCAGCTAATGCATTTACAGCGTTTTCTAATTCTTCACCACGAGTTACTGGGCAGAAAGTTACTTTTACATCTGGTAACAATTCTTGTAAACGTACGGCTACGCATTCCAAGTTGTTTTTAGCTTTGTCTTCTTCAGTCTTAACTTTTCCTAAGTGAGACATCAAAATAACTTTAGCTTTGTTTTCTACTAAATATTTAATTGTAGGTAAAGCCATTACGATACGGTTATCATCAGTGATAACACCATCTTTTCTTGGCACGTTAAAATCACAACGTACGATGACCTTTTTTCCAGCTACATCAAGGTCTTTAACAGTTCTCTTTGTCATGTATATTCCTCCTACTGTCATTTTTTTGCACATCCATTATATCACTACATAAATTGATTGACTAGTTTTTCACAAGTAAAATCTTTCACAAAAAGCGCTTACATCACTTACTTGTGGTAATTACGACCATTATTGATCATAAAACCACGATAAATCTGCTCCAACATCAAGACTCGCGTCATTAAATGTGTAAAAGTTAGATCCGATAATTTCCAACGATAATTCGCTCTGGAAACTAATTTTTCACTCGGTCCTAGACTTCCTGCAATCACAAAAACAATATTTGAATGCTTCATTTGCCAAGTATCCAAATTTTTCGCAAACGTCTCAGAATCAATCATTTTGCCGTGAAGATCAAGTAATACCACAAAATCTTGATCCGATAATTTTTCTAGAACACGATTCCCCTCTTTTTCTTTCACCAATAAAACCTCGGCTTCTCTAGAAACATGCTCATTTGCCTCATCCTTGACTTCGATTTCACTAAACTTACAAAAAGCCGACAATCGCTTCATATATTCTTTCTCTAAAGACTGTAAAGCCTTATCTTTATTTTTTCCAATCGCAATTAATTTAATCACAATATCCCTCCATCATTATTCTCTTGAATATCTTTCACAAAATAATCATACCGATCCAAAAATAATTTCATCGTTTGATAACTAGAAGTTGATTTATAATCCACTTCTTCCACTTTATCCTCGTCAAACGATAAGATTTGAGCATTGGGAAAGCCCAATAATATAGGTGAGTGTGTCGCAATAATAAATTGAGAATTTTGTTTCACACATTCCTCAATCAAGTATAATAATGCCAATTGATTCTGACAAGACAAAGCTGCTTCCGGTTCATCCAAAAAGTAAAGTCCATTTTTATTTGTTTGTTTCATCAATACAGAAAAGAAACTCTGACCATGCGATTGATCATGGTATCTTTCAGAAAAAATCCCTCCATATTCCATTTCCTTTGTCGCGACATTATAGAAGCTTTCTGCACGTAAGAAATACATCCAATCCGGTTTTCTAGAACGCCACAAACGCATATGTTTGTGCAAACTAGAATACGAATCATACGTAGAAAAATCATAATTTCTTGTTCCACCTTCTGGATTCAATCCATTTTTAATCGCAAGAGCCTCTAATAAAGTGGATTTACCACTTCCATTTTCTCCACAAAAGAAAGTCACTGGCTTACTAAAAGTTAATTGATCAATACTTCGAATACTTTGAATATCGGCCACATAATCATCAACTTCATCCCATAAGATGTCAAATCCATTTATAAACATATATATCACCTAAGAAAAATAGTACTCTATCTGAGTACTAAATTCCATGATGATTTACATAATAAATATAGATACATAACCCAATCAAAAGAAATCCTAATATCCAATTAAACATTTCTTTTCACGATTCCATAATAGATTTTTGAAGTTAATACATAAATCACTATATAGACTAGTGCAAAGGCCACAAAACAGAATATTGTCGTACGAATATAAAGCCATGAATCACTCACAAATAATAAATGAAGTAGCTTTTCAATCATTGGATACGCAAAACAAACATGAAGTCCTGCAACAAGTAGTGGCATAAAGAATACCGTCAACACCTGCGAATGAATAGCCTTCTTTACATCTTGTTGTTCAAGACCTACTTTTTGCATAATTTCAAAACGATCCTTATCTTCATAGCCTTCTGTAATTTGTTTGTAGTACATAATTAGAATGGTTGCCATAATAAATAAGAAGCTTAAGAAGATTCCAATAAATAAGAAGCCTGCATATAATTCAATCAATCCTTGTTTCTGATCCGATTTACTTAACCAAATAAAATCATTTATATTCTCATTCTGGCCTAACTTTTTAATAACTTCACGCTCATTCGCATCACAATCAAATGAATAATAAGCACGTATTGCACTCGCATTATCGCCATACACATGTATCTGATCTTGTTGCATCTTCTCTAAAGTCTTTTCTGAATCCACAATAATATAATAATGTTCTGTCACATTGGGATTGCTCTCATCCATCTTCAAGTGGTCCAATTGTTTCTTCACAACATATTCTTTTCCAAATAAAGATAAAGTCTTCTCCTTAGCCTTCTCTACATTGGAATATACATAGATTTCATTTGGCTTTAAAGACCCCTTAATATTTTCATAATCCTGAATATCCTTTAGTGGAAGGCAATAAAATTCTTGAATTTCATTTACGGCATTCATGCCCTCATTACTATAATCCGTAATCAAAGTTCCATTCTTTAAATATCCAGCATAATCCAATCTCTTATACGCAAGAAGATTCTTTGGAACAATGCCCATACGAATCAATTCTTCATTCATTTCATCAAAATCAATATTGGAAGCATCCCCATATCCATTTCCCATTACACTTCTAGGATATTGTGAATCCACAATACTATCAATACTTGACCACATACTTAGTGTTGTAGACAACATCACTAAGACCATCGTTGAAAGAATACAGATATTGGCTAGTCCTACGGCATTTTGTTTCATACGATACATCATGCCAGAAACACTAATAAAGTGATTCGTCTTATAATAGTAATTCTTGTTTTTCTTCATTAATTTTAAGAAAGTGACCGAAATCGATGTAAATAATAAATAGGTTCCAATAATGACAAGTACAACAGCCACAAAGAAAACGTAGAGTGCGCTTAAAGGATTTTTAGTCGTAATTGATAAATAGTATCCAATTCCTAGACAAAGAATACCAATAATAGAAAGAACCCATTTGGCCTTAGGCTCTTTTTCACCCATATGATCGGAATGAAGTAATTCAATTGGACTTGAAATATGAATACGAATCATAGAATAGAAATAGATCAATACATAGATCAATCCAATCACAAGAACACATTGTCTCATGCCAAAAAAAGAAAAGTAGAAGCCAAGTACAATATCTGCACCAATCATTTTTGCGATTATTAAGAACATCGCTTTATCCAATAAAACACCTAATCCAATCCCTAAAACTAATGATACAAGTAGAGTTATTAATGTCTCATAAAACAAGACGCGAGCTAAGTGTTTCTTTTCCATTCCTAATATAGAGAATAACGCGAACTCTTTTTGTCTTCTTTTAATTAAAAAGCTATGTGTATAGAACAAGAAGATAAACGCAAAGATTTCAATAATGACAACCCCAAAGCCTAACATCTGCGTTAGTGTCATTGCCCCTAACATCTCATTTAAGTTTGGATTGTTTGCCAAAGAAACGACCATATACAACATCATTGTCGTTAAGACACTCGTTAGTATATAAGGAATAATGGTACGCGCATTCTTTTTCAAGTTATCTACTGCTAAATTTAAATAGAAAGCTCTACTCATGATGCACACCACCTGTAGCTAGTAATGTCAACGTATCACTAATACATTGGTACATCTGATCTAAGTTTTTATTTCCCTTATATATTTCATGGAAGATCTTTCCATCCTTAATAAATAATACGCGAGACGCATGACTTGCAGCCTTTGTCGAATGGGTTACCATTACGATTGTCTGTTGATTCGCATTGATGGTTCCAAACAAATGTAAAAGTTCCTCTGTACTCTTTGAATCCAAAGCCCCCGTTGGCTCATCCGCCAAAATTAGATCTGGATTTGTGATGATAGCACGAGCTACAGCCACACGCTGCTTTTGTCCACCACTAATTTCATATGGAAACTTATCTAAAATATTCTCAATCCCTAATTGTTTGGCGATTGGAGTCAATCTTTTTTTCATTTCTGGATATTTTTTCTTACTTAAAACCAAAGGCAAGAAAATATTATCGCGATTATTAAAATTATCTAATAAATTAAAATCTTGGAATACAAAGCCTAAATGTTCTCTTCGAAAGTTCGCAATTTCCTTTTCTGAAATATGCGTAATATCTTTACCATGTAGTAAGACTTGTCCACTTGTTGGTTTATCTAAAGCAGCCAAGATATTTAATAGCGTTGTCTTACCCGAACCAGACTCTCCCATAATAGCTACATATTCACCTTTATTCACGCTAAAATTAACGTTGGTCAATGCCTGTACTTGATTCTGTGTAAATCTTGTTGTATATACTTTTTTTAAATTTTTTACTTCTAATAATGCCATATTCATTACCTCCATGTACACCAAAATTCTACATAGAATTCAAAAATGCAGCCATCGATTCAGCTAACACTATTCTTACAAGATTGTAAGATTACTCAATTCTTCCTTCAAAATGCGTAAGATCTAATATCACTCGAGTGCCTTCACCAACACTTGATTCAATTCTGATTTTATGATTTAACATATCCAAAATATTTTTACATAAATATAGACCTAGACCACTAGCTGTTTTATCACTACGCCCATTCATACCTGTATATCCTTTTTCAAACACACGATTTAAATCACTTGCACTAATTCCTATCCCATTATCTTCAATCACTAAAATATGTTTAGACCTCATATATATAGATATCAAACCATTTTCATTGGTATATTTAAGACTATTCGAAAGAATTTGTTCCAACACAAACACAAGCCACTTTTCATCACTCAAAATAACATCCCCGGTTTCTTTAAAACTCAATTGAATGTGTTTACGAATAAATTCTGTAGAAAAACGACGAATCGATTGTCGAATCAAATCGTCCAACTCCAATTCCTTAAATAAGAAATCGGTATGCGTACTATTCAAGCGTAAATATGCCAAAACCATATCTGTATATTGATCCATGCGTAAGAGTTGTAGCTTAATTTCACTACGACTTAAGTTCTCATCTTCAAGTAGTAATTTCATAGCGGCAATGGGAAGTTTAGCCTGATGCACCCACATCGTAAAATAATCTTCTAAATCATGCATTTTATTTTCCGAAGAAATAACATACTCATCATGATACTCTTTCATAGCCACTAAGATTTTATGATAGTCTTCTCCCATCAATGAAGAATCTTGAAGATCACAAGACAAAGAAACATTACTATTGGATTGAAGTGTTACTAAGGTTTGGTGTTTCTTATAATATTTGTAGTAATCAAATAAGAAACAAACCACCAACAAAACACATAAAATCATAAAGGCATATGTAAAAGCTTCAAGTTCTAGATTATAGAGTTTAAATACACATAAACAGATCAAAACACTTACAACATAAATCATTATAAAAAACAATCGATCTTTTAAATAATGGCCAAATAATTTCATATCTTATATCCCAACCCTTTTTTTGTTTGAATAAAATCCACAATGCCAATACTCTCTAACTTTTTACGCAAACGATTCACATTCACACTTAATGCATTTTCATCCACATAAAAATCCGTCTTCCACAAATATTCCATTAAACAATCTCGAGATACAATCGTCCCCTTCTTTTCCATAAGTAAACGTAAGATCTTTGCCTCATTCTTGCTCAGTTCCATTTGAGAAGATTGAAAACTTACTGTATTATCATCTAAATTAAAGCGTACACCTTGATATTCAAGAATATTATGATTGGATACAAAGTCATAGCTACGTCTTAATATTGCCGTAATTTTAGCAGCCAAAACATTTAAATCAAATGGTTTGCACACAAAATCATCCGCTCCCTTAGAGATTGCCATCACAATACTCATATTGTCTGTAGCACTTGAAATAAAGATAATTGGAACTTTGGATTCTTCACGAATCTTTTCTGTCCACAAATATCCATTCAAATAAGGCAGTGTTATATCCATTAATACCAAGTCTGGATTAAAGGAATGAAATGCATCCATCACATTATAAAAATCAACCACTCGACAAACTGAATAATTCCAAGATTCAAGAAACGATTCTAACTTTTTTGAGATGAGTTCATCATCTTCTACAATCAATATTTTATACATAAGTAAATTTATCTCCTTCACTAAATAAACAGTTGGAGATAAACTCCT
>ERZ780198.2115-NODE-2115-length-16227-cov-4.870084_pt1 | contig 16227 bp, 10 predicted proteins | sample MGYA00510979_ERZ780198 | MGnify/ENA primary metagenome ERZ780198 (study PRJEB29588, sample SAMEA2158039) | human gut metagenome | biome: human gut; feature: human-associated habitat; material: faeces | place: Denmark | collected 2008/2010 ...
GGCCTGTCCGGCGCGTTTATCCCCGTGTCCGAGGACGCGGGCATGATCTCCGCCGTGGAGGACGGTATGCTCTGCATCGATAAGCTCGAAGCAATGACCTGCGTCTGCTCGGTCGGGCTCGACATGATCGCCGTCCCCGGCGACACGAGCGCCGATACCATCTCCGCTATCATTGCCGATGAGGCAGCTATCGGCATGGTCAACAACAAGACCACCGCCGTGCGCATCATCCCGGCAAAGGGAAAGACCGTCGGCGATACGGTAGACTTCGGCGGGCTTCTCGGCTCGGCGCCGATAATGCCGCTGCATGACGGCAGCGCCGCGGAGTTCATCGCCCGCGGCGGGCGCATCCCCGCCCCGCTGCACAGCCTGAAAAACTGAGAGGAGAGCAAAGCCTTGACACAGGAAAAGATGGACCGCATCAGTGAGCTGACGCGCATCGCGCGCGAGCGCGACCTGACGCCCGACGAGCAGGCCGAGCGCAAGGCGCTGCGCGAGGAATACATCGCCGACTGGCGCCGCAGCACGATCGACGTGCTCGAAAACACGTACATCGACCACGGCGACGGCCGCATCACGAAACTGCCGAAGAAAAAGCCCTGAGCCGTCACGCTCTTGACAAGTGCGGCATATCGTGTTATACAAGAAGAGGAATTCCCCTTACAAAGGGGGAAATTGACCGGAAGGAGCCTGAGCCATGCGTCTTTGCAGCTGCAGCAGCATCCGGGTCGCGGCGTGTCCGACGGCCTATTGTTGTCGTGCGCAAAGAAGCGTCGCTTTCTGCCGGTAAATCCACGGCCGCACCCAAAAGGCGCGTCCGTCATGCATCCACATGGTTTTGCAACGCAGGAAGCCACGCGCTTCCTGCGTTTTTTTGCCTGTGGCGCTATGTGAAAGAAGAAGAAGAAGGAGTGTCCCCATCATGACGCAAAAAAGTCTGCTGCACGCCGTCGCGGCGCAGATCGCCAACGGCTACGAAACGGCCGAGGTGCCCATGTACAGCGAGCAGCTGCGCATGCCCGACCGCAAGGTCATCATCAAGATCATCGAGAACCTGCAGAAGGTGTTCTTCCCGGCGTATTTCGCGGGCGGCACGGTGTCGCACGTCTCGGCCGAGACGTTTGCGGAGTTCCTGCTCGGCGAGATCTATACCGACCTCTGCGAGCAGGTGCATCTGGCGTTTTCCAACACGATCAAGGACGAGAGCGAGCTGCGCGAGCGCACGAGCGCCGTGTGCGACCGGTTCCTGTGCCGCCTGCCGCAGATCCAGGCCATGCTCATGAAGGACGTGGCCGCGAACTTCGACGGCGACCCCGCCGCCGGCAGCAAGGAGGAGGTCATCTTCTCCTACCCCGGTCTGTACGCGATCTTCGTCTACCGCGTGGCGCACGAGCTCTATGAGAGCAAGGTGCCGCTCATCCCGCGCATCATGAGCGAGTATGCCCACGGTGCGACCGGCATCGACATCAACCCCGGCGCGCAGATCGGTGAGTATTTCTTCATCGACCACGGCACCGGCATCGTCGTCGGCGAGACGACGATCATCGGCGACAACGTCAAGCTCTATCAGGGCGCGACGCTCGGCGCGCTCTCGCCCGCGGGTATGGCGACGAACCCGAATGTGCGCCGCCACCCGAAGGTCGGCAACAACGTCGTCATCTACGCAAACTCCACGCTGCTCGGCGGTGCGACGGAGATCGGCGACAATGTCGTCGTCGGCGGCAACGCGTTTCTGACCTCGTCGGTCGCGCCCAACACGGTCGTGAGCGTCAAAAATCCGGAGATGACGTTCCGCGGCAAGCACCACAGGGGATGATCCTGACGGAGGGGGCGCGCGTCCGCCTGCGGATGATGCGGCGCGAGGACGCGGACGAATTATACGCCCTGCTCTCGGATGAAGCGGTGATGCGCTGGCTGGAGCCGCCGTTTAACCGCGCGCAGGCCGAGCGCTTTTTGGAGCAGACGGGACTTTCCGAGCCGCCGCTCATCTATGCCGCGGAGAATATGGCGGGAGAATTTCTCGGCTACGCCATCTACCACGACTATGACGAGTACAGCCGGGAGCTCGGCTGGGTGCTCAAGCCTGCCTTTTGGCACAAGGGCTATGCGGACGAAATGACGGACCTTCTGACCGCGCTTGCGCGGCGGGAGGGGAAGAATGCTGTGATCGAATGCGTCCCCGAACAGACGGCGAGCGCGCACATCGCGCGCAGGCACGGCTTTTCGTATGAGGGCCGTGCGGACGGTTGCGACGTTTACCGTCTGCGCTGTGAAGAATAAGAAAGAGGGCGCTTCCCAAGCTGGGAAGCGCCCTCTTTGTGCTACTGTTTTGCTTTGCGCCGATGGATAGTGGATGGAAAGCGGCAGAAGAGCGCACAAAAGCCGGCGGGGAGGAGGATCTGCCGGCTTTTGTGCTACATTGAGAAAAAGAGAAAAAAGAATGGTGACAAATTAAAATATGATTTACAGCAGCATGACGCCCGCATCCTCGCAGGTCTTGCGCGTGACTTCATCCCACAGGGAGACCTGTACCTCGCCGATGTGCGCGGTGCCGATGAGCAGCATGCACAGGCGGCTCTGGCCGACGCCGCCGCCCATGGTCAGGGGCAACTCGCCATTCAGCAGCATCTTGTGGAAGGGGAGCGCGCGGCGGTCGTCGCAACCGGCGATCGTCAGCTGGGAGTCGAGGGACTTGGGGTCGACGCGGATACCCATGGAAGAGATCTCGAACGCATGGCCGAGCACTTCGTTCCAGTAGAGGATATCGCCGTTGAGCTCCCAATCGTCATAGTCGGGAGCGCGGCCGTCGTGCTTGATGCCGGACTTTAAGATCTTGCCGATCTGCATCAGGAAGACGACGCCCTTCTTCTTGCAGATCTCATCCTCGCGCTGCTTGGGTGTCAGGTCGGGATAGAGGTCTTCGAGCTCCTGCGTGGTGATAAAGAAGACCTCACTGGGGAGCTTGGTGTGCAGGGAGGGGAAAGCGACATTCAGCGCGCTGCTCGTCTCGCTGACGGCGGCGACGATATCGCGCACGGTGCGCTTGAGATAAGCGACGTTGCGGTCCTCGGCGGAGATGACCTTTTCCCAGTCCCACTGGTCCACATAGACGGAGTGGAGGTTGTCGACCTCTTCGTCGCGGCGGATGGCGTTCATGTCGGTGAACAGGCCCTTGCCGACCTTGAAGTCGTAGCGCTTGAGCGCAAGACGCTTCCACTTGGCCAGCGAATGAACGACCTGGGCATTGGTGCCGACGTCGGGAATGTCAAAGGAGACGGGACGCTCGACGCCGTTGAGGTTGTCGTTCAGACCAGAATTTTCATCCACGAACAGCGGAGCAGAAACCCGGCGGAGATTGAGGGCATTGCTCAGATTGACCTGAAAATTGCTCTTGATGAATTCGATGGCGCGCTGCATTTCATAGACAGACAGCGGGGTGTGGTAGTCCTGCGGAATAAAGACTTTGCTCATACCGGTTTCACTCCTTAAGAAAAAGTATGCGCTAATTATAATCAGGCATATTAGGAAATTCAATAGTGAAATTTTAAGTAGTTGAGCTTGCAAAATGAGAAATTTTTGTCGACATGGTCAGCAATATGGAAAAACTTAATCCTTTTGCCCGTTGCAATCTGAAAGCACGCGTGATAGACTGCATAATGAGATAAAATGCAGATAGGAGGCTCTTTTGTGAGAACACTCTTGAAAGGCGCGGACATTCTGCTGCGCAAGGAAAACGGATATGAAACGCTGCACGGCGCCTATCTCGGCGTCGATGAGGCGAAGATCGACTATATCGGTGAGGAAAAACCAGAAAAGGCATATGACCTTGAAAAGGACATGAGCGGCAGGCTCCTTGCCCCGGGACTCATCAACTGCCACAGCCATATCGCCATGACGCTGATGCGCGGCATCGGCAGCGGACTGCCTTTGCAGGACTGGCTCTTCAAGGCCATTTTCCCGATCGAGGACAAGCTCGTGCGCGAGGATATCGCCGCAGCGAGCCGCTTTGCCCTGATCGAGATGATCGCGGGCGGCACGACGAGCTTTTCCGATATGTACTTTTTCCCCGAGGAGACCGTCTGGGCGGTCGAAGAGGCGGGGATCAAGGCGAACCTGAACCGCTGTGTGCAGTGCTTTGACGAAAACCAGACCGTGGAGCAGAACACGCAGATCCCCGAATCGCTCGTGCTTTTTGAAAAGTACCACGGCGCGGCGGACGGGCGCATTCACATTGACTTTTCCATCCACGCGGAGTATACCTGCAAGAGCCATATCGTCAAGGCGTACAGTGACCTCTGCCGTGAAAAGGGCGGGCGCATGCACATCCACCTCGCTGAGACCGCGCGCGAGCAGCGCGAGTGCATCGAGCGCTACGGCAAAACGCCGACGGAGTGGTTCGAATCGCTCGGCACGTTCGATTCGCCTACGGCGGCGGCGCACTGCGTCGCCGTGACGGAGCGCGACATGGACATTCTGAAAGCCCACGGCGTCAGCGTCATCCACAACCCGACGTCGAACCTGAAGCTCGGCAGCGGCTTTGCCCCCATCCGCCAGATGATGGACAAGGGCATCAACGTGACGCTCGGCACCGACGGCACGGCCAGCAACAACAATTTAAATATGTTCGAGGAGATGCACCTCGCTGAGATCATGCACGACGGCTATCACAACGACCCGACGCTGATCTCCACGCAGGAGGTGCTCGATATGGCGACGGTCAACGGCGCAAAATTGCAGGGCCGCGACGACACCGGCGTGCTGGCTGTCGGCAAAAAGGCTGACATCATTGCGCTTGATTTAAGCAAGCCCCACCTTTACCCCAATTTCGACACGCCCGCGCTTTTGACCTGTTCGGCACAGGCGGGTGACGTGTGCATGACGATGGTGGACGGCAAGATCCTGTACGAAAACGGTGAATTTAAGACGCTGGACGAGAACAAGGTGCGCGCCGACATGGAGCGTGCCGTCGAGCGCCTTTATAGAAAGTGAGAGAAAAGAAACATGGAGAGAGCGGATAAAGACCTCGCCTTTTTGCTGCGCTACGAGAATGTCGCGTGGTTTGAAGACGGCGAGGTGCGCATCTTGGACCGGCGCATTTACCCCGCAAAGGTCGAATTTGTCACCTGCCGCACACATCAGGAAGTCGCGCGGGCCATCACCGACATGGTGACGCAGAGCGCGGGTCCCTACACGGCGGCGCCGATGGGTATGGCGCTCGCGGCGTGGGAATGCCGCGGCAAATCGGCGGACGAGCAGATGGAATACCTCAAGAAAGCGGCTTACACCATTTCCCACGCGCGCCCCACGACGCAAAAGCGCATGACGCTTCTGTGCGACATCTGCCTGAAAGAGGCCGAGCGCGCGCTTTCAGCGGGGGAGAATGTGGCCGAGGCCATCAAGAATAAGACCATCGAGCTCAACAACGTGCGCTATAACAGAATGGCGAAGATCGGCTCGTACTTAGTCGATATGTTCCCCGACAACGGAACGGTGATGACGCACTGCTTCGCCGAGACCATCGTCGGCACGATGCTTCGTGAGTGCCGCAGCCGCGGCAAAAACATCCGGCTGTTCTGCCCCGAGACGCGCCCGTATTTTCAGGGCGCGCGCCTGACGGCGTCTGTCTGCCACGACATGGGCTTTGACGTGACGGTCATCTCCGACAATATGCCGGCGTTCGTCATGCAGAACGAAAAGGTCGACGTTTTCACCACCGCGGCGGACGCCATCTGCTGTGACGGCCATGTCGTCAATAAAGTGGGCACGTTCCAGAACGCCATCGTCGCCAAGTACATGGGCATCCCGTACTTCGTCACCGGCGCGCCCGATCAGGGACACGAGACGGTGGACAGCATTCACATCGAAATGCGCGACCCGAATTTCACGCTCCAAGCCATGGGCGTGCGCACGGCGATGGAGGGTGTGAAGGGCTACTATCCCGCCTTCGATATCACGCCGCCGCATCTCGTCTCGGGCGTCGTGACCGACCTTGGTATCTACTCTCCCTACGATCTGCACCGCTATTTTACGGACGGCAGCATCGGCAAGGACAATCTGGTGATCTAAATGGAACAAAATCTGGACATTCTTCGTCAGGAGATCGTGGACAAATCGCTTGAGGCGTTCCGCGAGGGCCTGTTTTCCGGCACGAGCGGCAACATGAGCTGCCGCGTCGCGCCCGATGAAATGCTCATCACGCCGACGTCCGTGCGCTATGATGTACTGCGTGCGCAGGACATCGTGCGCATGAAGCTCGACGGCACGGTGCTGGAGGGTGAATTGCAGCCCTCGAGCGAGTGGCGCATGCACGCGGCGGTCTACAAGGCGTATGGCGAGACGAACGCCGTTTTCCACACCCACTCACCCTATGCCACGGCGTTTGCCGTCGTGCGGAAGAGCATCCCCGCGGTGTTGATCGAATCGTGCATCTTTTTGGGCGGCGACATCCGCTGCGCGGCCTATGCCGCGCCGGGGACCGAGAGTGTCGGCACGAACGCCATCCCCGCGCTCAGGGACCGCGGCGGCTGCACGCTTGCCAATCACGGCGTGCTCGCCGTGGGGAAGGACCTTGCGCAGGCATATCTGCGCGCGGAATACATCGAAGATGTCGCCAAGGTCTACACCTTTTCCAAGGTCCTCGGCACGCCGGTGGAGCTTGCCTCTCTTTAACGAGAAAAACAGTGCGGAGAATGCACAAGGAGAACACAAATGAAGAGCATACTGAAAAGAAACCGCGTTCTGGCCGTCATTGCGCTGATCGGCCTGCTCGCTTCGCTCGTGCCGCTCATTTCGCGCGTGCAGGCGGAGGAGAGCAACAAGTATTACGACATCGTCCTCGACTACAACAGCATGCGCTCGATGGCGCGCCAATCCTCGCAGTCAGAGGACGAGTGGATCGATCTCTTCAAGTCGCTCGGCGTCGACAAGGTCGCGCTCAGCGAGGCGAGCGCCCTCAACCTGCACGATAACGCGGCCATCCCCGTCCACGCGATGACCGTGAAAAAGGCGGCGGAGAGCTACGGATGGGAAGATCAGTACCCCGCCGAGGTCGCGCAATGGCTGCGTGAGAGCACCGATGTGAGCGACGCGATCATCTGGACGGAGACCGCCGCGAGCTATGAGTGGATCCTGAACGCTTTCGAGGCCCGTTTTGAGGACTTTGAGGCCAAGACGTATCTGGAGGGTGAGCACGGCTTCATCTTCATCCAGCAGCAGAAAAACGGCATGAAGGGCGAAAAGCTGCTCGACCTGCGCCTCGGCATCTGGCCGGACACGGTGGAGCTGTTCGAGCGCCACGGCTACCAGATCATCCCGCGCTCTGTGACGGAAAAGAACATGAACGGCACGAAATTTGCCGAGGCCTATATCGAAGTGCTCAAGCACTTTAACGCGCCGTACTTTATGAACAACGGCGACGAGCTCGTCGGCTATGAGGATGACGAGAGCCTGGAGCTGCTGACGCAGTATCTCAACGAGAGCGGCGCGAGCGTCGCCATGATGGAGCAGAACGACCAGAGCCAGAACCTTGTCTGGCCCGGCGTTGAAGAGCTGCTCGACAACACGGGCTATCGCGGTGTGCGCGTTTTCAACGAGTGGGCCTACATCCAGAACCGCTATCAGTACTGCGGCTACGAAGGCCCCGAGGAGATCACGAACACGTTCTTTAGAGCCATCGCCGAGCGTAATTGCAAGATCATCTTCCTCAAGATGATCTTAGAGCCGGATACCGATGTCAGCTGGGACGCTGACGAGAAGGAGTGGGTCTACATCACCGCCCCTGCCGACTATGAGCAGATGCTCACGGACCTCGACGCGCGCTTGGAGCCCCTCGGCTACACGCACGCGACCGTGCCCGCGATGGAGCTGAAAGCGCCGTCCATGGCGCTCAAGGTGCTGCAGGGCATCGGTACGGCGGCGCTCATCGTGATACTGCTTGATCTATTCTTCTTTATCGGCAAGCGCTGGCGCACGATCCTGTTTGCCGTCGGCGCGCTCGGCCTTGCCGGCCTCGCGGTGCTGAGACCCTCGATGTTCCGCCTGATCCTCTCGATGTCCGGCGGTATCGTGATGCCGTCGATTGCCGCTGTCGGTCTGTGCCGCGTACTGCTCGAAAAGAGACGAAGCGAGCCGCGGATCAAGTTCGGCAGGCTCCTCGGCTTTACGATCGGCACAGCCATCGCGACCATTCTGACGGCATTCTGTGGGTCGCTGCTCGCGTCGTCCGCGCTCTCGCAGCTCTCGTATATCCTCGAGATCGACCTGTACCGCGGCGTCAAGCTCATGCAGCTCATCCCCATCGCACTTTTCATGCTCGCCTATCTTCTGGTCTACGCCTATGAGGAGACCGGCGCGCGCGAGGCCGTCCTTGCCCACGCAGGACAGCGCGGGGAGAAAAACCGCGTCAAGCGCTTCAACGCCTATTTCGGCGAGCTGATGCAGACGCCGATGAAACTCGGCTGGTTCCTTGCGATCGTCGTCATCGCGGTGGCGGCGGTGTTCATGCTGCTGGTGTTCGCCTACTATATGTACCGCACCGGCAACTCGACCACGACGTCGGCAAGGGAGCTTGCGTTCCGCAACTTCCTGGAAAATACGCTCATTGCCCGCCCGCGCACGAAGGAAATGATCGTCGGCTGGCCGATGCTGATGCTTTTCATCTGGTCGCTGCGCCGCAGAATGAAGTTCCTGCCGATGATCTTCGGTACGGGCATGACCATCGGCCTTGTCAGCGTGGTCAACACGTTCCTGCACATCCGCACGCCGTTTTTGCTGAGCCTGCTGCGCACCGGCTGGGGCATCCTCTTCGGACTTCTCATCGGCACAGCCGTGGTCATTGTGGCGGAGCTCATTTACCGCCTTGTGCGCAGGATCTGCGGGGTGACGAATGGTTAACATTCTGATCTCGGGCTATTACGGCTTCGACAACATCGGCGACGAGTCCATCCTGCGCACGCTCGTCTCGTCGCTGCTCGAGCACATTCCCGACTGCTCGCTCACAGTGCTCTCGCACAACCCCACTTCCACGCGCGAAAAGTACGGCGTTGAGGCGGTGGACCGCATGTCGCCGATGGCGATTTTGCGCGCGGTGAAAAAGTGTGACATGCTCATTTCCGGCGGCGGCAGCCTTTTGCAGGATGTGACGAGCAGCAAGAGCTTACACTATTACCTCTCCATCATCCGCTGCGCGGAATTCTTCCATAAAAAGGTCTTCATCTATTCCCAGGGCATCGGCCCCATCGACCGCCCCGGCAACCGCCGCGCCGCGGCGAAGGCACTTAAAAAAGCGGACGGCATCGTTGTGCGCGACGAGCGCTCGGCGCTGCTGCTGGAGGAGATCGGCATCGCACGGGAGAAGGTCGTCATCACAGCTGACCCCGTCATCCGCATGAAAAAGCCCGATGGCGATGTCGGCGCGGAGATTCTGCGAAAGGCAGGTGTCTCGCTGGATGGCCGTCTAACTGTCGGCTGGGCCATCCGTGAGCGGGACACAGACAGCCGCTTTGTCAAAGAGCTTTTGCGCTCCATCCAGATGATGAAGGACAAGTACAACGCGCAGTCCGTGCTCATCCCGTTCCACTATGAAGAGGACGGCGAGGTCTGCCGCCACATCGCGGCGCAGCTGCCCGATGACACGGCGGTGTGCCTGAATGAAAAGTACCTCTCCGAGGATATGCTCTCCATCATCGGCAACATGGACCTGCTCGTCGGCGTGCGCCTGCATTCGCTCATCTATGCCGCCATCATGGGCGTGCCGCTCATCGGCATTTCGTATGACCCCAAGTGCACGGCGTTTTTGAATTCCGTGGGGCTCGACAAGCTGAGCACGAAGGAGAACTTCACGGCGGAGCTCTTCCTGCCCGAGGCCGAGCGTGTGCTCGAAACGGGCAAGGAGCAGGTGCAGTGCGTCGAAGCGCATATGGCCAAGCTTTCGCGCAAGCTCGACACGAACGAGAAAATGATCTGCGCGATCATGGAGAAATCGAGGAAACATACCATGCAAGACCCTCAAAACAATACGGAAAAGAAGGATAAATCGGGTGTCCGCACGGCGGGCGCGATCAGCTTCGTCTTTCTGCTGACGCTGTTCGCCAAGCTCCTCGGCGTGGTGCGCGAGATGATGCAGGCCAACATCTTCGGCACCGGCATTGACGCGGACCTCTACACCGCGTCCTACAACTCGACGCTCTATCTCTTTACGACGATGTGCTACGCGCTGTGCATCGCGGCGGTGCCGATCCTGACGAAGGAATTTGCTGCCGACCGCAAGCGCGGCGAGAAAGCGGCCAACAACCTGTTGACCATCACGCTGCTCGGCTCGCTTGCGGCGGTCGTTTTGTGGCAAGTCTTTGCCTCGACGCCGCTTGTCGGCACGATCTGGGATCTTGACGCGGCCGAGCTGCCGCGCCTTGCAAGCTACATCCGCATCATGGCCTGCGCGCTGCCGGTCGTGGCGGCGGCGTATCTGAACGTCGCCATCTTCCAGGCGACCGACCACTATGAATTGCAGGGCAGCATGAGCATCCCGTACAACGCGTTCCTTGCGATCTTCCTTGTGACGCTGGGCGCAAAGTGGGGCATCAAGGGCGTCGTCATCGCGAGCTCGTGCGCGTGGCTCTTGCAGCTTGCCATGAGCATCCCGTATGCGAAGAAGGAACATTATGTCTACCGGCCGATGCTCGACCGCAAGGCGGACTACGTCGGCACCTACTTTAAGACCGCGCTCGTCACGGTGCTGACGACGTCGATCTTCCTGTTCTGCTATCTCATCGACACGGCGACCGCCACGGCGCTCAACGACAGCGCCGTCAGCGCATTCTACTACGCCGACAAGCTCTTCACCCCGCTCACGACGAGCGTGCTCTACAGCATCAGCGCAGTCATGTTCCCGCGCTTCAACCGCGAGTTCACGAAGGAGGACTCGAAGGGGTACCTCGGCTACATCTGGAACGTGACGGAAAACACGCTGCTTTTCATCCTGCCGGTCTGCGCGATGATGTGCGCGTTCGGCACGGATATCATCCGCGTCATCTTTGAAAGCGGCAGCTTCACCGCTGAGTCGACCGAGATGACGGGCAGCATCTTCGCCCGCTACGCGCTCGGCATGAGCGCTTTCGCCGTGCTCGACCTTTTGAATAAGGCTTACTATGCGATGAAAAAGACGCTGGTGCCGCTGCTCATCAACCTCGGCGTTCTGGTGCTGAATCTCATTTTGAACCGCGTGTTCTACACCGATACCGGCGTCGCGCTGGCAACGTCGCTTGCGCTGACGATCGGTGCCATCGCGATGACGATCCAGCTCTTCCACGGGACGAAGATCGTGCGCCTGGTGCCGCTCATCAAGGGCCTTGCCGCCACGGCGGCAATGGCGGTCGTGCTCTACGGCGGGCGTTCGCTTCTCGTCACGGCGGATGACAGCAAGCTGATGCTCGTCGTCAAGTGCGGCCTGACGGGCGTTGTGGGGTGCGTTATTTACGTGCTGGTCAGCATGATTTTGAAGCAGAATATCATTGCTGATACGATTAAGAAGTTCAAAAAGTGATACTTTTTGGGATTTATCCCCACACCGTGTGGGGACGCGGCAAAGGGGGCCATTCTCTCACGTGAGAGAATGGCCCCCTTAACCCCCCAAGAGAACGCGAGGGGAGTTCCCCTCGACCCCCGACATTGGCAGTTTGTAGCTTGAATGACTGCACGCGCTGCGCAATGTAAGTGCGGTGTACATGGCTTCGCCATGAATCTTCTGCGAGTCGTTGCTACGATCAACCGCGCCTTACTATCGTGAGGCGCGAGTGACGGTAGCCCGGCGGCAGACTGCTTGCCGAATGCGGCATTGCTGCGCTCGCCGCATTGTGGAGACTGGCGGTAGACGGAAATTAGTCCGCACTCCTACAAGATAGGCAGAGCGGCAGCGGATAATAGAAGCAGAGGCAAATCGTATAGCAACACCCAACGCGGCTCCGCCGCGCGCAGGAAGTGCAATCGGCAAGCATTGCAGCTCTTTGAGCTGCTCGCTTGCAATGGAAATTTTCTCTGGGAGGGTGTAAGGGAGGGGTATCCCTTTTTTGAAAAGAGATACCCCTCCCTTATTCGCATTCCCTGCGCGGCGCAGGGGACAATGTGCGTAACATTTTAACGAACGATCAAATTTGTCCGCTTGAGGCAATACCAATTCCATGCTATACTTATCGTTAAGAAAACGACAAATTCAAAGGAGAACTGCATGGAAAGCATTTTTGAAAAACGTCTTACCGTCACGCCCGACTACTGTGACGCGTCGGGCGCGCTGTCGCCGTTGGCGGCGTTTACGATTTTTCAGGGCATCGCAGCGCAGCACGCGGAGGTGCTGGGCGTCGGCAGCAGCGCGATGGCGAAAAAGGGTGAATTCTGGCTCACGGTCCACACGCGCGTCGATCTCTTTGAGCGCGCGTACCTGATGGACAAACTCACGGTGCGCACGTGGGCGGAGGCGTGCAGCGAGCGCGACGTACGCACGTACCGCAGTTACACTCTCTCGCGCGGTGAGGCGGTCATTGCCCGCGGCAAGACCGAGTGGGCCATCTTAGGACCGGAGCAGAAGATCATCCGCTTTGGCGACTCGGGCTTCCCGAAGGACTACCCCTTCCCCGCCGAGACGGCCATCCCCGAAAAATTGCAGCGCTTCCATGAAAAGTTTGAGGACGCCGACCTTTTCTCGCACTACGCCGTGCGGTCGACGGACATCGACCTCGGCCACCACATGAACAACGTGGCCTATGTGCGCCTGCTGCTCGACTGCTTTTCGGCAAAGGAGCTCGCAAGCGGTAATATTCAATCGGTCGAGCTACACTACTCAACGCCGTGCTTCGAGGGTGAGGCGCTGACGGTCTACAAGAAGTCACTCGATGACGGCACGTGCCGCATCGGCATCGTCAAGCCGGACGGCAAAACCGCCTCGCAGGCGTGCGTGACGTTCTGCAAGTAAGCAACCATAAAAAAGCGGTTCCCTTTCGGGAACCGCTTTTTGTTGTTCTTTGCGCTGTTTAGTTGTTGCTGGCGTTTGTGGCGCGGAGGGTGACGTCGTGATAGCCGCCCTCGACGATGCTGGTGGCGGAGACGAGCGTGAGCTTCGCGTTCTTCTGGAGGTCGGGGATCGTCGTCACGCCGCAGTTGCACATGGTCGACTTGACCTTGTAAAGGCTGCGGGCGACGTTATCCTGCAGAGAGCCCGCGTAGGTGACATACGAGTCGACGCCCTCTTCAAACGCAAGGCCCGTCTTGCCGCCGAGGTCGTAGCGCTGCCAGTTGCGCGCGCGGTTCGAGCCCTCGCCCCAGTACTCCTTGACGTACACGCCGTTGACGAGCAGCTTGTTCGTCGGCGATTCATCAAAGCGGGCGAAGTAGCGGCCCAGCATCAGGAAGTCCGCGCCCATGGCGAGCGCGAGCGTCATGTGATAGTCGTGGACGATGCCGCCGTCGGAGCAGATGGGGACATACACGCCGGTCTCGCGGAAGTATTCGTCGCGCGCGGCGCTCACCTCAATGAGCGCGGTGGCCTGGCCGCGGCCGATACCCTTCGTTTCGCGCGTGATGCAGATGGAGCCGCCGCCGATGCCGACTTTGACAAAGTCCGCGCCGCTCTCGGCGAGGAAGCGGAAGCCGTCGCGGTCGACGACATTGCCCGCGCCAATCTTGATGGTATTGCCGTAGTTCGCGCGCACGTAGTCGATGACCTTCTTCTGCCAGACGGAGTATCCCTCGGACGAGTCGATGCACAGCACATCCGCGCCAGCCTCCACAAGCGCGGGGATGCGCTCGGCGTAGTCGCGGGAGTTAATGCCCGCGCCGACGAGGTATCGCTTCTTGTCATCCTGAAGCGCAAGGGGGTGCTCCTTGTGCTCGGCGTAGTCCTTGCGGAAGACGAAGTAGAGCAGGTGGTCGTTTTCATCCACGATGGGCAGCGCGTTGAGCTTGTGTTCCCAGATGATGTCGTTAGCCTCCTTGAGCGTGGTCGACGCAGGAGCGGTGACGAGCTTTTCGCGCGGAGTCATGAACTCGCGCACCTTCAAATCAGTACTCATGCGGCTTACGCGGTAGTCGCGGCTCGTCACGATGCCGAGGAGCTTGCCGTTGGGCGTTGCGTCCTCGGTGATGGCAACGGTCGAGAAGCCATTTTTCTCCTTGAGGGCCAAAACATCGGCCAGCGTGTGCTCGGGTGTCAGGTTCGAGGCCGACGGCACAAAGCCCGCCTTATTGCTTTTCACGCGGCGCACCATCTCGGCCTCGCTCTCGATGGACTGGGAGCCGAAGATGAACGAAAGGCCGCCCTCTTTTGCCAGCGCGATGGCCAGCGTGTCGTTCGACACCGACTGCATGATGGCCGAGACCATCGGGATATTCAGGCTGATGGGGCACTCCTCCTGCCCCTTGCGGTAGCGCACGAGGGGCGTTTTGAGCGAGACGTTGTCAGGAATGCAGTCCTCGGACGTGTAGCCGGGGACGAGCAGATATTCGCTGAACGTGTGAGACGGTTCGGGATAATAATAAGCCATTGGGTCTGCTCCTCTCTTCTTAAATTACTTGAAATAACGCACGGCAGAGGTGAACAGCTCCATCTCATACTGTCCGGGAACGTTGCGGTAAAGCTCCTTGCCGATGCGCTCGGTGTGCCCCATCTTGCCGAATACGCGGCCATCGGGCGAGGTGATGCCCTCGATGGCACAGATCGAGCCGTTGGGGTTGAATGCTGCATCCATTGTAGCATACCCGTCAAGGTCTACATACTGTGTGGCAATCTGGCCGTTTTCGGCGAGCTTTTTGACAAGCTCTTCGGATGCGAGGAAGCGGCCCTCGCCGTGCGAAATGGGCACGGTGTAAATGTCGCCGACCTTCGTCCCCGCAAGCCAGGGGGACTTGTTGGAGCACACGCGCGTGCGGACCAGACGGGACTGGTGGCGGCCGATGACGTTGTAGGTGAGCGTCGGGAAGTCGGCGTCGGTGTCCATGATCTTGCCATAGGGAACGAGACCGAGCTTGATGAACGCCTGGAAGCCGTTGCACACGCCGAGCATCAGACCGTCGCGCTTTTCGAGGAGGTCCGTGACCTGCTCCTTGACCGCGGCGTTGCGGAAGAACGCCGTGATGAGCTTGGCACTGCCGTCGGGCTCGTCGCCGCCGGAGAAGCCGCCGGGGATGACGATGATCTGGCTATCCTTGACGGCCTTGGCAAAGCGCTCGACGCTGTCAGCAACGTCGGCGCTCGTTAAGTTGCGGATGATGAACTGCTCGGCGTCCGCGCCTGCTTCGAGCAGGGCGCGCTGGGTGTCGTACTCGCAGTTCGTGCCGGGGAAGACAGGGATCAGCGCCTTCGGACGCGCGGTCTTGACGGCGGGCGCAACGCGCTTTTCCGTTTCATAGGTAAAGCGCACGACCGTGCCGGCATCCTGCGTCTTCGTCGGGTAGACGGATTCTAGGACGGCGTCGTTCAGGGCCAGCAGCTCAGAAATGCTCGCCTCGTCGCTGCCGATGCTGATCGTCTTCTCCGCCGTCGTGATGCCGATGCAGACGGCGTCGGGAATTTCCTCGGTGAGCTCGGCGACGATCGTGCCGGGCATGGGCCGGTACCAGTCGAGAGCGGTCGAAGCCGCGGCAAAGCCGACCTCGTTGCCGAGCGACATCTTCATCACCGCCTCGGCAAGGCCGTTTTCAACGGCCCATGCGCTTGCGGCCTTGCCCGCGCGGGCAAGCGCGGTAAAGCGTTCCCACGCCGCTTTCTGCTCTTCGGGTGTCGCGCCGTCAAAGAGGTAAACGCCGTGACCGGCAGCCTTGAAGTCAGTCGTCACGATCTCGCCTGCCAGCACGGGCGCGATGGCGAAGGAGATAAGCGTCGGCGGGACGTCGTGGTCTAAGAACGTGCCGGACATCGAGTCCTTACCGCCGATGGCGGCGGCGCCGAGCTCAAGCTGCGCATCGAGCGCACCGAGGAGCGCGGCAAAAGGCTTGGCCCAGCGCGCGGGCTCATTGCGGAGCTTTTCAAAAAATTCCTGTAAGGTGAGATATGCCTTGTGATAATCGGCGCCCGCGGCGACGATCTTCGCGACGACCTCGGCGTCGTTGTGCGTGACGCCGTAGGCGTTCATCATCTCGGCGAGGCCCTGCACGCGCGGATAGTCGTAGAACGAATCGATGGCGCGATAATCAAGATTCGCGCCGCTCTCGTCCATCGGCGTCGCCGGGACGCAGGACGGCAGC
>ERZ780198.2116-NODE-2116-length-16221-cov-6.170791_pt1 | contig 16221 bp, 6 predicted proteins | sample MGYA00510979_ERZ780198 | MGnify/ENA primary metagenome ERZ780198 (study PRJEB29588, sample SAMEA2158039) | human gut metagenome | biome: human gut; feature: human-associated habitat; material: faeces | place: Denmark | collected 2008/2010 ...
CGTGAGGTTGCGATGAAGGCGGCACAGCGCCGCGCACAGGCAGCGCGCAATGCGGATCGTCCGGTTGCGCGTCAGGCGGGTCAGCCGCAGCAGATGCGCACAGGCGCGTACACGACCCCGCAGCAGCGTCCGCAGACGAGCAATGGCGTTTCGCCCGTGCAGGTGCGCCCGGCGACGCCTGTTCCGCAGACGCAGGACATGCAAAACCGACCGCAAGTCGGTTATCGCACGCCGATTCAGCCCCTGACGAAGCCGCAGGAGACCCCGTCCGCTGCCGCGCCGAAGAGCACGACGACGATGGAGAATCCGTATGCGCGCCCGGTGGCGAAATCGGCAGAGGAAGCGCCGCGCCATCGCCGCCGTACAGATCAGTATCGCCAGGATGACGACAGCGCAAACCCGAATGGATAACAGAATATTTGGCAGGAGCAGCACGATTTGCGGGTTGCTCCTGCTTTTTTTGCGAATCAACAATATTATGCTGTTTTTTTGTTTGCTAAGTCTGGAATGTTACATTGAAAAAGACGAACGAATGGCGTGGAAACAAAGAAAAAAGCGGTCGAAAATTTGCACGCGCTGAACGAAAATTTCGAAAAATCGAGGAAAGCAACAGACAAAAGAATATTCCTATTACGATAGTTTTAACATGCAAATAACAATACTCAGGAAACTAACAAGCCGTTAACAGGTGGAAATGACAAAATTACCGCACGAAAGTATGGCAAAACACACAAAAATGCACCAAATGAGCATAATAAATGTTATTTTTCCGACTTGACAGTTGAAGATTTGATGGTATAATAAACCATGAAAAAGCTCGACTTGTGGTTTGCCAGTAATTCGGCAAAAGCATATCGAGAAACGATAAATACGTTACATGTGAAGGAGACGTGAACTGTGACAGAGAAGGAACTGCGGAAGCTGGGACGCGCGGAGCTGCTGGAACTGCTGCTGGAACAGGCACGGGAATTTGAAGCACTGGAGCAGCGGCTGAATGCGGCAGAAGCGGCGCTGCAAAGTCAGCAGCTGCAGCTGGAAACGTGCGGCTCGATTGCGGAGGCATCGCTGAAGTTAAACGGCGTGTTTGAGGCGGCGCAGAAGGCCGCGGAACAGTATCAGCAGAACGTTGAGCGGCTGTGCCAGGAGAAAATCAGCGCGGCAGAAAGCCAAGCGCAGGAAATCCTCGCGCGCGCAAAGAAAGCCGCCAATCAGCAGTAAAGAAACATGACAGAAGGGAGGGCGCGCAGGTGTCAGAAGACAAGAATCAGCAGAAAACGGGCAAACAATTGCTCAACGACACGCAGGAAGCGGCGGAACGCGCCCACCTGCTGCGGGAAATGAACCCCACATCCGCACAATTGGAAACGGAACTGAAGCATGAGAAACGCAAGCACAGCTACAACCGCGCCCTGCGCAGCACGCTCTATACGCTGCTGGTGGTGGCGGCGGTCGCGGTGCTGATTGCAACCATGGTCATGCCCATCCTGCAAATCACCGGCACGTCAATGACGCCGGTGGTCGGGCAGGGCGAAATCACAATGGTCGTGCGCGGGTCAAATCCGCAGCGCGGCGATATTATCGCTTTTTACTACAACAATAAGGTGCTGATTAAGCGCGTTATCGGCCTGCCGGGCGAGTGGGTCAACATCGACGGAAGCGGCAACGTCTACATCAATGGCGAACTGCTTGATGAACCGTACATCACCGACCGCGCGCTGGGCGACTGCTCCATCACGCTGCCGTACCAAGTGCCGGACGGGCGGTATTTCGTCTTGGGTGACCACCGCTCCACCTCGCGCGACAGCCGAAGCACACTGGTCGGCCCAGTGTCCGAAGAGCAGATTATGGGGCGCGTAACGCTCCGCATTTGGCCGCTGAACCGCATTGGATTCCTGCAATAACGTAAGTACAATACAGCAAGAAGAGGAACACAGGTTCCAGAATCGGAGGATGCTGACATGAACCGCAAACTCATGGAATTAGCAGAAAAATACGTTGCGCAGCGGAAGCGCCGGATACGTCTGCTCAAGACGGTCACGGCGCTGGCACTCGTTGTCGCCATCTGCACGTCTTATGTGCTGATGATGCCAGGTCTGACGATGGCGGCGGAAACGTACTGCGGGCTGGAGGAGCATACCCACACGGCGGACTGCTATGTGGACGAGCTGACCTGCCTGATTTCCGAGCGCGAGGCGGAGACAGTCTTTACCGATATTATGCGCTGCAGCTTTGAGCCGCACCACCATTCCTCCGATTGCTATAATGCGCAGGGCGAACTCAGCTGCGGCTACTGGGATGGCTACATCCACGAGCATGACGAGAAGTGCTACGACAGCAACGGCGTTCTTATCTGCACGCTGGAGGAGCATCCGATGCACAAGCACACGGATGGCTGCTACAACTGGGAGAAGCAGCTGATCTGCACGCTGCCGGAAAGCGAGGGGCACATCCACACGGATGCGTGCTATCGGGCGAAAGAACCGACTTGCGGTCTGTTTGAGAGCGAAGGCCACCAGCACACGGCGGATTGCGTGACGGAAACACGCACGCTGATTTGCACCGAGGACGTTGCGACGAACTCCGATATGCCGCATGTCCATGATGACAGCTGCTACGAAGTGACCCGGACGTACACCTGCGGCCTGACGGAAGGCGAGGGCGCGCATCACCATACGGATGCCTGCTATCCGACGACGGAAGAACCGACTTGCGGTCTGTTTGAGGGCGAAGGCGCACACACGCATGATGATTCCTGCTACGAGATGGTGCGCGGCGACCTGAAATGCAAGCTCTATCCTGACCCGGCGAAGGTGCACACGCATTCCGCGTCCTGCGTCGATGCGAAAACCGGTTACTATACCTGCGGCTACATTCAGGTGCTGCGGCATCAGCATACAAATGAATGCATTGTGACGGTGACGGCGGAGGATTCCGGCCATCATCACACGGCGGACTGCTACGAACGCCACTATATCTGCGGTAAAGAAGAGCACACGCACACGGCGGATTGCTACTATGACCCGACCCCGAACCCCGATGCGACGGCAGCCCCCGAAGCGACAGCTGAGCCGACGGCAGCCCCCGAAGCAACGTCAACGCCCACGGAAGCGCCCACAGCAACGCCTGCGCCTACGGAAGAACCGACGCTTGCGCCGTCTGTGACGCCCGCGCCGACGGAAAACGCCGCCGAAACTGTTGCCCCGATGGACGAGCCGTCCCCGACACCTGCGCTTACGGTGATTCCGTCGATGGACGCTGATGCCGCGAAGCCGGACGACATGATGATGCCGTCGTTTGGACTTGACCCGGACTTCCAGATGATGGCGAACGAACCGCCTGCCGTCAGCGAGAGCGGCATGCAGATTACCAATATTACGGTATCGAACATCATACTTCCGGAAAATGCCAATGCGTACAACTATAGCTTCGCAGCGGACTTCAAGATTTCGGATGAAGCTATTCTGCGCCATGGCGAAGGCAACAAGATTATTATTCCGGCAGAGAATACGCATATCAAAACGGACAGCACTTCTGTCTGGTCGGGCACGGACGCCAAATTCAGCAATGAAAAGCCGGCGTTTAAGTTCCAGTATAATCCCACAACGAAACAAGTTGAAATGTGGTTCACCGACGAGTATATGGACTTTGTCCGGAACAACCCCAGCCATGACGACCGCACCGGCACCATGAAGATGAGTGCCGAAATCCGCAAGGACGATGTTGAGAATCTGGGCAACGACGACCTGACCATCAAGTTCGGTGGCGCATCGACTACCGTGAAGTGGGAGGACATCGACAGGGGCAACAACTCCCTCCTCGGCGATTTGAGAACTTGGAAAAGCGGGGCTAATGTCAACTGGGAAAAAGGAACGATTGAGTATACCGTCAAAATCGAATCCACAAAGGGCACGAACGGCAAGAACGCGACTGCTCAAGACGTCATGACGGCTGTGAATAAGCAAATGGCCCTGACAAACATGACCGTCACGGAGGTTAAAGTACACTCTAACTGGAGTCAGGTGCCCGCTGTTGACTCTGCTTCGACAGAAATCAAGACGGACGGTACATGCGCCTGCGGTACGACGGGAACGCACATTCACTACGTTTATGCGAACACGACGGACGAAAGCGGCAAGGTCTATACCATGACGACGGACTATGTGCTGCCGCCGCTTTCGGCAAATGAAACATACGAAATTAAGTATGAATACACGTTCGACAAGGACGGAATGACCGGTGAATACGATCAGCTGACAAATACTTTCGCTGCCCAGAGTGGCGGAAAGTGGGATCATTCCCAGAATTCCTCTAACAGCAATCCTACTGACGTTCAGATTAGAAAGCTGCAAAAGAGCAGCTGGTACAACAGCAATGAGGGTTGCATTCAGTGGACGCTCACCGTCAACGAAAACCGTTTCAATATCAAGGACAAGACGCTGACGGACACGATGTTCGACCAGCTTGTGGACGAAAACGGCAGTCTGCTGTTTTCGAAGACGGACGGCAAGGGCTATGTGTCGCAAATCACGGCGAATAACACGCCTATCACCGCTGAAAACTACACGGATTACTTTACCGTGCAAACCGGCGTGGACGGCAAACCGCAGCTGAAATTCAAGGACACCACCGCTAAGATCGTAATCCAATACAAAACGCCGGTGGAAGCAACCGCGCAGAATCAGCAAGTTACAAACACGGCGGAATTCGACGGCGAACAAAAGACAAGCACCGCGACCGTAGGGCAGGATGAGCGTTACAATGTGGTGAAGTCGGTTGACGCGAGTATGCCGGCGGATCCGACGAAGAACGGCGAATACACCGATGGTCTGTATCCGGTAGCGTGGAACGCGACGTACACCTTCCCGGCGACGAAGGATGTTCAGTATAAGCTGAACTTCGGCGATACGCTTGACAAGAAGGTGGAATGGAAAAACGGAATAGAAATCATGCAGCACTACATGACGGCGGCTCAGGCGCAGACATTGCTCAACGCCATCAAAGACCTTGATGTTGTGAAAAAGCATGATGCGCAGAATGTGCCGTACACCATTACGCTGCTGACCTGCGACAGTCAGGGCAAAAATGAAGGCACGATGGTGGTGTCTGCGGAAACGACGCTGACGGAAGGCTACTACTATGGTTTCCGGTTTGAAACGACGGGCGAAGGCGTTGTGCTGAACGACGCCAATACGGATGTGAACGCGACGACAAGCGTTACGCTCCCGTATCAGACGACCATCTATTTGGAAAAGTCCCGCACGAGCGGGGTTGACTTCAAGAACACGGCTGTTAACGCGGGCAAAAACGGAGACGCGTGGTACAAGGCTGCCCCGAACGACCTGGTGGAGAAGAAATTCGGCAACCATGGCGTTGGCGATTTGAACGGGCAGATCATCCACGAAAACGAGCTGTACTGGACCATCCTCCTGCGCAATGACGGCGTGGCGCACGACGAAATCACCATGACCGAAACGCTCCCGCCGCACATTGTGGTGGAGTACATCGAATACGGCGGCTCGAGGCTGATTCTTAGCGAAACGGACAGCACGAAGATGACCGTTGTCAATAAGAAGCTGGACAATGCCGGTACGATTCCGGATGGCTATGAGGTCAGCAACGAGTGGGGCGAGCAGCGCATTTCCATCAAGGCTGATTTGACGACGGTGGGCGAAGGCGCACAGCAGAGAATCAACATCTCCATGAAGCCGAATGAGAATACCGGCAGTTCGGAAACGATCCTCAACGGCAAGGCGGATATGACCGTCAAGGTTCACTGCAAGATTGCCGACGATTTCTTGAAGAATGCGGTGAACGGCAAGCTGGCGCTGGGCGTGCTGAACAACCAGCTGGACGTGAGATACGACGCGGCGCTCTATCACAAGGAGCAGAAGACCGAGCTGACCTACGAGGAAGAGACGGTCGAGGCGGAGAACGTCCAGAAGGGCTACAGCGTCAAGGGCGGCGACCAGCAGGCGCGAATCACTTACACCATTGATATCAACCAGGCAGGCGCGGAGCTGAATCCGGCATCCAGCACGCTCACGCTGACGGATACGCTGTCGTATGACGTTGTTGGTTGGTGCAATAACTGGCCAAATAATTATATCTATCTGCGAGACGTCACGCTGGATGAAGGCTCCTTCAGGCTCTACGAGGCGCTGAAGGATGAAAACGGCAACCCGATTCTGAACGTTGATGAAAACGGCAAGGGACATTTGGTGCGCGGCGCAGAGATAGAGAAGTATCTCTGGAAGATGGAGTTCACGGAAACGGAGGAAGGGAATAAAACCTACCAGTATCCTCCGCAGGGAACGCCGAGCTTTAGCGGATCGACGGTAAACACGCGTAAGCTGAACATAACTGTCACCGTTCCGGACGGCAAGGCGCTGATTCTGGAATACACAGCGCAGGAGAACATTCTGCTGCCGCCTGAGGTGACGAACGAGTACAACTTCAACGACGTGAACCACAAGGGCATCAGTCCGGCGTTGAGAAACCACGCAAACCTTGAAGGAAAAGACAGCTCAAGTACCGAACTGAACAATAGCAATAACGACTACTTCAGTCAGGGCGGCGGCTACATCCACAACAATCTGGTCATCCGCAAGGTGGACAGCGCGAACACCTCGCTGCTGCTGCCGGGAACGGAGTTCACCCTCTACGCATGGAACACGGCAACCAACAAGTTCGAGGCGGTTGGCGGCGAAAATGGTAAGGTCTACACGGATCAAAGCGGTATGATTACTTACCAATACAATTCGGCGAAGCTGAACGAGCGTCCCCTCGACCCGAACGTCGCGTACATGCTGGCGGAAACGCATGCAGTCGAACCGTACCACCTCGTGCTGGAGGATCGCCCGCTGGTCGTCTTCCACATCGTTCCGAGAGCGGACGATACCGAAGCACATCCGGAGAGATACCCGGATGGTCTCAACAATGGCAACTTCGGCACGATTTCAAAGAGTCGGCTGCAGGAGCTCATGACTGCTTCCGGCATCAAAGGCGTGGTGGATGGACCGCACACCGTCAACGGCTCTGCGAGCATCAACATTCAGGTGAAGAACAGCAAGGATCGCCACGACATGGAGGTGCAGAAGAACTGGGCTGGCGACGACGCCCATGAGAATGCGCGCCCTGCCAGCGTCCTCGTGATGCTTCGCCGCTATGCGCTGACGCAGGAGCAGTATACCGACGTGCTGAACACGGATGCAACGCAGAATCCGCAATGCATCCTGTCTGCGGAAATGGTCAACAATAGCACGAAGGTTGCGCGACAGTTCCCGGAGAATCAGGAGGTTACGGTAACGCTGAAATTGCTTGATGGAGCACTTGCGGACAATCAGCGTATTGTGGCTCGTGTAGACGGAAAACAAATCGTCTTGCAGCCGCAGGATACGTCGAAGAAACAGTTCGTTTACACCGTCAGGATGAACCATCAGCGGAAAATCACCTTCTGCTTGCAGAATAACTGGGGTTCATGGCAGGACGGTCGCTACTATAACAACGTGAGCATCACGATGACCCCGGAAGGCACACCGGTTGACGAAGTGCCGACGCAGGTCACGCAGTTCACCGACGCGCAGTGGGCAAAAATTCGCCAGCACCCGGACGATGCTTACGGTGGTCGCGAGGCTACGCTGACGGCAGCGAACGGCTGGCACACCCAGTGGTCGCAGCTGGAATCCACCGGCGCGGACGCGAACGGCAACAAGCTCTACTACATTTACTACATCGTCGAGGGCAAAGTGCCGATCTACACCACATCCGGCATCACCTACACCATCGACCCGAACGCCAGCAAAACCACCGGCACGGTCACGGCGACGCTGACCAACGTCTACCGCCCGGAGGACAAGTACGGCGAAATCAGCATCGACTTGTCCAAGGAATGGTACGCGCCGGATGGCACAAAGCACACGATTACCGAGGAATTCGGCGGCGTACAGGTCGCGCTCTACAAGACGCGCTGGGATTACGTCAACGGCGCGTGGACGAAGGGCAGCACGGAACGCCGCGACACGGTTACGCTGGCAGAAGCGAACAAATGGAGCACCAAGTTCGAGGGGCTGGAAACCTACACGGTCGCCATGGAAAACGGCGTTGTCCAAAACGCCCGCGCCTACACCTACAGCCTCCGGGAACTGAACGTGCCGAGCGGCTTCTACTGCCAGCTGGCATACAGCGGTCTCCCGCAGCACCCGAGCGAGTACTTCACGGACGGGAATCCTGCCAATCCGAAGGCGGACACGCAGAACGCACGCGGCACGGCGACGCTGCGGAACTACGAGATCGCGAAGCTGACCATCGAAGCCGAGAAGCGCTGGGGTGAAGGCGCGAAGCCTGAAAACATGCAGGATACGCTGACCTTCCGCCTGACCCGCGAAAAGCAGGAGAACGGCGCGTGGGTCGCGGACGACAGCTTCCAAGCGGTCACGAGGGTCATGAGCATCAGCAGCCTGAACACAAGCAAGGTCGTGTTCGGCACTTTCCCGAAGTACGCTGTGACGGGCTTCGACGAGCAGAATCAGCCCATCAGGCAAAGCTACCGCTACAAGGTGGAGGAGGTCAAGTACCAAAACGAAGCCACCCTCCCGTTCAGCGTCAGCTATAGCCCGGCGGACGGTTTCGTGACGACGGAGGGCGATGCGAACACCAGCACCACCGTCACCGTGACGAACAACAGGCTGACGAGCGAGAAGGAAGGTCTGTACCGCTTCAACGTGGCGAAGCAGTGGCTGGACGCTTCCGGCAATCCCGCGGACAAGCCCACGCCGGAAGGCACGAAGGCGAAGATTACCGTGACGCGCACCCGCCATGTCTATGCCCCGGATACGGGCTGGACAGCGGAAACGCCCACCGCAAAGACGATCGAGCTGGACACCACGGCAACGTACACGGCGCTTTGGGCAGACTGGAACGAAACGCAGTCGGTTTATGCGCAATACAACGCCGACGGCACGGTGAAATCCGCGTGGGCGTACACCTACGAGGTGTCGGAAGCGGCGATTGACGGCTACTTCGGCACGCAGCATCTGCCTGCGGACTTCCCGCAGCAGCCGGGCGACTACTTCACAGACGCGGCACTGACCGATATCAAGGAGATTTACCGCCAGCCGCTGACGGACACGCTGCCGGAAGTGACCGAAAAGAACTACTACGTCGAGCGGTTCAACGTCAAGGTGGACAAGACTTGGGCGCGCTTCCGCGACAGGGATGAGCTGACGTTCTGCTTGATTCAGGCGAAGAAGCAGCTCACCTTTGACCGCAATGACAAGCCCATCAAGACGGACGATCAGCAGTACACCTACGTCACGAAAAACTGGACGGAGGGCGGCGAAGAACCGGTCTGGGAGTTCAACAACCTGCCGAAGTACTACTTCACGGTGAATGAGAACGGCGAAGCGCAGAAGAAGCCGTACTACTATTACATCGTAGAGGGGTACGAAACGATTAATGGTGCGCTAAACCCGTATCTGTATCAGGTGAGCTACACAGGCGACGCTACGCTTGTCAAGAAAACAACCGGTGCGGTGAACCAGCCTGCGGACGGCGGAACGGCGAACATCCACGCGAAGAACCTGCCGGGGTATGAAGTGGGAAATCTCAACCTCAATTTGACGAAAGAATGGGTCAATGTCACCAAGAAGCCGGAAAAGGTTACGCTCAACTTGACTGAGACAACGCATTCATGGACAAAAGAGGCAGGGTGGATAACTTACGACCCCAATTCGGATACCGTTGAAATAATGCCGGATGCGAATGGAAACTGGACGACAACGCAACCGCTGCAAGCGTACGATGTTGAGTATAATCCGGACGGTTCTATTTACACGGCGCATGTTTACACTTATGAGCTGACGGAAGCCCCTGTGAACGGTACGATGCCTGTTTACAGCTTCTCGGAGAACTGGCCGAAAGAAGTGGGCGACGTCCTTGAACTCAATTCGGCTGGCGAGCCAATCAAGGCAAAGGATGCGTTCAAAGCCTCTTCGTCACAAATGGAAGGAAGCTTCTTAGTCACCATCGCGGACGCAAGCGCGACCATCACCAACGTGCAGACCGGCAAGCTCAACATTGTGAAGCAGTGGGCGGAAGAAGTGGAGTACGACGGCGCACAGAACCCGCTGGACATCAAGCAGGTGTCGATTTCGCTCTTACGCAACGTCTGGGGCGAAAACTGGACGGATTCGGACGGCGTGGTGCACTACAACTGGTGCTATGACCCCTTCCAGCAGAATTACGTCCTGTCGGCGGAAAACGGCTGGAAGCTGACCATCGACAACCTGCCGTTGTACGACACGACCCTCAATCCCGACGGCAGCCTGCGCAAGTACCGCTATTACATCCTCGAAAGCACGAGCGTCGGCAACGACACGCTGGACCGCTACACGCCGGTGATGACGGCGGATGAAAGCGAACTCGTCGGCTCGACTCTCTACATCACCTTCAAGGATACGACGGAAAACAACGTGACCATCACCAACGTGCCCAAGAGCATCAGCATTGTCAAGCAATGGGCGGACGCGGACACGTTCGGCGAAGAGGGCATGATGCAGGACATCTACCTTGAAGTCATGATGAAGTATCAGGAAGTCTACTCCACGCAGTGGAAAACGGAAAACCTGCTGGAAAAGAGCTACTTCAGCCTGAAGAACGTTATCTGCACGCCGAGTTCGCTCACGGCGGAGCTGGTGCAGATTAACGGCGCGCCCTACCTGCATGTGTCGGGGCTGGCGAAGGCGGATGAACCGTGGCGCGTGACCATCCGGAATCTGCCGGGCTACAACAGTGCGTCCTTCATCATCCGCGAAGTGGAGCTGGCGGGCTACCTGAACAACCTGCCGGACGGCAAGCTGGAGCTGGGCTTCAACGAAATCGGCACAATTACCAACACGCCGACGAGGCTGAAAATCACCAAACAGTTCAAGCAGGCGTATTTCCCCGTAGGCAGCGAAAGCGAACTGCCGCTGAATGTTCGCAATACCGTCGTGTACCTGCAAATCTGGCGCGAAAAGCGTGACGGCGCTGGTCTTCCCCAACACGAACGCTACACGCCCTTGCTGGGCGCGCTGGAAGCGAACATGGACGCGACGCTCTTGCCGGACGGCACCGTGAAGCTGACGGTCGGCACGAACACGCCGACCGACGCCGCAACGCTGACGCTGACCCGCCTGCCGCGCTACTGGTTCGACAAGGATACAGGCGCAAGCGGCGAATGGTACTACTACGTCAAGGAAGTGGACGCGGAAGGCAACGAAGTCCATTCGGCTTCTGACCCGACGAACGGCGAACGGCCGGAAATCAACCTGAACGTCAAGACACTCACCGTCACCAACACCCTGACCGACGTCAGCGCCCGCAAGGTCTGGACGTCGCTGGACAATCAGTTCACGCTGAATCCCGCGAACCTCCCGGACATCACGCTGACGCTCAAGCAGACCACCGCGGAAGCGGCGGCGGACGGCGACAAGACCATCGCGACCGTTACCCTTGGCTGGGACGCGGAAGCGGGGAAGGTCGTCACGAAGAATCTGGATGGCTGGCAGTTTGGCGAAGTGGTTGAATACACCGCGCCGGAAGGCAGCAAGAACATCTGGTGGGGCTACAAGTGGTACAATCTCCCGGCATATGACGCGGAGGGCAACATCTACCGCTACTACGCCAAGGAGCAGACCCCGGTGGGCAGCGGCTGGCAGCTGGTGACGGACGACCCGAACGCTACGAACACCGCGCCGATTCCCGCGAACAGCGAAAATCGCGTCTTCCAGATTACGAACACACCCATTACCTACACGCTGCCCGAGACGGGCGGCATCGGCACACTGCCGTTCACGCTGGGTGGTCTGCTGCTGATGGCAGCGGCGGCATTGCTGCTGGGGCAGGAAATCAAACGCCGGAGGGAAGGCTGCTGAGCAGTCGGCAGCCCCCCTTCCGGGGCAGCTCAATCCGTATACGCGGGCGAAAGCCCTTGTATAAACATGGGGAAAAAAACGACGGGAGGAGGAATGAAAAAAGCATAGCAGCTATACGTCAGGAGACCTCCCGACGTAGGCAACCCCGGTAATCCCCGAAAAATGTTTCCCAATGAATGAAAAACGACAACGAAAAGGAGAAAAACCATGAAAAAGTTTTGGGCAATTCTGCTGGCCATGATGCTCGTGCTGAGCATGGTCACTGTCGCAGGCGCAACGGAAGTGGAAAATCCGTCTACGGGCGCGGAAGGCACTACGCCGACTGCTACCGGCTTTACGATTCAGGTAAATCCGAAGGACGATGTGACACACGAATACGAAGTGTACCAGATTTTCACTGCTGATGTTGAGACAAATGCAGGTGAAAAAGTGCTGACGAGCGTCAAGTGGGGCACAAACGCCAAGAACGACACTGCTGCGGTCAGGACTGGTGATCCTGTGCCGGACGCTGTTCTGGAGGCTCTGAAAACTGTTTCGGGCACGAATCAGGAAAAGCTGGCTGAAATCACGAAGTATTGGTATGCTGACTCCACTCCGGTTGATAAGTTCTCTTCCACCAAAGCAGCCCCCGGCAAGAGCAAGAAACTGACCCCTGGCTATTACCTTGTGCGGGACAATCAGGCAAAGCTGGAAGGCAAGGACGGCGCTGCCACGCTGCTGATTGTAAAGGTGCTGGATCAGGACATCGTTGCGACTGCAAAGTCTGAAAAGCCCTCTGTGGACAAGCAGGTACAGGACGAAGTTGCTGATGCCGAAAAGAACGGCGGAGAAGTGAATCCGGAAGGCTGGGGCGAGAGTGCCGACCACGCGCTGTTTGAAAACTTCAAGTTCCGTCTGGTCGCAACCATTCCGGTCAATGCGGATTATAATGACTATCCGACGTACAAGCTGGTCTTCAACGACACCATGTCCAAGGGCATTACCTTTGTTCAGATTGATTCTGTGAAGGTGAACGGCATCGCACTGAAAGCTACCGATTATGTTTGCACTGCAACGCCTGGTCAGAAGGGCGCAGGCAAGGTTGGTGAAAATCAGGATAAGCCGTCTTGGACGCTCACAATCGAAGACCTGAAGAAGGTGATGAGAGAAAACACCAGCATCCTTGTTACGGACAAGATTACGGTTGAGGTTGTTTACACGGCGTATCTGAACGAAGAAGCGCAGGTCTTCAACGCGAGCGCAACCAGCACGGACAACAAGAACAGCGTCGATTTGGAATACTCCAACAACCCCAATGCTGATGGCATGGGCAAAACGCCGGAAGACCATGTGTGGCTCTTCACCTATGTTGTGAACAACACGAAGTATGCGAACACGGCTGAAGCAGGCAAAGAACTGGCTGGCGCTGGCTTCACGCTTTATGACCAAAATGATCGTGTTGTTCCGCTGTGGAAGGATGCCGATGGCAATTACGTTGTCGCAGGCACCACGAAGCCGAATGATACCTATACGGATGTCGCAAACAATGAAATGATTACGGAAGCCAATGGTACGTTTAACATCATCGGTCTGGATCACGGCACGTACACGCTGAAGGAAACCACGGTTCCTGCTACCTATAATCCGCTGGATCCTGTCACCATCACGATTTCGGCAGACCACAAGGAAGCTGCTGGCGGTGCAAGTGCATCCATGGAACTCACGGCGGCTTCTACGATGAACAACAAGCTCGTCAACAAGTCCGGTGCGACCCTGCCTGAGACCGGCGGCATCGGCACGACCATCTTCTACGTGCTGGGCGGCATGATGTTCGTGGGCGCGGCGCTCATCCTCATCGTTCGCCGCAAGGCCGAAGCGGACGAAATCTAATTTCTCTCCCGCAATTCGTTGAACATCCCCATGTTCTGATGAAACCCCTGCCGGGCGGTGCGCGCAATGCCGCCGCCCGGCATTCCCAAGTGGGAAAATGAAGCATGTTTGCAGAAAGGAGGCGGCTCATGAAGCGCAATATGACAACCATTTTGCTGTTTGTGGTGCTGTTTGTGGGTCTGGCGCTCCTTCTGTACCCGTCCGTGTCGGATTTCTACAATTCCTTCCACCAGTCGCGTGCCGTAGCCACCTACAACACGGTGGTGGAGCAGGAGTCCAAGAAGGATTACGAGGCGGATTGGGCGGCGGCAAACGCTTATAACGAAAAACTCCGCGCACAGTCCACCGTTGATCGCTTGATCATGACCGACGAGGAGCGCGAGGAGTACGACGCGGTGATGAATGTCGGCGGTTCGGGCATCATCGGGGTGATTGAGATTCCGCAGATTGCCGTGACGCTGCCGCTGTATCACTCGACGAACGCCAACGTGCTTCAGGTCGCCGTCGGTCACATCGAGGGCACAAGCCTGCCGACCGGCGAACCGGGGACGCATTCCGCCTTCTCGGCGCATCGAGGGCTGCCCTCCGCCAAGCTCTTTACCAACCTTGACCAGCTCACCTACGGCGATACCTTCACCCTCCGCGTGCTGGACAAGGTGCTGACCTATGAAATCGACCAGATTCTCATTGTCGAGCCGCATGACGTCAGCGCACTGCAAATCTATGACGGCATGGATTTGTGTACGCTCGTCACCTGCACACCCTACGGCATTAACTCGCACCGGCTGCTTGTCCGCGGACACCGGGTCGAAACGTCGCTTGCGCAGCTATCCGTGCGCATCTCCGCGGACGCACTCGTGATTGACCCCTACATCGTCGCGCCGATTGTCGCCGCGCCGATGCTGCTGATTCTCCTCATTCTCATGCTGGTAACAACCAGCCCGAAACACAAGAAGCGGAAAGGAGCTGAGCGGTCGTGATGAGCCGCAAACCCTCGCGCCTGCTGGCGCTTGTCCTGCTGACAGCATTGTGCTGCCTTCTGCTTGCGCCCTGCGCGCTTGCCTTTGAACGGGTGGATTTGACGCACCCCTTGACGTTCGCCATTCAGGCGGACGACAACGAGGATGATGCGCACCTGCCCGGCGTGACCTTCCAGCTGTATCAGGTGGCGGACATGGATGCGGACGCTCGGTTCGCCCTGCGCAGCCCGTACAGCACCCTGAATATCGACATTAACGCGCTGAAGAACGCGGCGGACTGGGCAGCTGCGTCCGAAGCGATGAAAGCCCTCACCGCGTCCGAAACGCCTGATTTCACCGGCACGACGGATGAAAACGGTCGAGTTGCCTTCGCGGGACTCAACCCCGGTCTGTACCTTGTTTCCGGCACGCCGGTTATCATCGGCGGCTGGGCGTACAGTTTCCAGTCCTTCCTGACCTCTGTGCCGACGCGCAATGTGGACGACGAGTGGCAGTACGATGTCCTCTCCACCATCAAGCTGGAACGTTCCCCCGCGCTGATTGACCTTGAGTGCGTCAAGGTGTGGGACGACGACAACCGCGGCACATATCGCCCTGTGCAGATTGAAATTCATCTGATGCAGGACGGTCAGCATATCGACACGGTGATTCTGAACAGCGAAAACAACTGGCATCATATCTTCAAGGATTTGCCGGCTGACCATGTGTACACCCTCAACGAGATTCTGGGGGCTGACGTGTACTATGAGCCGGAATATTCCATCGAAAACGGCGTGTATGTGATTACCAACCGCCGCACGGTCACGCCGACCCCGACCGCCCCGATTCCCGAAACGGGGCAGCTGTGGTGGCCGGTGCCGATTCTGGCGGGTGCGGGCATGATTCTGTTCGTCATTGGCTGGATTCTGCACCGGAAATGGAGCCAAGAGCATGAAGAACCGTAAGGGCAATTTGCTGATGACGCTGGGGCTGGTGCTGATTTTGGCGGCACTGGCGCTGGTGGGCTACAACCAGTGGGATGCCAGCCGCGCGCAGCAGGAGTCGGATGATGCGCTGATGGCGCTGGAGCAGATTCGCATTCAGCGGCAGATGGAATCGCAGCAAACCGCTGCACCGCCCGTAATCACCGCGACGATGATGCCGACTGACACACCCGCGACGGATGCGCCGATAACCGACGCGCCGACGGCGGATGCCACTGCGGCGGATACCCCGGCAGCATCCACGCCCTCCGTAACTGACGCACTGACGACCGACATTCCGCGTGATGACGTAACCGCCACGAACACCCCTGCGACGGATGCGCCCGCAACGGCGAATCCTGCGACGAATCCGCCGAAACCGACAAACGTGCCGACGGCAGGAACTGCGACGAATCCGCCGAAACCGACGAGCGCGCCGACGGCAGGGACTGCGACGAATCCGCCGAAACCGACGAGCGCGCCGACGGCAGGGACTGC
>ERZ780198.2118-NODE-2118-length-16209-cov-3.079361_pt1 | contig 16209 bp, 10 predicted proteins | sample MGYA00510979_ERZ780198 | MGnify/ENA primary metagenome ERZ780198 (study PRJEB29588, sample SAMEA2158039) | human gut metagenome | biome: human gut; feature: human-associated habitat; material: faeces | place: Denmark | collected 2008/2010 ...
CAGTGATGTACCCAGTTTTTGTTCGTCAGTAAGGATGAAATTATAGATCGGATGATGGGTGGAACCAGACGAAGGGGAGATATCGGAAAGGAAATAGATTATGATTTCAAACCATAAAATACAGACAGCACTTGATGAGATAAAGGATATATCGAGAATTGATCTTGCACTTTACACGGAAAAAGGAAAGCCGGTTGCAGCAACATTTGAGCCGGAGGGAGATTTAGAAGGTGCAATCACATCTTTTGCAGATTCCATGGCTGAGAGCCAGATGCTCTCAGGATATCATTTTTTTAAGGTGATCGCTGATGGAGAGATAGAATATATTCTGCTGACCAAATCACAGGCAGAGGATGCTTATATGGTGGGACGCCTTGCAGTCTGCCAGATCAGAAACCTTGCGGCTGCCTACATGGAGCAGTTCGACCGCAACAATTTCATGCAGAATATTCTGCTTGGAAATATGTTGGTCGTAGATATGTACAATAAGGCGCAGAAACTTCATATCGAGCAGGCGGAGCGTGTGGTTTATGTGATCGATTTAGAAGATAAGAAAGATTCCACCGCAGTGGAGCTTGTGAAAAATCTCTTTGCAACCAAGATGCGTGATTATGTGACAGAAGTGGACGAGCAGAGCATCGTCCTGATCAAGGATGTTCGCGACGTGAAGAATGAAGATGAATTACAGAAATTGGCCGATATGATTGTGGACAATATGCATACCGAGGCAATGGTGCGCGTGAGGGTCGGCTACGGCAATCAGGTGAATAATCTGCCGGATATTGCAAAATCCTATCAGGAGGCAAAGATGGCGCTTGAGGTTGGAAAGATTTTCTATGCAGAAAAAGAGACGATCGCATATCGTTATCTTGGTATCGGGCGTCTGATCTACCAGCTTCCGATGAGTCTCTGTGAGATGTTTATTCATGAGGTGTTTGGGGATGAGATCCCGGATATTTTTAATGAAGAGACAACGACGACGATTCAGAAGTTTTTTGAAAACAATCTGAACATTTCAGAGACAGCCAGACAGCTTTATGTGCACAGAAATACTTTAGTGTACCGTCTGGAGCGATTAGAGAAAATCATTGGACTTGATATCCGTAAATTTGACGATGCGATGACGTTTAAACTTGCACTGATGGTTATTTCTCATATGCGGTATGCGAGACGTCAGGATACGGATCAGAGATAGCAATTCAGTATAAAAGTAATAGATTTAGCAGGAAAGGGAAGAAAGAAATGGCAAAAACAGGCGGCTATGACGAGAGCAGTATTTCCGTTCTCGAAGGGCTTGAGGCGGTAAGAAAAAGACCGGGAATGTATATCGGAAGTGTTTCGCGCAAAGGATTGAATCACCTGATCTACGAGATTGTGGACAATGCAGTGGATGAACATCTTGCGGGAGCCTGCGATACGATCCGTGTAACATTAGAAGCGGATGGTTCCTGTACCGTTGAGGATAACGGACGAGGCGTTCCGGTCGGCATGCATGCAAAGGGAGTTTCAGCTGCGCGTATTGTTTATACGACGCTGCATGCAGGAGGAAAGTTTGATGATTCCGCTTATAAGACCAGTGGAGGACTGCATGGAGTAGGTTCGTCTGTTGTAAATGCATTGTCGACACATATGGATGTATGGATCAGCAGGGATGGTTACATTCATCACGATGGTTATGAGCGTGGTATTCCGGTGGTGGAACTGGAAAACGGGCTTCTTCCGACCATTGGAAAAACGAAAAAAACCGGTACGAAGGTCAATTTTCTTCCGGATCCTGAGATTTTTGAAAAGACCAGATTCAAAGAGGACGAAGTAAAAAGCCGTATGCATGAGACAGCATACTTGAACCCGGCACTGACGATTATTTATGAGGATAAACGTGGACCGGAAGTGGAACATATTGTATATCATGAGGAAGAGGGGATCATTGGTTTTGTCAAGGATCTGAACAAAAAGAACGAGGTGCTTCACGATGTGGTGTATTTTAAGGGCGAGCAGGACGGAATCACGGTTGAGGCAGCATTCCAGTATACCAATGAGTTCCATGAGAATATTTTAGGATTCTGCAACAATATTTTTAATGCGGAGGGTGGTACGCATATCACGGGATTTAAGACGGTGTTTACCACAGTCATCAATTCCTATGCGAGAGAACTTGGCATTTTACAGGAAAAGGATTCTAATTTTACGGGAGCGGATGTCCGTAATGGTATGACGGCGATCGTTTCCATCAAACACCCGGATCCACGTTTTGAGGGACAGACCAAGACGAAACTGGACAATCAGGATGCATCGCGTGTCACGGCAAAAGTGACCGGGGATGAGATACAGCTTTATTTTGACAAAAATTTAGAGGTATTAAAGACCGTGATCTCCTGCGCGGAGAAAGCGGCAAAGATCCGCAAGACCGAGGAGCGCGCGAAGACGAATCTTCTGACAAAACAGAAATTCTCTTTTGATTCCAACGGAAAGCTTGCAAACTGTGAGAGCAGGGACGCGTCGATCTGTGAGATATTTATCGTCGAGGGAGATTCCGCGGGAGGTTCTGCAAAGACGGCGCGTGACCGTAATTTTCAGGCAATCCTGCCGATCCGTGGTAAGATTTTAAATGTTGAGAAAGCAAGTATTGACAAGGTGCTTGCAAATGCAGAGATCAAGACGATGATCAATGCATTTGGATGTGGTTTTTCCGAAGGATACGGCAATGATTTTGACATCACGAAACTGCGCTATGACAAGATCATCATCATGGCAGATGCCGACGTCGATGGAGCACATATTTCCACACTGCTTCTGACACTGTTTTATCGTTTCATGCCGGAATTGATCTATGAGGGACATGTCTATGTGGCAATGCCGCCATTGTACAAAGCGATCCCGTCTAAAGGGGAAGAAGAATACCTTTACGACGATGCGGCATTGGAACGTTACCGCAGGAACCATAAGAGCAATTTTACTCTGCAGCGTTACAAAGGTCTCGGTGAGATGGATGCGGAGCAGCTCTGGGAGACGACATTGAACCCGGAAACGAGGATCTTAAAACGTATTGAGATCGAAGATGGACGTATGGCGTCCGATATCACGGAACTTTTGATGGGAAATGATGTGCCGCCGCGCAAGATGTTTATTTATGAACATGCAAAAGACGCAGCACTTGATATCTGATAGAGATGTGGGTGTTACTGGAACGACTGGCAGGGAGCAGACAGTAACATGTGGGCGGGAAGTGAGCAGTGCCAGCTGACTTGTGATGCCCTGAAAAACGGACAGAAATGGAGTATGATATGAATCAGGAAGAACAGATTATCCGCACCGAGTATTCGGAACTGATGCAGAAATCTTATATTGATTATGCCATGAGCGTTATCATTGCGCGTGCACTTCCGGACGTGAGGGATGGTTTAAAACCGGTGCAGCGAAGAACGCTTTATGATATGTATGAACTTGGCATCCGCTATGACAAGCCGTACCGTAAGTGTGCGCGTATTGTCGGTGATACGATGGGTAAATATCATCCGCACGGTGACAGTTCCATCTATGATGCGCTCGTCGTGATGGCGCAGGATTTCAAAAAAGGACTGCCGCTTGTGGATGGACACGGTAATTTTGGTTCCATCGAGGGAGATGGCGCCGCAGCAATGCGTTATACTGAGGCGCGTTTACAGAAGATTACACAGGAAGCCTATTTGGCGGACTTAGATAAAGATGTCGTAAACTTTGTCCCGAACTTTGATGAGACGGAAAAAGAGCCGGAGGTGCTCCCTGTCAAAGTTCCAAACCTGCTTTTAAACGGTGCAGAGGGAATCGCCGTCGGTATGACGACCAGTATCCCGCCGCACAATTTTGGCGAGGTCATTGACGGTGTGATCGCATATATGAAAGACCCGGACATCAATACCGAGCAGATGATGCAGTATATTCCGGGACCTGATTTTCCGACTGGTGGTATCGTTGCAAATAAGGATGAACTGTTAGCCGTTTATTCAACCGGTATGGGAAAAATCAAGATCCGCGGTAAAGTTGAAGTTGAAAAGGGAAAAGGCGGAAAAGACCGTCTTGTGATCACAGAGATCCCGTACACCATGATCGGTGCCAATATCGGAAAATTCTTAAACGATATCTACAGCCTTGTTGAGACAAAGAAAACTTCCGATATCGTGGATATCACAAACCAGTCCTCAAAAGAGGGAATACGCATCGTTCTGGAGCTGAAAAAGGGTGCAGATGTCGAAAATTTAAAAAATCTTCTCTACAAGAAAACAAAACTGGAAGATACCTTTGGCGTTAACATGTTAGCGGTAGCGGACGGAAAACCGGAAACTATGGGAATCGTGCCGATCATCCGCCATCATGTGAATTTCCAGTATGAGCTTGCAACACGCAAATATCAGACACTTCTTGCAAAAGAGCGCGACAAAAAGGAAATTCAGGAAGGTCTGATCAAGGCAACGGATGTCATTGATCTGATCATTGAGATCCTGCGCGGAAGTAAAAATGTGAAGGATGCGAGAGCCTGCTTAACCGACGGTATCACAGATAACATCAATTTTAAATCCGAACAGTCAAAACGAGACGCTGCAAAACTTCGTTTTACGGAGAGACAGACCACGGCGATTCTTGAGATGCGTCTGCAGAAATTAATCGGACTCGAACTCGAAGCACTCTTAAAAGATCATGATGAGACCTTGAAAAATATTGCAAAATATGAGGATATTTTGGGAAGCCGCGCGGCTATGGCGAAAGTCATCATCAAAGAATTGGAGAGTTTTAAGAAAGAGTACGCAAAACCGAGGAAAACGGTGATCGATAATTTAGAGGAAGCGGTCGTTGAGGAGAAGAAGATCGAGGAAATGGATGTTGTATTCTTAATGGATCGTTTTGGATACGCAAAAACCGTGGATGTCGCAACGTATGAGAGAAATAAGGAGGCGGCAAACACAGAAAACCGCTATATCCTGACCTGCAAAAATACGGACAAGATCTGCATTTTTACCAATAAGGGACAGATGCATCTGTTAAAGGTGTTAGATCTTCCTTACGGTAAATTCCGAGACAAGGGAACGCCGATCGATAACCTGAGTAATTATAACAGCAGCGAGGAAAATTTTGTCTACATCACGAACCTTGCGGCAATCAGCCGTTCCCAGGTGTTGTTTGGAACAAAATCTGCTATGCTTAAAGTCGTGGATGGAAGTGAGTTTGACGTTGCAAAACGAACCACGGCTGCGACAAAATTAAATGAGGGCGATGAGCTGATCTTTGTACAGGCACTTGCACTTGAGGAGACGCTCGTGATGCAGTCCGAAAAAGACTTTTTCCTACGGATCGACATTTCCAGTATCCCGGAAAAGAAAAAGGGAGCAGTTGGTGTGCGCGGCATGAAATTAGGTGCCGGGGACGCGCTTGCGGCGATCTATCTTCTGAATGCGGAAGATGTAGTAAATATTGAAGTAAAAGGCAAAGAAGTGGCATTAAACCGTCTGCGCACCGCGGGACGTGATACGAAGGGAACCAAACGATGAAACAGACAAAGGGCTTCCAGATCTGGCAGATTATTTATCCGGTCGGACTTTACTATGTGGTATCAAGTCTCTGTTATTTTGCATTGGAGATACTTCTCGGCAGTGCAGATGAGACTTACATGCTGCGCCAGCTTGTGGGTGATGCAGTTACGATTCCGGTCATATTAAAATTTTATATGGCAGATCAAAACATCCGGGATACTGTTTACGGAAAAAAGAAGTTTCGCTTTAGCAGTGAGCAGGCAATCAATATTGCCGTGACTGTTGTGTCCGTAGCGGCACTTGGAATTGCAGTCAACAATATCATTGCGATGACATCATTAATTCAGGCATCAGAAGGGTTCCAGACTGCAAATCAGGCATTTTTTGCAGGCGCAGCAGTCTATGAGTTCCTTGGATCCTGTTTTCTGATCCCAATCGCGGAAGAATTATTATTCAGGGGCGTGGTTTATCAGAGACTAAAATTGATGTTGGGTGTCGCCCCTGCAATTATTTGTTCCGCATTGATCTTTGGACTGGTGCATGCGAACCTGGTGCAGTTTCTGTATGCGGCGGTTTTGGGATGTCTGCTTGCATTTTTGTATGAAAAAACAGGATTTTTCTATGTGCCGGTACTGGGACACATCGCAGCAAACACTGTGTCGGTCGTGCGTGAGGAAACGGGATGGCTGTCCTTTGGCTATACGACGGATGCGAAAGGAATTGGATTTACGGCAGTGATGCTTGTGGTGGCTGGCGCTGTGATATGGGGGTTCTGGAAGTGGAAGAAGAATGTGGAATTTGACGAGAGAGCCTGAAGCTGCATGAACTATAGTTTATGAAACAAAAAGAATGATAGACAGCATATGTAAGCAGAGAGCCGGAAATGCGTATAAATTGCGGATTTTCCGGCTTTTATCAATACGGAAAAATGAATTTTTTATGAGCGATAAGGAGTGGGTAAAAAGATATCTTTGCAGTGCACTAAGACGAAAATAGAGATGGGGTAAATGTATGATAAGAAAAATGGAAGAAAAGGATATATCTGATGTTTTGCAGATATGGCTTGAGACAAACATTAAGGCACATAGTTTTATAGACAAGGAATATTGGACCGGCAATTATGAAATGGTGAAACAGATTCTGCCGGAAGCAGAAGTATATGTATACGAAGAGGAAAAAAATGGTCAGATAGATGGTTTTATCGGAATAAATGATTGCTATATCGAGGGATTGTTTGTGAAAGAATCTGCACAATCGATGGGAATTGGAAAATGTCTGCTGGATTATGTAAAAAGCAGAAAAACCGAATTGTGTTTATGTGTATACGAAAAGAATGTGCATGCAATTTACTTTTATCAGAGGGAGAATTTCTTGATTCAGGCGGAAGAAACAGATGAAGATACAAACGAAAAAGAGTATGTTATGAGGTGGGGAAAATGAAAAATAAATTAGTCATGGCGATGATTACTGTTGTACTTGCAAGTGAGTGTTTTGCTGGATGCAGTAAAAAAACAATAGAAAATTCTGCTGCTTCAAACGCGTCAGTATTGGAAGAAAATGAGAAAGAAGCAGAAAACGCGAAGAAAACAGAAAATGCAGAAGAGATGCCGGAAAAACTGAAAACAGGAAATACGGAAGAAATGTTAGAAAACATATCAGAAGACACAGAAAAAGAATCAGGTACAGAAATCTCTGAAACTACAGAAAATACTTCTGATGCACAGACACAAAAATATGTCGTGGAAAATCAGGAATATGTCTATTCCACCTACGGCGATATCGGTCAGTTAGGGGAAGAGGGTAACTACTATAACTCAGATTATCCGGGGAAGGATGCATATGAAGTGCCTATATTTGAAACAACGGCAGATCTCACACATGATGGGATTGCGGATCTTGTTTCTGTAGTTGGATATGGCAGTGAGCCGGATGAAGCGGTAGACGATGTTATAAGCAACAGTTCGTATGGATGTTATGTGAAAGTATATCGTGGAACAAAAGACGGAGAATATGAGAGTCATCCGCGGTTTATCAGCCGAAACTTTCACCTGTCACATGCAGGCAATGGAACAATATGTCTTTCAAAAAAAGATGGTCTGGACTATCTGCTTATAAGCATGACCTACGAAATGCAGGGAACTGCCCAATATGACTTCGCAGCCTTTTATGTGGATGATGAAAAGGGAATCGTGATAGAAGACACCTATGGCGTTGAATTTGCAGTTGACAAGGATGAACACCAGGACTGGAACGAATGTATACACAGGGAAGATGTCGTCCCGCTTTTAAAGGAAAAAATGACGCCATACCTGGATGATTCCACGCTTCTTCTGTCACTTGACATTGATAATGGTGCTTTGTATAGTTGTGATGGGAAAACACTGGAGGGAAATGACTTCTTTGACCAAATATGGGAAAGAAACTATTAGTCCATGACAATGGAATTGAAACACATTGTAACAGATGAGCGAAAGAAATCAGGGAAAGAACAATGAATATGACACTGGTGATCTACACACTGTTTGTGCTTGTGGAGATGATCCTGCATCTGATCCGGCATTTCCGGTATCAGAAGGCAGAGGGAGAAACTTTGATGCACGCACAGAAAATGGACATCCGTCTGACACTGCTTATGGATCTGCTGCAGTTGCCGTTAAGTCTTATTTTCACAAGGTTTCTGAATCTGTTTTCGGCAGTGATTCTGGTATTTGGGGAGGCATACCCAAATCAACTTGCCGGAAGCTATGCAGGCGATCGCAGACACGGTACATAAGAGTGTGGGATTTACCAAAAACTGTTTTGACCTCTTCAACATCTGTATCACGATCACAGTCGGACTGGTCTGTCAGGGACATCTGATCGGAATCGGGCTTGGAACGGTGGTGGCAGTGATCGGAGTCGGACGTGTAATCGCAATTTTTAACCATGGGTTTAAGAAAAAAATGGATGATCTGGCAGGCATGGAAGCATAGATCTGCAGGTAAAAGAGCGGAAAGACACAGATACAATTTAAACACAATTTAATAGAAATAATAAAAATGCGAAGATGCAGAAAAATTAATGAAATTTTTTTGCATCTTTTTTCTATTGAATTGTTTGTATGGATATTATTTTAAGAGAAAACAAATAAAAAAGACAGATAATATACATATATTTCATACAATTATCATATTATCAGATAATATTAAGAAAAAACTGGTAGACAAACGAATATGAAAGTTGTATATTAATACATAACAAATCCGACAAAAGACAACTGTTTTTCGGGCAAAGACAGATGAGTGGATGGAGAAAGGAAGTTGAAGATGAAAGAGCAGAAATTAGACCGTTTTTCTGTAGCGGGCAGCTGTAAGACAGAAACCGGAATGTATGATCCGAGATTTGAACATGATAACTGCGGTATCGGTGCTGTTGTCAATATCAAAGGTATCAAGACACATGCAACGGTAGAGAATGCATTAAAGATCGTAGAAAACTTGAAACACAGAGCAGGTAAAGATGCAGAGGGCAAGACAGGTGACGGTGTTGGTATTCTGCTTCAGGTATCACACAAGTTTTTCTCTAAAGTGACAAAACCACTTGGAATCGAGCTTGGAGAGGAGAGAGACTACGGTGTCGGCATGTTTTTCTTCCCACAGGATGAATTAAAACGCAACCAGGCGAAGAAAATGTTTGAGGTCATCGTGAACAAGGAAGGAATGGAGTTCTTAGGATGGAGAGAAGTTCCAACCGATCCGACCAAACTCGGACAGAAAGCAGTTGACTGTATGCCGTATATTATGCAGGGCTTTGTCAAACGTCCGGCAGAAGTGGCAAAGGGACTTGATTTTGACCGCAAACTGTATGTGGCAAGACGTGTTTTTGAACAGTCCAACGATGATACTTATGTGGTTTCTTTATCCAGCAGAACCATCGTATACAAAGGTATGTTCTTAGTAGAGCAGCTTCGCTTATTCTTTGCTGACTTACAGGATAAAGATTACGAATCAGCGATCGCAACCGTGCACTCCCGTTTCTCCACGAACACGAATCCAAGCTGGGAGAGAGCGCATCCGAACCGTTTTATCGTACATAACGGTGAGATCAACACCATCAAGGGCAATGCGGACAAGATGCTTGCCCGCGAGGAGACGATGGAGTCTGAGCACTTAAAAGGAGAACTGCAGAAGGTACTTCCGGTTATCAATTCCGAGGGTTCCGACTCCGCAATGCTTGATAATACCTTGGAATTTCTGGTTATGAGCGGCATGGAACTTCCACTTGCAGTTATGATCATGATCCCGGAGCCATGGGCAAACAACCGCATCATGTCACAGAAGAAAAAAGATTTCTATCAGTATTATGCGACGATGATGGAGCCGTGGGACGGACCTGCATCTATTCTGTTCTCCGACGGTGATATGATGGGAGCAGTGCTTGACCGCAACGGTCTGCGTCCTTCCCGTTATTACATTACAGATGATGATTATCTGATCCTCTCCTCCGAGGTCGGTGTACTTGATATCGATCCGACAAAGATTCTCGTAAAAGAGCGTCTGCGTCCTGGTAAAATGCTTTTAGTTGATACCGTTGCAGGCCGCGTGATCGACGATGATGAGTTGAAAGAAACTTATGCAAACAAACAGCCATACGGTGAATGGCTTGACCGCAACCTCTTAAAACTGGAAGATCTAAAAATCCCGAACGAGCGTGTGCCGGAATACACCAAGGAAGAGCGCCAGAGAATGCAGAAAGCTTTCGGTTATACATTCGAGTCCCTGCGTGAAGCAATCCTTCCGATGGCAAAGAACGGCGGCGAGGGCACCTCTGCCATGGGTATTGATACACCGCTTGCTGCACTTGCAAGTGACCATCAGCCATTATTCAACTATTTCAAACAGCTGTTTGCACAGGTAACAAACCCGCCGATCGACTCGATCCGTGAGAAAGTTGTAACATCCACGACAGTCTATATCGGTGAAGACGGTAACCTCTTAGAGGAGGAGGCAGAGGACTGCCAGGTACTAAAAGTAAATAACCCGATTCTGACAAACACAGACCTGATGAAGATCAAAGCCATGAAGGTGCCGGGATTTAAAGTAGAAGTGATCCCGATCATTTACTATAAAAACACAAGCCTTGAAAAGGCAATCGACCGTCTGTTTGTGGAAGCCGACCGTGCATACAGAGATGGCGCAAACATCCTGATCCTTTCCGACCGTGGAATCGATGAGAACCATGTTCCGATTCCTTCACTGCTTGCTGTCTCAGCCTTACAGCAGCATCTGGTAAGAACGAAAAAGAGAACATCGGTTGCGATGATCTTAGAGTCCGGCGAACCGAGAGAGGTACATCATTTTGCAACACTGCTCGGCTATGGTGCGTGCGCGATCAACCCATATCTGGTACAGGATACGGTAAAACAGCTTGTGGACGAGCATATGCTTGACAAAGATTACTATGCAGCCGTACAGGATTACAACAATGCAATCTTAAACGGTATCGTAAAGATCGCATCCAAGATGGGTATTTCCACGATCCAGTCTTACGAGGGTTCTAAGATCTTCGAGGCGATCGGTATTGATAAAAATGTCATTGACAAATATTTTACCAACACGGTCAGCCGTATTGGTGGTATCACATTAAAGGATATTGAAAATGATGTCAATGAGCTTCATTCTGCAGCCTACGATCCGCTTGGACTTGAATCCGATCTGACTTTAGAGAGCCGCGGACGCCATAAGATGAGAAGCGGAGCAGACCCGCATCTTTACAATCCTGCAACGATCCATCTGTTACAGGAGGCAACCAGACGAGGTGACTATGAGCTGTTCAAACAGTACACGGATCTGGTTAATAAGGAAGAAAGAGAGATCACACTGCGTGGACTGATGGATTTCAATTACCCGAAAAAAGGTGTACCGCTTGAGGAAGTAGAGAGTGTTGACTCCATTGTACAGAGATTTAAAACAGGTGCGATGTCCTATGGTTCCATTTCACAGGAGGCACATGAGACGCTCGCAATCGCAATGAATCGCCTGCATGGAAAATCCAACTCCGGTGAAGGTGGTGAGGATGCAGAGCGTATCGCAAGTAAAAACAGCAGTGTCAACCGCTGTTCTGCGATCAAACAGGTTGCATCCGGACGTTTCGGTGTCACCAGCCAGTATTTAGTCAGTGCACAGGAGATCCAGATCAAGATGGCACAGGGGGCAAAACCTGGTGAAGGCGGACATCTTCCTGCAAAGAAGGTATATCCGTGGATCGCAAAAACCCGTCATTCCACACCGGGAGTCAGCCTGATCTCTCCGCCGCCACATCATGATATTTACTCGATCGAGGATCTGGCACAGCTCATTTATGATCTGAAGAACAGTAATAAAGATGCGAGAATTTCCGTCAAGCTTGTTTCCGAAGCAGGTGTAGGAACAGTCGCAGCCGGTGTTGCCAAGGCAGGAGCAGCCGTTATCCTGATCTCCGGATACGATGGAGGTACCGGAGCAGCACCAAAGAGCTCCATCTACAATGCAGGTCTTCCTTGGGAGCTTGGTCTGGCAGAGACACATCAGACACTGATCATGAACGGTCTTCGTTCCCGTGTCCGCATTGAGACAGACGGTAAGCTGATGACTGGTCGTGATGTTGCCATCGCTGCAATGCTTGGTGCCGAGGAGTTTGGTTTTGCTACTGCTCCGCTGATCACCATGGGCTGCGTAATGATGCGTGTCTGCAATCTGGATACATGCCCGGTTGGTGTGGCTACCCAGAATCCGGAGCTGCGTAAGAGATTCCGTGGAAAGCCGGAGTATGTTGAGAACTTTATGAAGTTTATTGCCAGCGAGCTGAGAGAATATATGGCAGCACTGGGTGTGCGCAAGCTGGATGACCTGATCGGCCGTGTTGATCTCCTGAAGAGAAAAGAGCTGACAGGAGAGGCAGAGGAATATGCAGAGCGTGTGGATCTGTCCAGAATATTGGACCCTACCTTTGCAGGGCTTCGCAAGGATAATAAATTTAATCCAAAGGACAAATATGATTTTGAGCTGGAGAAGACCATCGACGAGAAGGTATTTCTTCCAAAATTGAAAAAGTCTCTGGAAACAGGAGAGAAGGCACGGATCGAAGTAAAGGTTGATAATATCAACCGTTCTCTGGGAACAATCCTTGGTTCCGAGGTGACGAAGAAGTTCAGTGACACGCTGGAGGAGGATACCATTACCGTGAAGTGTGACGGCAGCGGCGGACAGAGCTTTGGCGCATTTATTCCAAAGGGACTGACCTTAGAGCTGGAGGGTGATTCCAATGATTACCTTGGAAAAGGCTTATCCGGTGGTAAGATCGTGGTATATCCTCCAAAGAACAGCCGATTTAAAGCAGAGGAAAATATTATCGTTGGTAACGTTGCTCTTTATGGTGCTACAAGTGGTAAGGCATTTATTAACGGTATTGCCGGTGAGCGTTTTTGCGTCAGAAACTCCGGTGCATATGCAGTAGTAGAAGGTGTTGGAGATCACGGATGTGAGTACATGACCGGAGGCCGTGTGGTTGTCCTGGGACCAACCGGAAAGAACTTTGCAGCCGGTATGAGCGGTGGTGTTGCCTATGTACTGGACGAGGACAGCAATCTTTATCTGAAGTTAAATAAAGAGCTGGTATCCTCTGAGCCAATCACAGATAAATACGATGTACTGGAGCTCAAAGAGATGATCGAGGAGCATGTGGCAGCCACAGGTTCCAAGAAGGGTAAGATGATCCTTGATGACTTCAGCGAATATCTTCCAAAGTTTAAGAAGATTATTTCTTATGACTATGCTCATATGCTGCAATTGATCGCAAAGATGGAGGAGCACGGTCTGAGTTACGAGCAGGCACAGATTGAAGCATTTTACGAGCATAAAAATAAATAAGCTTTTGTTTGGAAAGGAGAATCATCATGGGTAAACCAACGGGATTTTTAGAATATGAGAGAAAAAATAATCAGGCAGTGGAACCACTGGAACGTATCAAGAACTTTAATGAATTTCATACACCGATGAGAGAGAAGGAACGCAGAGAGCAGGCGGCAAGATGTATGAACTGTGGCGTACCGTTTTGTCAGTCCGGTATGATGATCGCCGGAATGGCTTCCGGTTGTCCTCTGAACAATCTGGTGCCGGAGTGGAATGATCTTTTATATCATGGTAATTATAAAAAGGCACTGCAGCTTTTGCGCCAGACCAATAATTTTCCGGAGTTTACTTCCAGAGTGTGTCCTGCACTCTGTGAAGCAGCCTGTACCTGTGGTCTGAATGACACACCGGTCACCTGCAAGGCAAACGAAAACGCCATTATCGAGTATGGCTATGCCAATGATCTGATGGGACCTCAGTCGCCAAAGACACGCACCGGCAAAAAGGTTGCCGTGATCGGCTCCGGTCCTTCCGGACTGGCAGCAGCAGACCAGTTGAACCGTCGTGGTCATTCCGTTACGGTATATGAGAGAAATGATCATATCGGTGGTCTTCTGATGTATGGTATCCCGAATATGAAGCTGGAAAAATGGGTGATTGACCGGAAGCAGAAGGTCATGGAAGAAGAAGGCGTAAAGTTTGTTGTCAATGCCGATGTGGGAAAAGATGTGAAGGCAGCAGATATGCTAAAGGAATATGACAGTGTGATCCTTGCATGCGGTGCTTCCAATCCCCGTGATATCAAGGCAAAGGGAAGAGAAGCCGATGGAATCTACTTCGCTGTGGATTTCCTGACACGTTCTACAAAGCATGTACTCACCGGCAAGAAAGAGGGCTGGGTAGATACCAAAGGTAAGAATGTCATTGTTATTGGCGGTGGAGATACCGGAAATGATTGTGTGGGAACGGCGGTCCGTCAGGGAGCCAAGTCTGTCACACAGCTTGAGATGATGCCAAAGCTTCCGGATGAGCGTGCAGCATCCAATCCTTGGCCGGAGTGGCCGAGAGTCTGCAAGACAGATTACGGTCAGGAGGAGGCGATTGCCGTCTTTGGACACGATCCTCGTATCTATCAGACTACAGTTAAGGAATTTGTCGCCGACAAGAACGGCAAGCTCAAAAAAGTGAAGCTCGTAAAGCTGGAGGCAAAGAAAGACCCGAAGACCGGCCGGATGAATATGACAGAGATTGCCGGAAGTGAGTTTGAAATGCCGGCAGATGTGGTACTGATCGCTGCAGGTTTCCTGGGAGCACAGGATTATGTGGCAAAGGCATTTGGTGTGAAGCTCAATGCCCGTACCAATGTGGAGACAGCTCCGGGAGAGTTTAAGACAAGCGTGGATAAGGTATTTACAGCGGGTGATATGCACCGTGGACAGTCACTGGTTGTATGGGGAATCAATGAGGGACGCCATGTAGCCAAAGAGGTGGATCAGTTCCTGATGGGATATACGAATCTGGATTAATGATGTATTATAGAGAGCCGGAATGATTGCGAAGAGGTTCGGTAACGGATGCAATTATTGCAGTCCGTAAAATAAATATGGCAGGGGACGATGTGTACCAAAAATGGTACATATCGTCCCCCGTTTTAATGTAGTAGGAAATCTATAATTTCATCTGATATTCCTTTGGTGTGATCTTTTCATGTTTTTTGAATACTCTGCTAAAATAAAACGGGTTACAAAAGCCGAGAGTTTCTGCAATTTCGGATATTGTAAACTGCCGGCTTTGCAAAAGCTTTTTGCTTTGTTCGATTTTATAATTTTCCAGAAATGTAAAAATAGTCATGCCGGTATATTGTTTGAAGCGGCGGTTCATATAGTCAAAATTATGGTGAAAAATATTTTCCAGTACAGCACCGGTAATCTTTTGTGAATAATGGTTTTTTAAATAATCACAAATCTGAAATGGGAGAGAAAGATTATCAGATCCGGTATGTAAAATGCGGGACAATTCTGAACGTGACATTTGTAACAAAAGAATAAACAAAAGAGCGTTGTTTACCGGCTGTTGATGAAGTTCGCTTGTAGAACATGTTTTCAACAGATGTTGTGTCTGGTTTGTTATTTCATTAAAACATGAGTGTGTCGGATGAAAATATTTGGGAAGTATCAGGGTGTCCTGACAGGCAGGATGATCTGGAGAAAATGTCTGTCTATTTGCTTTTTGATGAATATATTCTTCCGATGTCATTGTTATGTCCTGCATGGAATTCCAATAAAAATGAATGTAATAATAGTCAACATGATCATTTGTGAGAATACCACAGTGGCATTTGCCGGGGGAAAAGATTATGATGTCACCTGCAGTGAGTGTATATAGCTTCGTATCTTCTATAATCTGCATAGTACCATCTGTAATAATGTAGAGAATTCGGTTTTGTGGAGTTCTTTCAAAATGTTTATTGGGAGATGGAACATGGACTTCTCCGGCTAATGAAAAAGTTGGAAGAGTGTCTGAAATACAAGAAATATAGGATTGTAATTCCATAAGAAGACTCCTTTCAAAATTCTTTGATGTCGGGTGTAAACGATTAAAAAGTCGCTATTATATATGTAATGGTCGGAAATAGATATTTTATTTATGTGGATATTATGTTAGTCTTTTCTTACAGGATTGTCAAGAAAACAGTACGAGGGAGGAAGTTTATATGAAAATAAGACAATGTATTAAAAAAATAGCTTTTCTATGTTTAGTCGCTGGATTGTTGATTTCTGGTATATTAGGAATGGGAGTGTCTGCTCAAAAGAAGAAAACGGTAATAAGCAGTAAAA